>OBEQ011760200.1_pt1 | contig 10748 bp, 11 predicted proteins | sample 1670901 | NCBI WGS metagenome assembly OBEQ01 (sample SAMEA104232315, study PRJEB22302) | groundwater metagenome | biome: forest; feature: aquifer; material: groundwater | place: USA | collected 2011-08-07 | depth 5.4 m | reverse complement strand
GGACTGGAATATCGACAGACCCCACCAACCCTGGATTCTTCCCTCCCAATCTCTTCACCACATTCCCAATAAATCCCTTATCCTCTATCCTCCCACAAGGAAAAGGTCTAGTACTTAGCCTTCCCGAGAACTTAAACTCTGGAGTTGTCTGATATCCCAAAGCGTCTACTCCTTGAAAATCAAACCTCAGAAGTTCGGCAGAACTTCTCTCAGATTGACTCCTAATTTCCACACCAATTGCCATATTCCACAGTCTTATAGCATAAGCTAATATGCCTGTCAATCACACCCACTCCTACTTATACAACAAAGGCTTTGAAGTCAACACCAGTCCTAGCGAAATCTTCTTGTGCTCTGCGTCAACCGACTCGACATAGCAAGAAACTTCATCCCCGACATCAATCTTCTGCTCTGGCGGAATCTTGCTTATGTGAATTAGTCCTTCCAGCCCCTTCTCTATCTCCACAAATGCTCCGTAAGCTGCCAGTCGCAAAATCTTGCCCTTGAAGTTGTGATCCACTGGATACTTCTCGGCAAGTTTCAACCATGGATCGTTAGTTAATTGCTTAACTGACAGAGCCAGCCTTCCAGATGCATCATCGACCCCTATTACCTTAACCGATATCTTGTCCCCTTCGTTGAAGAAGTCCTTAGGGTTATCTACCTTCTCCCAAGAAATCTCAGATATGTGTACCAGCCCTTCAAGCATTACAGTTTCTCCGTTCTCGCCCTTTCTTGGAACCTTTACAAACAATCCAAACGGTACCACCCCTGCCACTTCCCCCTCATAGATGTCCCCTATCTTGACTAGATTAAGCAAGCTTCTCCTTGCTTCAATATCTTCAGCATCAGATACCGCCTTCTCAGAAACTATCAGTCTGTTAGTCAACCTATCGGCTTCCATCACTACCACCAGCACACTCTTACCTACAAGAGCTTCCATCTTTCCCGCATGCATCTTCCCCACCTGACTCCCGGGTAGGAATCCAATAATTCCATCAATTTCAATCAACAATCCACCCTTATTCGCTTCCTTGACTCTCACCGAGATGGGCTCTCCACTCTCAGATTTCTCTTCTAGCTCTGTCCATCTTTGATCTCCAGCGGATTTACGAAGTGATAACAAAATATACCCAGAATCATTCTCAGGAGACACGATTACGGCATTTACCTTATCCCCCGGTTTCAGCTGTTTTATATAATCACGTGCCGCTTCAAATTCTCGGTCAGTGACAATGCCATCAGTTTTAGCTCCCATGTCAAAGTAGACAGCTTTAGGGGTTACCTCAACTACAGTTGCATCGATTGTTGACCATCTTTTGAGTCCTCGCAGGACAGTGCCTGTTGAAGCCAAAAGCTCTTCCATTGTTGTGGGTTCTTTCCCAACCGTACCCGCCGAACTACCGCTTACCGCGCCTTTTTTCTTAACTGAGTCCTTTACTGCCTTTGCCAATGTAAATAATACCGCCTTTCATTAAAGTTGGCGCAATTATATCAATTCGCATCAAGACTTACAACTCTTTGAGCTATTCCCCAAACGACGGAACAAAATCAACCTTTAAATTCTTTAGATTGTCCTCATTTGCCAAAAATAAAAACTGTGATGGTTCCGCCCCCAAACATGTGTTCCACTTGTCAAAATTCCAAATATTTCCCTCCTCAACCCCACTGACGGCCATATATTTTTTAGTTTCGCTTAATCCCAAAACACAAATCATACCCGGAAATCGCATTTTGTGGACTCGATCCAAACTTAACTTTATTCCCAACCTATATATTGGGGCATCAATCTTGATTATATTTTGTCGACCGGAATACTTCTCAAAATCCCCCGCAAGAAGAGTCAACGGCTCGCGGGCAGACGCCAATACCAAAAGTTTCATCCCAAGCTCAACTCTTCCCTTTACCTCTCCACTGATCTCAATCTTGGTCTCAAATTGAGTAACTCCCCTCAATAACTCTTTGAAATTTTCTCTAAAAGGATTTATATGATGAGTAAAGATCACTCCGGCCTCCGAATTCCCTTGGTTCAAATCCTCTTTCATGATGTGTATTTTACACACTAACATGCTCGTGTCAACTGGACCGGCAATTATACTCAAATTGACTCCCGCCACGGTTTAACCTATAATATTCATAGGTTTCATTTGCTCATTCACAGAACACAGGAGAAAATAAATGCCAAATCTTGCAGCCCTAGTCCACGTTGGTCAACTTGCAGACATCCTACAACGCATCGCCCCAGAGTATCCGTACATCTCTATTTTCTGCGGGCCAAAGGAACAGGCCAAACCGAAGGATGTAGAAGCGATCCTTGGGAACTTCAGCTCCACTGCCAAACAAACCTCCGCCTTAGTCGCCCTCAAATACATCCCGTGGAACACGGGAACCACGAAGAAAATAGAAGGTGTTATTATCTCCATCAGCCCTCCCGCCGGAAAGGACATGCATTTTGAAGCCCTGGTCGACATTGCTACCAGGAAAGTAACAGAAATCCGCTGGACAGATGGTGCCCCCTTCGCTGGAGAACATCTTATCAACCGTTTCCTGGAAGAAGGGTTCATTCTTGTTTATTAACATCTCAACCGAGGCCACGAGCCTCGGTTTTTAGTTTAAGAGCCCCTCGACATATCTAATATTTAATTCTATAATTATTCCCAATTATCCCAAACTAGTTCTTTTACAAGGAGACTTCATGGATCCAACAGTCATAAACGAGGATGATCTACTCCCCAGTGCGAGCACGATCATTCCCATGCTAAACATGCTAAAGTCCTGCAAACAAAACGGCCCATCGGATCTCAAAGCCAAACAACTTATAACCGCATTCAACCACATCCTGTATCAAGGAGAAGGCTTAAGTACCCGGGTTGTGCGAGAGAAAGAAACTATACGGATCCCCAACATCGGCCCTTTTCTCAATGAGCCAAAGGCCAAAACAAACAGCACAGAAGAGATCATCAAAGCGTATTTTTTAGGACTTGGATGGAAAGATGCCCAGTACGACAGCGAGAAACTTAGTCTTCTTCTAACTTGGCCAAAAGAAGTTCAGTACCGCATCTCAAGCGGGATTTTCTATCTTCCCACCCCATTCGCCTTTTCCGAAAGACAGGATCTGCAGTTCCAAACGGACATTCCAGAAATTGCTCAGGGCATCGCTACTTATGTGAGATATTGCTTATGGAATGGCGACTTTAATTACAATGGTCGGACTCAACCCCTCGATGTTGAGATACGTATCGGCAGTGATTTGCCCGAGTTTCCCACGGCACTAGCCCGGGGGAAAGCCATGAAGTATGTCGACCGCGAATTTCGTCGGCTTGGATGGAAATCAATCGAGTGTCTCTCAAACTATTCTATCCAGATCTATCACGAATAAACCATACTCATCCCTTACAGACCCCGCTCCCGCGGGGTCTTTTTGTGTCCCATTGCTTCGTATCACACCGATCGCCACAAAAAACCGCCCGGGATAAGCCGAGCGGTGATAAATAGACGTCAATTCACTATTGAAGCGCAAAAATAATGATCTCCGGATCGCCGGTTTTCCCCTGCGCGTCGCGGCTGAAAACAAAGCGGCTAACAGTAATTAGCCTCTCCTCAAAAGAGGCACCAGGGTTAAAAGCCACCAAATCTTCTCTTTCATGCTCAACCTCAAAACTGGCCAAATATTGATGGTGCTCCGACGTGCATAGAAATTCCAAGCGGGATTTTTGACCTTTGGGCCCTTTTTTGACCGAGAAACCGCCATCCCCAAGCCTCATATTAGTGTAAACCCGTGGCACCCAACCATTTCGCGAACCAGCAAGAACCAGAGTGAACAGGTTTCCTGCAAGGATTTTTTCAAACTGGCGTGCCATCTCATCGATGTTTCGGGTAGTCAGAAAACGTACCGTAACAGGATAATCTTGACCATACTGTATCACCATGGTGACTCCTTGTTAAATGAATGTGCGATTGAAAAACTTCTCGTATTATACTAAACGCTAGAATAGTAATCAATACTATAAGTCTATAAAATAGACAGGTATTCAATTGATCGAGCCATAAAAATAACCTATAATCCCAACGGGCTATTCAAATCAACAGTACTTTTACAAGGAGAAAAAATGTCCAATTTCGTCCCCAATACAGCCACTTTTTGTTTCAGTGATGCTATCCACAGATTAAAGGCGTTTGCAGGTTATCAATATATCTGTGTATACATTGCACCCAAATCTATTCAACCCACCACAACAGCTGAGGATATCTTTGACAATTTCATTTCGACCAGCAATGAACAAAACACAATTGTCCTAGGCATATCAGTCCACCAAGACACGATGGGCAGCAGAACCTGCGCAATCACCGGTTCAATTTATATGACAGACGCCAAATCTGAATCTCATTTCCAGGCATTTGTAGACATAGAGAAAAAGGAAATCCTGGAAATTTTTTGGTCTGGCGACAAACCGGACTTCGCTGGAGAACCCATCATCACTCGCTTCCTTCGGGAAGGTTTTATCGTCGCCAACATCATCACTCCCTAGTTCCACTCTCTCAGGCACCCCTCCGGGTGCCTTTTTGTGCTCCTAGACCCACAAAAAAGCGCCCAGTTATTAGGCTGAGCGCTAGAATAAATTTAACCAAACAGTGAGAAGCGGCGTTTCACCGAATTTCCATTTACATACGATTTCTTGAAATCAGCGAAAGCCCTTATCGCCGTTGAGAGAAGGTCTTCCTTAAGACACAGCTCGTCGCAAAGCAGCATGCTACGATAGCCTTTGTCGTACATCCAGGCTAGCTCCAGAAAATCGGCAGCCGATGGCACCGGTTCCTGTACGACAGAGAGCAAAATCCGCGAGCCAGCTTGGGCCTCGGGATCCTTCTCGATGATAAGCTTGAGAGCCGCCATTATTTCATGCGGCCGATCAATCTCGACATAGAGGTCCCCACGAGCCGCAACCAGAACTAGATTTGGCCGCTTGCGAAACTTCCGAGCTACAAACTCCAGCCCTTTCTTGGATTCAATTTTAAGATACACCTGGCAATCTTTGCCCACCAGCTCCAAAAACTGGTCGACGTCGCTCTGCTCTTCCACGTACGACAAGTAATATCTCTTAAATCCCGCCGCCTTGACCTTCTCAATTTTGAGTAGCTCCTCGTCGGTAAAAAGCGGCCCTTTTACCACAAGGCTTGGGTGACGGATGTGCAAAGACTCCCCAGGACGCACCATATAATGTGGTCCGCCACGGAAAATTAGTCTCCTACCGTCCTCTTCGACCCTCTCGAGCATGGCTCCGTCAGCCCCTGCCTTAAATAAAACTGGCAGAGGTGATGTAGCACTTACAGCAACGCTAATTGGGTGGTTAAGAGTAATGTCCAAGTAATTGGGATTGAAGTTAACCGAGGCGATCCGCAGCTGCCGGCCCTTAACATCAAAAAACAGGGGCACGGTCGGCTTTGTCTTGGCAATCGTAGCCAACTCTTTTTCGAGTTCCGGATTGCTCATCATCGCGCTATTGAGACGAATCCCAGACAACTGCATGTCGTGAGCAAAGCGAGGAAAATGGGGAAAAGTTGGCCAGAGTGTGACCATCAGGTCTATGTTTGCCATCTTGTTCCCTATTCATCCAACACAGACTTGGACTTCATGCCGCCACTTGCTCGCAGCATTACAGATTTGCCACTGTGGCCTTTGGTGACGTTAGCATGCACAGTCTCGAGCGACTTGTACACAGTCTTGACCTGCGCCGCAGTCTGCCGGCCTTCAATTTCAGCACGAAAATATGGGATCTTTCCTGTCTCTTTGGCCAAAATTCCAAAAATCACATCCACTACCCGGTCAGCTTGTGGTAGGTCAACAATGTGATCCTGGCCCAAAAGGGATGCCCAAACTCGGTTGATGTGCTCATCGTGGCCCGCATAGGGCTTGCGAATCAGATACACCACAAATTTGGCCTTGAGTTCCTCAAATACCTCGGCCGTCGCAATTTTCTGTTGCATCTCAACACCAGCGTACTTTTTGGCATGAGAGGCCTCGACCCAGTCGTACGGCGCCTCATCCCCAATCATAATGAGAATCGGGTTGACGGCCTTGGGAAGTGAGACCTTGCGGGCAAAGTACAAAGCGGCCAGCTCGTAGGTCTCCATTATCTGGCCTCCACCTTCTCCTTCAATCACCAATTCTTTGAGCCGAGATTCCAAATCCAGACCTTTTGCAAACGGCCGGACTTGGAGGGGGTATGCATCGGTGTGCGCATCACCCACAGCTCCAAAGCAAATCTCCATCTCAGGGCCCAGATACTCTTGGCCCTCCTTATCAAGATACGGGAGCTTGGAAAACATCACCGCCGGCCATTCACCCATTGAGCCAGTAACGTCACTTATTACAACAAGTGGGGATGGGCTGTTCGTGGTTAGATTCGGAACAACCAAATCGGCCACTGTTTTCCCGGATTTCTTCGCATCGTCATAGCTTCGCCCCGCATGGGCGTCGTACACTCCGCGGGCACTTTTAAAATCGTGTCCCGACCACGGACCAGGGTCATAATCAGCTGTTTCTGCCATGGGATAATTCTCCTTTTAATGAACTAAATTTTGGGAAATGGTTTCATGTTCGAGCGACTGCGCCCGAACGATTGTTTCCTTACCTCGCCAATAGTTTCCATGAGATCCTCCTGGTCCCAGCGAGGACGAGATAATACATCGCGAACTATTAACCTGCGAATAAAATCAGTCAGTGGAGTAGGTGTAGATATTGGAATTTCTTTGCGCGCCAGTCGACCAATATCGCCACCACACAGCGCATACAGCATGGTCATGCCCAAGTTATAGAAATCCGACTCAGGGACTAGGGGTTTACCCAGTGTCTGCTCAGGCGGAGCAAAGAACTCGGTATAGCCGACCGCCCCAGACTTACTTGTTGGTTTGACCAGCGACAGACCATAATCAATCACCACCACTGTGTGGTTTTCAGGTTGGATAATAATATTCTGGGGTTTGATGTCCCCATGTACCACGCCGTGATAATGCAAATACTTAAGAGCGTTTATAGTTCGCTCGGCAATCCAAGCCACATGCTCAGGATCCAACTTGCCGACTTTCTCAACCACCTGTTGCAGTGTCGAACCCGGTATGTAGCTCATAACCAAAGCGAGAGTTCCGTCTTCAAAACGTAACAAATCCCGCATCACGGGGATTGAAAAATGGCGCAGATCCCATATGGCTTTGGCCTCAGAAATTAGCAGCGACTCATTTTGCGGGGAAACCAATGAACAATGCTTTATACAAACCAGTTCCCCAGTGAGTACGTGCTGGGCTTTACGGGTTTTTCCAAACCCACCCTCCGCAATCTTCTCCAAGAGACGGTATCCGCCAACAACTTTCGGATCAGATCGACCGCGATCCTGGTCATACATGGCCCGCTTGTCGGGGTCAAGAAGTACCTCATGAGCTTCATTAAGCTCTCGCGCAATTCGCTGGGTATCCCCCTTGTAGATGTCGGGGTGATAGCGCTTCATAAGCGCCCTGTAGGCAGCATCAATTACTTCCCTGCTTGCCTGTGGCGATACCTCCAACACACGATAGTGATCTTTTGCCATACCAACACCTCCTGTGATTAAGCCTATATGATTAACTTTTTAAAGTACTACTTAGGTACGCGGCATTATATCAATAGTGTATATTATACACTACCATGCAACCGATAAAAAATGCCTTCACGAAATTTAACCACTCAAAAGACCTCTTCCACCACGCCAAACGTCAGAACCAAAAATAGCATTGTTCTGGCCGTAACTTTTGTCACGGTCACCTCGCTAGAATTGTTCGCAAAGCGAACACACCAGGCTCGTGAAACAAAAATAGCATTGTTCTGGCCTCGACTTATTGTCACGGTCACCTTGCGGGACCACTATCGTCGGCGCTGATGCGTTTCACTTCTCTGTTCGGAATGGGAAGAGGTGGTGCCACATCGCACTAGAGACCAGAACAATGCTATCTTGTAAATTTTATCAGAGAACAACTTTGTTCCCTAAAAAGTGAAGAGAAGGTACCTCGTCCTGGGTTTGATCCAAGGACAAGTGCGTCCGTAAATTTAATTTTCTTTTCGATCTATTAGTACTAGTCAGCTAAATACATTGCTGTACTTACACCTCTAGCCTATGTAAGCAGTAGTCTACTGCAGATCTCTCGCGGATTCACTCCGCATGGATTTCTTATCTTGGGTTGGGCTTCCCACTTAGATGCTTTCAGCGGTTATCCCGTGGATGTATAGCTACCCGGCGTTGCACTTGACAGCACAACCGGAACACCAGGGACATCCTCAGCCCGGTCCTCTCGTACTAGGACCAACTTCCCTCAAAAATCCCACGCCTCTACTGGATAGAGTCCGACAAATAGTTTTACAACAGACACGTCGTGTGTCCGTACCTCAAGTCACCTTGAGGATCCGACCATATCTTATACACTCATGGAATCCGAGTGCATTTTGACGTATGGCCTGTGAGGATTTCCTCCATAGCTTGCGCTACAGAAGATCTTTCCTGCTGATCATCTTGCAAAGCAATGCTTTGGTCGTCCATTTTTACTAAACAACAACATGCTGCTCAGTAGAACGACATTAACAAGATTTCCCAGCAAATAGTCAAATTTATTCTCTCAACTGGTTGTGAGAGTTTTCCATAATAACATTCCCTCGAATAAGGTCAATAAAAATTCGAACAGCGCGGAAAAATCCAGCTCTAACTGTCATCCGCATTGTCTGCGGATCAACTGGCTTACGCCGTTCTGAACCCAGCTCGCGTACCCTTTTAACCGGCGAACAGACGGACCCTTGGGACCTGCTCCAGCCCCAGGATAGGATGAGCCGACATCGCAATGTCTACTTTAATTACTTAAAGCGCTGACTATACCTTCATCCTCTATAGTTTTATGCAACAGAGGAGCTGACGTCTTACCTTGCTTAAAAGCAAAGTCTGTAGTCTTGAAACTACAAGTCGATACGGGGTCAACCTCGCCAAAGGCGGGCGACTTCCCTCGGGGTTTTCCTTACGAACTGCAAGGAGTTCTCCGATATGAGTCAGAATAACCAAAAAATATATATATAAATTATAACAAGCTTGTTAAAGCCATTACTGGCTATGCACCCCGAAACCATTTGGTTAAGGTGCCAAACCACGCCGTCGCTATGGACGCTCGGGCGAGATCAGCCTGTTATCCCTAGGGTAGCTTTTATCCGTTAAGTTCGGTGGCATCCACATGCCAATCCGAAGATCACTACGACCAACTTTCGTTACTGCTCGACTTGTCAGTCTCACAGTTAAGCATCCATGTGCCGTTACGCGACTCGCTCGATTTCCATCCGAGCATAGGATACCTTTGTACTCCTGCGTTACTCTTTTGCAGGATACCTCCCCAGTAAAACTGCCCACCTGACATGGTCCTCGCTATCGTGTGCAGATAGCATGAGTAAGTTAAACAAGTTCAAACGCGTGGTGTTTCACTATTGAATTGCCTTGCGGCAACCCTCCCACGTACTCTAAACAATCCAAACTAGCCTAACAATGCCAGGATACAGTAAAGCTCCATAGGGTCTTTTTGTCCAAGTAGAGGTAGGCCGCATCTTCACAGCCATTTCAACTTCGCCGGGTACATGTTCAAGACAGTTATTCAGTCGTTAAACCTTTCGTGCGGGTCGGAACTTACCCGACAAGGAACTTCGCTCATTAAACGATGTGTTAGCTGCATATCGCTATGCAGATCAGACTATATCTTCTCCTATTTACATGGAGTTGTGCGTATAGTCGTTGAGGATTTTCAATATGATTGGTAACGCACACTTGACTTGTATCTTTCAAGTATTTGTTGTTTTCTTTTACAGCTAAAATATAATCCAGCTTCAACAAAGCTTCTCAAATTAATATTAACCTGGAAACAATCAAGTTCGCTTTTACTTCTGTATTTCTTTTTCAAAGTTTTCTTACCCACTTTTACTCCTATACTTGCAATAAGCGATATGAATTGGTCTAACCATTTACCAGAATTAACAAAACCTAAGGCAAACCTCTGATAGCCTGATTTATTTATACCTGTACTTATATATCCATCTGTGTCCATTAGTCCCGCCACAAATTCCGATATTGCTTCTCTTTTAGAAGAAAAGACTGATTCTGGAATTCTAGATTTGTTAACGGTCAACTCGATCAGGATCTCAAACAGCCATCTGTTATAAGACCTAAATCTGTAGAGTAAGGTGCTATTTGGCATTAAACATTTTAGAGGATAGTTTTTATTTAATAATAAATTAACGACACTTCTCGTTTTCTCAATCACGTCTCTATCTTCGGAAATGACTGATAAACAATAGTGATAGCCATCTTTATTACAGCACCCATCCCCCATGTAAACACCTAACAAATAAGCATTGCCCTTGGCATTCAATGGATATCTATATTGAATCTTTCCTGCGTGGTTATCTGCACCCATATCTTTTTCAGTCTTAACTTCAAAATAACCCGAAAGTTACCCGAAATCAAGTACTAGATTGGGATTCTCAGACGTTCCAGCATATAGCACAATTTTCATCTCTATTCCGTTCGGCTACGGAACTCTTGATGGAGGTTTGAATACCTCACTAAGGCAGCTAACCCAATTGGGTCTACCTTAGAACAGTTATAGTTACTGCTGCCGTTCACTAGGACTTTCGACCACAGCCTGACCCTTGCGGATCTCACTGCAGACTTTAATCGACTAGCACTGGGCAGGTG
>OBEQ011105255.1_pt1 | contig 10748 bp, 9 predicted proteins | sample 1670901 | NCBI WGS metagenome assembly OBEQ01 (sample SAMEA104232315, study PRJEB22302) | groundwater metagenome | biome: forest; feature: aquifer; material: groundwater | place: USA | collected 2011-08-07 | depth 5.4 m | reverse complement strand
GAGCTGGCCCAAAATCTTTAATTAATGTAGTTTGGTTATTTCTAATGTAATTTTGGGCCGGTAGTTCAGCTGGGAGAACGCCACAATGGCATTGTGGAGGTCGCGAGTTCAATCCTCGCCCGGTCCACCACTATTGCTTCATGCGAACACCCTGCCAAACGGTCAGAATTAGGAGTTTTAGAAGATTTTGTTATGTCTCGGCATTGTGTTAAAATCTGAATATTTCAAAAAAGCCAGATCGTCTCTTAAAGCTTTATTTGGATACTTCAGTACCTAATTTTTTATTTGCTGAAGACGCTAAAGAGAAACAGGAAATCACCGAAAAGCTGTTTTGCGGTGATGTTCGGAAACAATACGAATTTTATGTTTCAGGCGTTGTCATTCGTGAAATAGAAAAGGCGCCTTCTGACAAAAAGAAGCTTTTGTTGGAGGCACTTAAAAATGTCGAAGTGATTGAATTTACGGAAGAAGCGGAACAATTGGCGCAGAAATATTTATCAAAAGGAGCATTGCCTAAGACATCGGAGGAAGACGCTCGTCATGTTGCTATTGCAACCGTGAGTAACATGGACGCCGTTGTCAGCTGGAATTTCAAACATTTGGTTAATCTTCGCCGAATCAAATCAGTTAATTTGGTGAATGAGGAAATGGGATATAAGCACATTGAAATTATTTCACCTGAGGAGGCAGTGAATTTATGAACAAAGGAAAAGAACCGAAATCTTTGCTTGAAGTAAGATCGTGGAAGAAGTCTGTTGCAAAGGAAACCCAAAAACTTCCTCGCGTTGCCTTGTTTGCTTACTTTAATAAAAGTATCGGTGCCAGTCGATTGAAGAAAGCATCTGCGTAAAAGAATGGCACTTAAAGAACCGCGTTCAATGGAAGAAATTCATAAATTGAGAGAAAAAATTGCTCTCAAAACAAAACGGATGAGCATTCACGGAAAACTCATTTGGATTCACAAGCAGGCAAAGCCGCTTGGACTTCCGGAAAATCCTTCCAATCCAAAACAATAGGTTCTGGAATCTTCAATTTGCACGTCAAAAATTGCTTTATGCGAACACCTTGGTTTTGGGTGTAGAAGCAAGTTCGGAAAATCAGAAAATGAAAAAATGTGCAATTATAAAAGGACCCTTGAGTTTAGCGGTTTTGATTTTGCTAACAGTGGGTTGTGTCAATCATCAAGGAGAAAAGCCTAGTTTGAGATCTGATGTCTCGACGGCTAACGCGTCTTTGTGCTTTGGACTAAACGATGCGAGCAAATTGAAGTGTGAGGTAAAAGTTGAAAAAGATTTAAAGGAATTATTTCTAAAGAATTTTGGTTTTAATCGTTATTTTTTAACGATTTTTTTGTCGGGTTTTGTTATACGATTCATTCTTAGTATTTTTAAAGCATGTGCGATTAGGCAAGGCGAGGCTGATTATTGGGATGAAGTAACAGGAGCAAGAGTTATTTACAGGGGGAAGTCTCGATGGGTTCGTTTCAGAAATGCTTTTATAGGATTCAGTAAAGATCAGCAGCGCAGAACAATAGATGATTACTGGCTTGCGCCACTCACAGGTTTTGCCGAGTTGTATGCCTATCCTATTTTTATAGTAGCGAACAAATGGGAATTCACAGGAGCTTGGATCACTATTAAGGTAGCAAGCACCTGGGGTTCATGGCAAAGAACCCGGACAGCTTACTCGAGATTTTTATTTGGCAATTTATTGGTTCTTGTGGTTTCTCTATTTTTCTTGTGCAAATTAGTCAAATCTTGAAATAATGAGTTTGAGGTTCGCTTTTTGAATTTTGACTCAATAACGGAAATTTAATGAATATTTCTAAATTGGATTTGTCATGAAAATAAAATTAATTTCTTGCACAATCATTGGACTGATGATTGCAGGATGTGCAACCTCGTATCAATCAAATGGATTTTCTGGCGGATATTCAGATCTGAAATTACAAGACAACGTGTTTAAGATTAGTTTTCGTGGAAATGGTTACACAAACGAACAGCGTGCAGCAGATTTTGCTTTGTTGCACGCCGCGGAAGTTGCATTAGAAAATGGGTATGGCTATTTTGCTGTTGTAGATGAAAAGGAAACCACTCAAAATTTTCTAACGACGACACCGACAACCGCTCACACAACCGGAACAGTTTATTTAAACTCGCCCGCGGTTATAGGAGGAAGTGTGCACGCTGTCGGAAACTCTGGCAGTTATTCTGGAACAACTACTTATTCAGGGGGTCAAATAGTAAATATTCGGAAACCAACAGCCACTTATACAATTGCTTGCTTCAAAGAAAAACCGATTACAAATGATATGATTTACGATGCAAAACAACTTGCTCGAAATCTTGGCAAGAATTACGGCGTTTTTTCACCAATCAATAAGCTTAATGAACAGGCTGAAGCTACACTGAAAATTGGTGTGCCACGGGAATTAGTTTTAACGGAGATTGGCCAGCCGAGTCATAGCGAAGTGGCAGATGGCAAGAAAATCGATATTTATGAGTTTGAACAAGACTATAGCGAACCCGCCAAAATTTCACGGACAGTTGTTCATATTGCGGCTGATTGGTTTACTCTATTTTTATATGAATTAATTAGGAAGCGCGTCGAAAAAGCAATTTGGACGAGACAAGTAAAATCTGTAAAAGCCGTTTATGGTTTGAATGGTGCAGTGGAGTCTGTGACTGACTTAAAGAAATAAGAGGAAAAAGACAGACGTATTGTAACTGCCCTTCCAGTGATTATGTGTTGCATCATTTTGACGCATTCGCCAAAATTGCTATTCGGTTTGGAGTATGTAAAATCTCATCGAATTTTAATATAACTATTTGTCGGCACTGATTTACATTGAAATAAATAAAGTTACATAAATTAGGGAAATCAGTGCAGCCCTTAACTTTCGATTTCAGTTATTTTTGTTGTTTCCAAAGAAGTTAAGGGCGGCCAATAGCTTTAGCAAGTAATTTCTGGGCTGGAAGCAGGGTGTTCGCGTATTGGTGCCTCCGGTCCATTCCGCTTCGCTCAAGTATTTTCATGTCTTGAGCTTCGCAGAACGAAAACTGACCCTTGCACAGTTTAAGTAAATTGAAAACCTAATAATCACAAGCCGAATTGGCGGAATTAAGAAGCGCATTAGATATTGAGAAAGTTTAAGTAAATTGAAAACCTAATAATCACATGCCGAATTGGCGGAATTGGCAGACGCGCTGGACTCAAAATCCAGTGGTGCTCAAACACCGTGTGGGTTCAAGTCCCTCATTCGGCAGTATTAAAAAACAGTTAAAAGTGAAAAGTTAAGAGTTAAAATAATGGATAAAGTCAAAATTTTATTGGTTTCTTATTCACTCTTAACCGTTCACTCTTAACCTATGACTTTAAAACACCCCTACCCATTTAACCAAATAGAACCCAAGTGGCAGAAATATTGGGTTGAGAACAAAATTTTCAGGGCACCGGATCCGGGAGAACCCGGAAGCAACAAACCCAAGTTTTACATTCTCGACATGTTCCCGTATCCATCCGGCGCCGGACTTCACGTCGGGCATCCGGAAGGTTACACGGCAACGGACATTCTTGCGCGCTACAAACGAATGCGTGGTTTCAACGTGCTTCATCCGATGGGCTGGGACGCGTTCGGCCTTCCCGCGGAACAGTATGCGCTTGAAACCGGAACACATCCGGAAGCTACAACGAAGAAAAACATTTCGCTTTTCAAACGCCAGATTCAGTCGCTTGGTTTCAGTTACGATTGGGAGCGGGAATTGAGCACGACGGATCCCGATTATTACAAATGGACGCAGTGGATTTTCCTCAAACTTTACGAAAAAGGGCTCGCCTACGAAGCGGAAGTTCCTGTGAATTGGTGCTCGGCGCTTGGGACAGTGCTTGCCAATGAAGAAGTGATCGATGGAAAGTCGGAGCGCGGCGGGCATCCGGTCATCCGAAAACCCATGCGCCAATGGGTTTTGAAAATCACGGCGTACGCGGACCGGCTCCTTGAAGATTTAAATGAATTGAATTGGCCTGAAGCGATTAAAGAACAGCAGCGGAACTGGATCGGAAAATCCGTTGGCGCAGAAGTTGATTTTACAGTTGCGAATTCCAAAGATATGATTCGCGTATTCACAACGCGTCCCGATACTTTGTTTGGCGCAACTTACATGGTTCTTTCACCGGAACACGCACTTGTTTCCAAAATCACATCAGCCGATCAAAAAAAAGCAGTTCAGAATTACGTAGAACAGTCTTCACGGAAATCTGATCTCGAGCGGACGGATCTTGCAAAAGAAAAAACCGGAGTTTTTACCGGCGCATTCGCTGTGAATCCCGTCAATCAAAAACAAATTCCCGTTTGGATTGCGGATTATGTTCTCGCAAGTTACGGAACCGGCGCGATCATGGCAGTTCCCGCGCATGATGAGCGGGACTTTGAATTCGCGAAGAAATTCAAATTACCCATTTTTCCGGTGATTCTCCCATTGCAAGGACATTTAAATGAAATATCTAACAAGCTACCTATGGATGAGCCGAATCTTCCTTTCGCTGGTGTGGGGACATGTTCTTTTGATTGTAAAACATCAGATGGCTTGCTTTCTGTTGTTGGACTTAAAAGTGATGAAGCAATTTTGAAAATCACAAAATGGCTTGAAGAGAAGAAAATTGGCGAGAAATCAATTCAATACAAACTCCGCGACTGGCTTTTCAGCCGCCAGCGTTATTGGGGTGAACCCATTCCCGTCATTCACGTGGACGGAAAACCAAAACCGCTTTCTGAGCGTGATCTTCCGGTGAAACTTCCGCAAACAAAATCCTATCAACCAACCGGCACCGGCGAAAGCCCGCTCGCAGCAATTTCGGAATGGGTTAATACGAAAGATTCCAAAACCGGAAAGCCGGCGAAGCGTGAAACGAACACGATGCCGCAGTGGGCGGGTTCGTGCTGGTATTATCTTCGTTATATTGATCCGAAAAATAGCAAACGGTTTCTCGATCCCGCGAAAGAAAAATACTGGATGCCGGTCGATCTTTATGTGGGCGGCGCGGAACACGCCGTTCTTCATTTACTCTATTCCCGTTTTTGGCACAAAGTACTTTTCGATTTTGGTTTGGTGTCCACGAAAGAACCATTTCAGAAATTGATCAATCAAGGAATGATTTTAGGCGAAGACGGGCAAAAAATGTCAAAGTCGCGCGGCAACGTGGTGAACCCGGACGACATCATCCGCGATTACGGCGCAGACAGCATGCGGCTTTATGAAATGTTTATGGGGCCCTTGGAAATGGTAAAGCCTTGGTCAACGCGCAGTGTGGAAGGCGTTTCAAGATTTCTCGCACGCGTTTGGCGGCTGTTTATGGATGAAGATGGAAAATTAAAAAAAGAAATTGCAGAGGGAACAATTCCCAAAGACGCAGAAGGGACAGTCCCCAACGACGGTGACAGTCCCCAAATGCGGTTGCTTCATCAAACCATTAAAAAGGTGACGGATGATCTGGATGGAATGCGTTTCAACACGGCAATCTCAGCGCTAATGATTTTTGTGAATGAAATGACCAAAAATATAACTGAGGGGACAGTCCCTAAAAGCGGGGACAGTCCCTATTCACGTTCGATGACAGTTCCGCAAAACGGAGACAGTCTCTGTTCACGTTCAATTATGGAAACGTTCGTTCTTCTTCTTACACCATTTGCGCCGCATTTAGCGGAGGAATTATGGGAGAAAATGGGACATTCGGGAACACTTGCTTATGAGCCCTGGCCTTCTTATAATGAGAAGTATCTGGTTCAAACGGAAGTTGAAATTGTCGTTCAAGTACTCGGCAAAATCAAATCCCGTTTTACGGTGCCGGTCAATATTTCGGAAGCGGATCTGAAAGCAAGAGTGATGCAGGACCAAAATGTGAAATCCTTTATCGAAGGGAAGCCAATTAAAAAAATGATCGTAATCCCCGGAAGATTAGTCAATATTGTAATTTAAAACACATGCGAAAAGTCCAGATCAAACAAAGCCAAGTGTTTGTCGGGAAAGAAAGCATTCCGCTGATCAGCGGCGAAGTACATTATTGGCGCCTCAATCCCAAATATTGGAAAACCATTTTGCTGAAAGTCAAGGAAATGGGAATCGATGTGGTTTCTTCCTATGTTCCGTGGGATTATCATGAGTACGAACGCAATCACTTTGATTTCACGGGCAAGACGGATGAAACGCGAAACTTGCGCGGATTTCTGGAGCTCACGCGCAAGCTCGGTTTTTGGATGATCATTCGGCCCGGCCCGTACATTTACAGCGAATGGCCAAACGACGGCATTCCTTCCTACGCTTATAAATATCACCGCCTCCATCCGAAATTTCTCTCTTATGCGGAAAATTATTTAGGCCGCGTGACAAAAATTATTAAACCATTTCTCGCATCGCGCGAGAGCGGGCACATCATTCTTCTTCAGGCGGACAATGAAATTGATCCGTGGCCGGATGTGTTCGGCCATCAGTATGGGCTGAACGGCAAGCCGGGCCTCTTTCAGGAATTTCTGAAGGATCGTTACGGAAAAGACATCGACCTTTTGAACCGGTCCTGGGGCACCGAATATAGAAACTTTAACGAGGCCGGGCCCTACATCGCTTGCATGACGAAGGATGAACACGGGCTTTCCTTGAAAGGCGATAGAGAGCTCAAGCGCAATCTGGATTATTTTGAGTTTAAATATCATTACGCTCACGAATGCGCCAAGTGGAATGTGTCTATGTTTCGCAAGCTCGGCATTGATATTCCCATTTATCTCAATCTGTACCCGTTTTTTTATGCGCACGATTGGGCAACGATGAATTCCGTGAGCGACCTCGTTGGGATCGATCTTTATCCGTCGAATGAACTGCTGGAAGATGAACACGAGCAGCGCAAAATGATCGACAAAGTTCGTTACCTCAGAAGTTTTTCAAAATTGCCATATATTGCGGAATTTGCCTCAGGCGTTTGGCATGCGCGCCATTATGAGTCGGGAATTTTGACGCCCAACCATTATCGGTTGATTACGCTCACAGCACTTCTGGGCGGTGTGATGGGATGGAATTGGTACATGCTGGTCAACCGCGACAATTGGTATATGTCACCCATCAATGAATGGGGGCGCGTTCGAAACGAACTTTACCATGTATTCCAGGGGCTTGTGAAGATTTTCAAGCGGATGAAACCGCATCAACTCAAAAAATTAACGAGCATTGTAGTGACATTAAATCCAATTCAATACGCGGCGCGGACCATGCCTGCCGATTCACACATTCTAACCGCGCTTTATGAGGCGGATATTGATTACGAACTTTTCAATCCGGAAATTTCACTGGCCGACAAACCGATTGTTTTTTATTCGGGAAATCAATGGCTCAGCCGGGCTGCGCAGGCAAACTTGAGAAAATATGTTGAGGGGGGCGGAGTGCTCGTGGCGTTTAGGAATTTCCCCAGAAAAGACGACAATTTCGAACCGTGTAATTTGCTCGGTTTCGATGAGCCGTCCCGGATTTTATTCGAGTTTAAAAAAACGTTTGTTTTGAATTTGTCGAAAGAGTGCCATGTGGAATTAACCAGTTCCGTTTATAGTTTTGACAATATTAGCGGAAAACCGATCGAAGTCGATTTCGGAAATTACGGCATGCACACGATCGGATATCAAAAAAGAATCGGAAAAGGAATGCTTTTCCATTTGGGGGTTGAGCCGACGAAAGACCTCATCTTAACCATTTTGAAATATTTACACATTCCGCTTTACTGTAATTCTTCCACGCGGGATGTCAAAACGGCATTTTTCAAGAGAAACGGACATTATTATGTGGTGGCCGTCAATAACGGAAAAGAGGATAAAAGCGCCAATATCCACTTAGCGTTTCCGACCGGCAAAGTAAAACGCATCACCGCCACCGATATTTTAACGGAAGAAACGAGCGAACACTTTTCTCACTCACAGACTTCCTTCAACGTTGACATTCCGAGAAAAGACGGAAAAGTGATTGAAATAACCGTTCACTGATCCCGCTGCGGTGCAAAATGTGGAGAAGTGATTGAAATTAAAGTCAAATAAAGTGTAAAATAGCCGTAATAATGAGATGTCAGAAGTCTGAGCTCTGAAAAAAACCATGTACGAAGAATACTTCGGCTTGAAAGAATCTCCGTTTAATATTACACCAGACCCCCGTTATATTTTCTTCAGCAAAAAACATCTGGAAGCTTTTTCAAGTTTGCTTTACGGAATTGAAACCCGGAAAGGTTTTATTGCCATCACGGGCGAAATCGGTGCGGGAAAAACCACACTGTGCCGGGTGCTTTTGGAAGAATTGAAAGGCCGCGCGCGAACTTCCATCATTTTGAACCCCAATTTGTCGGATTCCGAACTTTTGCTCTCGATTGTTCAGGATTTCGGGATTCAGCTCACGTCCCGAAATAAAAAGGAATGTTTCGACAGCCTGAACCGGTTTGTCCTCAAAGAATTTCACAACGGTTTTAATGTGGTGCTGATCATTGATGAAGCGCAGGATTTAAAACCGCGCTCACTCGAGCAAGTCCGGCTTCTCTCCAATCTGGAAACCGATAGCCAAAAATTAATTCAAATCGTGCTCGTGGGCCAGCCCGAGCTTCGCCACACGCTCAATAATCCGTCGCTCAAGCAGCTCAGGCAAAGGATCGGGGTTTGGTATCATTTGACGACTCTGGACCAGGAAGAAGTGTTCCGCTACGTGGAGCATCGTTTGAAAGTCGCCGGCTGGCGGGAAGATATTTCGCTTTTGTTTGATTCCTCTGCCATCAATGCTATTTACGAGCACACGGAAGGTATTCCGCGCCTCATCAATGTGTTGTGCGACCGCAGCCTTTTGGCGGCGTATGCAAAAGGTACACGAACCATCAATACGTCGATTGTGGAAGAGGCGCACAGTGAGCTGGAAGGCGCTCAATTGACATGAGCATCATTAACGACGCGCTCAAAAAAGCAGAATATTTAAAGAAATTTAAAAGTTTCATGAGTGTCAGCTTTGAACGCCCGCTTGCGGAGCCGCTTCCAATACCAAATCATCAGGGAAGTTCGGTTGCGCTTGAAGAGCCGCCGGTCAATGTTCAGGAAGAAAAAAAACCAGGACCGGCGGAACAGAAGTTTGTAACACCCAATGAGAATATAGCCGCACGCAAGTTACAATTCAAGTTTGATTCACCGGTTCAACTTTCCAAAATTGTCATCGTTGTATTTGTAGTGAGCGGATGTCTGCTCTTGCTTCTCGGGCCGTGGCTTTATATTTGGACCGGAAATCAATACACCAGAGAAGTACACGTTGAGCCCGAAAGGGGTGCCGCTCACAGGCCGCCGGTTCATCGTCCGGTTTCTGTCCCTGTAGTTACGGAATCTGCACAACAAAGAACGATGGCTGAAGAAGAACGTGGCGCAGATATTTCCCAAGCCTCTCTCGAAACCAATCCTCCAAAATCGCAGTATCAGCATTATCTCAATCCAAACGTTCGGCCAAGTATTCGGCCCATTCCGATAACACTCCGAAAAACGGAATCATTTTACCGTTTGACCGGAATTACGGTTTTAAATGAAAAGAATAAATTAGCGATTATTAATGGAAAGGTGCTTGAAATAGGGCAAACCATTGATGGAGCTGAAGTTGCAGCAATCGAAGAAAAGAAAGTTACTCTCAAGAAAGACGGTAAAGACGTTGAGCTCATTTTAGAATAAAACCCTCCTTTTTTACCTGATTTATACCCCTCACGGTCAACATTAAATTGGTTGTATTTAATCTGATGATGTTGTATACTTTTTTAATTCTTTTAGAAAGGATGGACTATCTGTAAGTCTACCTCATATGCAACAAACAAAACCGCATAGACTATTCCTACGGACGGTCGCTTACCTGGTTCTCGTTTTCTTCACGGCCAATTCAACATTTACTTACGCTCAAGGGATCGAGTTTGGAAAAGAAATCAAAATCGAAAACCTGGCCGATCGGATTGAGATTCCCGAATCATTGGGAGTTATGAAAGAAAAATATCTTGCAAATAATTCCTCTCCTCTCATTCTTCACATTGAAGATGCGCATGCGCAAACGGACGCTCAGCAAAATATCGAAAAACTTTTAAATCATCTGGAACAACAAAATGGTTTTAAGACGTTATTTTTAGAAGGCGGCGTGAAAGGTAAAATCTCAAAAAATCTTCTGAGATTTTTTGAAAACGACAAAATCAATCAGGAAGTTGCGCACAAACTTTTAGAAAAAGCAGTTGTCACAGGCCCCGGCATTTTTCTCCTCAAACATCATTCCGATCCAAAAGTTAAAGCGTACGGAGTTGAAGAAAAAGATCTTTATGAAAAACATCTTCTTTCCTTTAGGAAAGTTTACAAACGCAAACCCGAATCAGATAAATTTCTCATCGAATATAAATCCAAACTCGAAGCTCAAAATTCAAAGCTCAATAACTTAGAACTCAAGAAATTTTTAAAAGACTGGTTTTTATTCCGGGAAGACAAGACAGATCTTTTAAATCATTTATCTGTTTTGGATGGGTTTTCAGAAAAGTATTTATCTCTCAATCTCCACGACGCCCGCAACCAACTTGAATTCCCCATGCTCATCCGGTTCTTTAAGTTAAAAGACCTCGAGAAAACCGTATCTCGTGAAGCGTATCTCGTATCTCGGAAAAAAGAGGAACAAAAATTAATCAAATGGATCAAAAACAATCATCAAGAGCTATTTTTAAAAGACTTTGAATTT
>OBEQ012850799.1_pt1 | contig 10751 bp, 6 predicted proteins | sample 1670901 | NCBI WGS metagenome assembly OBEQ01 (sample SAMEA104232315, study PRJEB22302) | groundwater metagenome | biome: forest; feature: aquifer; material: groundwater | place: USA | collected 2011-08-07 | depth 5.4 m | reverse complement strand
TTGTCGGAGATCTTCATCGCCCGCTTGGCATGACGCTCGACGCGCAGGGACGATTGATCTCTCTGCAGTCGGAGGCGGGATTCACCGGTCCTCGAGTCATCTGGCCAGCCGGCAAGGAGATGGTGCTCGCCGACAATTTCGAGGGCCGGCAATTCGGCAGGCCGAATGACATCGTCTCCGACCGGAAAGGCGGCGTGTATTTCTCTGACCTCGGCCCCAGCCCGCCCCCGCCAGGGGGCATGTCGCCGGCCGTCTATTACGTGCCGCCGGGCGGGGCGCCGATTCGCGTGGCCGACGATATATCGCGGCCAAACGGCGTGCAGTTGAGCCGCGACGAGAAGACGTTGTACGTCAACGACACGGGTGGTATCAATGCGTTTGCGTTCGACGTGCTTCCGGACGGCCGGCTGTCGAATCGCCGCGTGTTTGCCACCTACGTGGGCCGAACCCAGACGACCGCCGCGAACGACGCGCCAATCTCCAGCGCCGACGGTCTCGTGATCGACGAAGATGGCCGCTTGTATGCGCTCACCGAAGCCGGCATCGAGGTGGTGAGCTCGAGTGGTCAACATCTCGGCGTCATCCCGGTCTGGTGCATTACGCGCCGGTGTCAGGGTCTGGCGTTCGGAGGTCGTGACAAAGGAACCCTGTATGTCGCGGGCGGCGGCACGCTGCTGCGCATTCCGATGCTTTCACGCGGGTTCGGCGGAAGAGCCAAGTAGAAGCACGCGGCGAAGGCGGTTGCGCCTGGACGCGGGCGTTCGCCGTCGCCTGCAGGACGCGATCGAGGTTGAAATCATCAATGCCAACGCCCATGTGATCGATCTTCGGCGTGCGGTTCCCGCTCGAGGGATTCGTCGTCAGTCCGAGATGCTGCGGTCCCGACCCAATCTGCAGGGCTGCGGTGGTCGACCCCTGTCGCCCTCCACCGGAGTGCCGATCAGCCCTCGATAAAAGTCGATCGAACGTTGCAGGTCAGAAACCGTCAACGTCACGTGGTTGAAGGCTCGGATTCTGAGCGCAGACCTGGCGATTGCGCGAGAAGTGTGGGGCTCATCATGAGAGCCGCCAGCGAGCGGACAAAATTGCGCCGATCGATCATTGTCATGTGGTGAACCTTGGCAAAGGCTGGTGCCACGGCACTCCATCACGCAGGCGGAACCGCTCCCATCAGAATGCCGACCGCTTTCCTGAGCGCCAGGCTGCCTGGGGTCACGCCCTTGTAGTGCCCGAGGCGGACGATGGCGAGCTGATGCGAGGGAATCATCAGCACGGTCTGTCCGCCGACGCCGGCCATGTAGAACGCCTCTGTCGGGGCAGGGAATGTGCTGTCGCCATTGAGCCAGAAGAGGCCGCCATAGATCGGCCGCCCATCCGCCTTCCACGCGGGCGCGAGGGTGCTGACGAACTTCACGTAACCCTCCGGTAAGATGCGCTCCCCGTTCCACACGCCGTCCTGCAGATAGAGGTTCGCGAGCCGCGCCCAGTCGCGGCCCGAGCCGAGCTCGTAGCCATGGGTCAGAAAGTTCCCATAGGGATCGGTGTCCAGCACCATCGTCCGGATGCCGATCTTGTCGAACAACGCGCGCTGCGGGAACGAATGGTAGTCCTCCTTGCGCTTGTCCAGCGCCAGACGAATCAGGTAATTGGTGAGCACCGGATCGGTGTTTCGGTAGCGTCCAACCGTATTCGGCGGCCACTGCAACGGACGGGTCGCGGCGTACTTGAAGGAGTCCACGCTGCCCGTATACAGATAGAGATGATCGGGATACGGACCGCTCGCATCGAAGTCCGGATCCTGCGGCGCGCGGATGCGGAGGCCGCTCGACATGTGGAGGATGTCGGCTATGCGAATCTTCGCGCGCGGATCGCCCCGCGCCTGCCATTCCGGAATAGGTGCCGGCTGCTCCAGCGTGTACGCGCCCTGCCTGATGAGGATTCCCATCAGCGTGCCGCTCAGGCTCTTTCCCATCGACCAGCTCTCGAGGGGTGTGGTCAGCGTGATGTGCTCGCCGTAACGCTCGGCGATGATCCGCCCTTTATAGGTAACGACGAACGCCGCGGTCATCCCCGCGGGGTCGAAGGCCGCATCAACGGCTTGCTGCACCCTGGCCTTGTCGATTCCGGTGGGCAGATCGCCGGTTGGAAGGAGATCGCCCATCGGCCACGGCTGTGTCTTCGAGTCTGGGAGCGCGCTCTTCACAATCGACGGGGTGAAGAACACGTCGGTCCTGCCGATCGGCAGCGTGACGCATCCCTGGCTTCCGACCTGCTTGGCCGTCCGGACCGTGCCGTTCGGCATCGTCACCTGCACGGTACGCTTCTCCCGGTCGATCCTGGGCGTGCCGAGCTTCGCGCGCTCGGCGTACGGTGCGGTGAAGTACCCGATATTCTCAGCCGCAAAGGCCGGATCCAGACCGGTGACGAACACCGCCGAACACATGATCTTCGCGTAACCAGAGGCGTAGTGCTCGAGAGGGTCGCCCGGGGGCGGGGCGTATGGAGTGTTCAGTTCCAGCGACTTCGCGCGCGCGATGAGCGCCTGCTGCGCGTCGGATTGAGCCTGTGCGATGAGAGCTGAAACCGATAGCCCTACACCAATCAACACTGCCCAGGTCTTCGTCATTCCGCCTCCCAGGTTATTTTCGGGATGCGCGTTCGTCACCGGTCCGTGGGTCGTAACGCGCGCCCGAAAGGCCCCGTGCCACCCTCGCTCATCCGGGCAGCGACTTCGTGGATGTCGAGGGGTCGGAAGCTGAGGGCCAGTGCAGTGGAGTATACGAGCAGGGCGGCCACGCGGTCAGGATTGTCCTGATACACGCCGCGGTGTTTGACGACCAATGGAGTCTCAATCCGCCGTTCCGGCGAGAACCCGGATGCGGCCGATTTACCAGGGATCAACGTGCGAGTGCGGCGGATCGAACGCGCCGCACCTCGAGTGTTCAATGCGACGACGCAAGTGACCTATGATTCGTACCGTTCTCGGACTCGTGCCGGTGGAAAGGCCAGGATTGCATTGAGACATAGAAAACTGCCCGGCGTATCGCCCCTCGTCGTCGCGCTGCTTGGTGCGGTGGTCCTCACGCCTCGCGCGCAAAGTAGCCTTCCCGCAAAAAACCCACGGGTCGTCACGGTCCAGGGACCGGAGTCGTTCGTCTCGCGGGTCGTGACGACCGATCTCGCGAGCCCGTGGGAAGTCACGTGGGGCCCTGATGGATTCCTGTGGATCACCGAGCGGGTCGGCAAGCGAATCACCCGCGTCAATCCGGCCGACGGATCGAAAAAGGTCGCGGTCACGATCGACGACGTGTATCAGACCCTCGCACAGGATGGCCTGCTCGGAATGGCTCTGCATCCGGATCTGCTCAAGGGAAAGGGAACCGACTACGTCTACGTCGCGTACACCTATGACGGCGATCCTGGAAGCGGCGTGAACCTTCGAATGAAGATCCGCCGCTATACGTACGAGCCGCTGATGCAGCGCCTCTCGAGTCCCGTCGACATTCTCACCGGCCTGCCGCATGGCACCGATCACGGTGCCGGACGGGTGGTGTTCGGCCCCGACGGGAAGCTGTATGTCAGCCGCGGGGATCACGGGAACAACTTCCTCGCAAACTACTGCGATCGGAACCGCGCACAGGATCTCCCGACGCTGGCAGAGGTGCAGGCGGCGGACTGGAGCACGTATCAGGGAAAGATTCTGCGCATCAACCCTGATGGATCGATCCCGCGCGACAATCCGATGCTGAACGGCGTGCGCAGCCACATCTATTCCTACGGACACCGCAATCCGCAGGGGCTCGCGTTCGCCGGTACCCGTTTGTTCGACTCTGAGCACGGCGAAAGCATCGACGATGAAGTCAATCTCGTGGTTGCGGGCGGGAATTACGGATGGCCGCTCATCGCCGGCTATCAGGATGACCAGTCGTACGTCTACGCGAACTGGTCGGCTTCCTCACCCCAGCCCTGCGCATCGCTGACCTTCAATGTGTTCAATCCGCCGCCGTCCGTGCCGCGGCAGAAGGAGTCCGACGCGCACCTGCTGAACTTCACGCCGCCGGTGAAGACGTTCTTCACGGTGCCGAACAGCTATGACCTGCGTACGCTGGGCAATGCCACAGCGGCACCAGCGGGGATCAAGGTCTACACCTCGCGCGCGATCCCCGGCTGGCGCAATTCACTGCTGCTGACCACCATGATCAGCGGCGTCGTCTTTCGGATGCCGCTCACAGACGATCGACAGAATCCAGTGGGCGCTCCGGTGGCGTACTTCAAGACCGGCAACCGGTATCGCGATATCGTCGCGGCTCCTGATGGACTACGGTTCTATGTCGTGACGGATCCCGACGGCCGAACGGTCGATTCATCCGGTTCGCTGACGCGGGATCTCGTCAATCCTGGCGCGGTTCTGGAGTTCAGATACACGCGCGCCGGCACATAAGCGGCCTCGGAATCCAGTTCACACATCGCTCGAGTGAACTGGATTCCTGTAATTACTGACACCCGGCCGCAAAGGCCGCCCAGTCGCTCGCCGTAAAGCTTCCAAGCACCGTGGGCCTGTGCGGGCCGCTCAGCAGCCAGAAGTTTCGATACGTCATCAAGGCGTGCGGCATGTATTTGTTGGCGCCACAGACATAGTTCTGGATGGTCGTCCGATGAAGCTGAAACTGAGGATACGCCGTCCAGTTGATGCCTGAGACTGGCGATGTCTGGCTGAACGCGAGGTGGCACGTCCGGCAGGTTCTCGCGACGACCTGCTGATATAGCTGCTGCTTTTGCGGTTGCGCGGCGTCAATCCAACCCGACGGCGTAAACGCCGAGTTGGGCGGATCGGTTGGTTGCAACCCGTTGTACCAACCGTTGATGACTGCCGTGATCGCCGGCTGCGGGTTACTGTCCTTCACCAGTTGATTCAAGTCGAAGAAGCTCTGACGCGACGCCGCGGGTAAGGTGCCGAGGCCGCCGGGATACTTGAACGAGTCGGTGTCGAACTCCCGAAGGCTCGAGCCGACCGTCGCCGCTGCCGACGGTCGCAAGCTGACCTCCAGCGCAGTTGGTGCCGCGGCGTTGACCGGGAAATAGACTTCGCCCCCGTGGCACGTCGTGCACAGATTGGGAACGAACTTCTGGCCAAAGCCATCGAGATCCGCGCTGTTGATGAGTCTGCCGGTCGGCTGACCGCTGTTGAACACGAAGAACTTGACGACCTTGCCAGTCAGACCCGCGAGCGACGTGAATTCCATCGCCACGCTTGCGCCCTGCTTCGCCAGCGTCTGGTTCAAGGCATCGTCAGCATTCGCGGGGTTCTGATCCGCTTTGCCGTAGTTGGTGACGTAAGCGAAGACGTCGCCATTGGCGGCCTTGCGGATGTGCATGTCGCGGCCCAATCCGAGATCGTTGTGGTTGAGGTAGGCCGCGCGGGTGCCGCCCGCTCCCGTCGCGGGATCGAATCCGGCTTGTGTCCACCAGGCCCCTAAGGTGCTGTGCGTTCCGCCGGACCAGGTCTGGGTGTTCGCATCGAAGCTCAGACCAGAGTCGAGGCCCTTGTAGTAGCCCACCGTGAGCGGTTCCGAGCCCACACCTTTGAACTGCAGGAAGGGAATGCGGCTGATGTTTCCGACGGGTACATCCAGACGGATCGACGCCGTGGCGCAGTTCTCATATGGCGTCGCCGGCCACAGTGGTTGCGACGCGGGTCCCGTGTTGATGACATTGTTCGCGAGGACCTGCTGATTGACGTCCAGCAGCTTCGCCGCGTTCACGACGTTGTTGTTCGTCGCATCGAGAACCGTGATCTTCACGTTCGTGTTCTCCGGCAGCCGGTAGATCGCGTTCAACGCGTCGCCCAGCACGAACTCTGGAGTTTGCGCGAAGGGAGTGCCGCCGCTGTCGTAGGTCACGCGGGCCTTCAACTGGCTCCTGTCGACGTTGTCGAGCAAGACACGGACGCAGGCCGCATTGGTCTTGGCGATATCGGTGTTGATCGTGGAGAAGCCCGGCACCTTTCCGACATACGCGTTTCGTGCTGCGTCGAAGGTGGCAACCATGTTCAGGTCGTCCCAATAACCCGTCTGTTCGTTGTACGACCACAGGGCGATGGTCGGCGGAGGGTTCTTCAAGGCGGCCGGAGGCGGGAGGACGACCTCGGCCGTCTTCCCTGGCGCGACTTTATAGCGGTTGCCGGCAGCGTCGACGAACTCGGCGTAGACCGCACCGTACGACAACAGGTTGACCTCCCGCCCTCCGGACCGCGCGCCATAGTCGCCTGGCATTTCGGCATTGGCCACGTCGATCGTCGCGATCCGCGCCAGGATCGGCCCGGTGGCCGCCTTACCGTCGGATCCCACGAGTGACCCGGCTTCGAGCCGGATGACCGCCGGGCGCAGCTCACGTGCTCTGCCTTCCTTTCGCAGGTCCGCGATCTCGGCCGGGGCCGTTGGATCAATCAGCGTCACGGTCGTCTGCACCAGACGGTACTCGTTGTACAGCCCGCTCTGATCGAAGATCCGCGACGTCGGCGCGAAGTTGGGCGACGAGACGTTCACCACGTACCGATCCGCCCGCGGCACCTTCGCGAAGAACGCGCCGTTTGTGTCGCCGGTCAGGCTCGCGCCATTGATGTTCACCGTTGGCTTCGCGATGGGAACGCCGGTTTGCGTGAGCACCGTGCCGGCAAATGACACATCGCTGCCGGTCGCCTTGATTGACACGCTCTGGCTGGTCTCGCCGCCGTTGCCGTCTGACACGAGGACGTAGAGCGCCTGTTGTCCCGAGGCATTCTCGAGTTGCCACACGGCTTTTGCGCCTGCGGTGCTCACGATTCGGCCCGACCCGGGACCAGGCTTCCAGGTGAAGGTCAATGGATCGCCGTCCGGGTCGCGCACCTCGGCGGCGACGTCGAGCAGCGCGCCTTGACTGGCTTCGCGGACGCCCCTGCCGGCGACTGCCGCGGCAAGGCTTCTGAGGATCGGACGGCTGTTGGACAGCGTGATCACGATCGGGCCGCCTGACGCAACGACGGCAGCGGGCGTCACCAACGCCGCCCGCGTGGCGTCCATGCGCGCTGCCGTGCGCAACTGACTTGCCGGCACGCCGACAATGATGAACTCGCCGCTGGCGTTCGTCACCGTCTGCTGCAGCGCGTTTCCAGCGAGATCCGTGACCGTCACGTCTGCCGTGTGCTGAATCGCGAAAAACTCTTCGGCGAAAAACGGCGACGATCCGTCCGCCAGCTTCACACGCCCCCAGAACGCGCCGACCCCGCTCCCGTCCGCAGCTTTCTTGAACTCGGGATTGACGGCGATTGACGCGACATAGCTGATGTTGTTGTTGACGGTGACTTTTTCCGGCGAGCACCCGGCGACCCATCCCGGCCCGCTCCAGCAGATCCGATACGTGCCAGCCAGCTGATATCGGAAATAGAAACGTCCGAAGACGTCAGTCTTCGTCGATGCCACCTGGGCACCAGACGCGTCGTTCACGAGAACCACCTCGAACTCCGGGACGTAGATGCGGCTCCCGATGCCCTGCGCAATCTCCGCCGCGGCGTCCGCGACCAACCCGATCCGGTCGCGAATCGTCGCAGCGTAGACACTGCCATGAACGCCGCCCGCGCCAGGTGTCGCGGCACGACTGCACGTCGCGACGAGGCCTGCGATCGATAGCAGCAGCGCTGCCAAAGCCAGATGCCGGCCCCGAACGAGAGAAATGTTCCGAATAGCCATGATGGTTCCTTCCTGTGGACGCCGCGGAACCCGGGGTGCGTTCGATTCACGAACGAAGGATGCAGTCTCGGCGAGGCCGGTCGCCTTCGAAGCGCCGGCGGACGTCTTATGGGTGATAACGACGCGCACGCTGAAACCGAACATCACCATCACACGAGATAAGACCTCGTCTCGGGATGAAGCTGTCGGGCGTGTACGGAAAGCGCGCAGCGATTCAGCGCGGCGACTTCCGTCTCCGCGTTCGAGTTGTATCGAATCAGTTCGGACGTTTTGAGCCGTGTGACAGAAGGCGCGTCGAGGTAGCTGCTGGTCGCCGCGGGAGCGCCGGGGTACGAGCGAGCGCGCTTTCCCGGCGTGCGGCTTGCCGCGCCGAAGCGAAAGCGCGAAGGCGGGGAGTCGGCGGCGCATGGCTTGCGCGCCGAAGCTCCTAGCGAAGGCGGGACGGCAGACTGGCCGTTGAGGGTAGGCCGACCTGCTTGCCTCGCCGAAGCCTTGACGGAGGCGGGAAGGTCGGCCTCTACGATTATTGGGTTTTGCCGCCCATCTGCACTTCGAATCCGTCCGGATCCGCGACGTGGAAGCTGCCTTCGGTCGTTCGTATCATCAACCCGCGACGCTTCAGCTCCGCTTCGACCGCGGGCTTGACTGCCTTGTTCGTGTCCCAGTTGGCCAGCGAGTACGCAATGTGATCGACCCCGACTTTGCCGCCGGGCCGGCTGCTGGCATTGCGAGCAATGAGAATGTTGTCGCCAAAATTCAGACGGCACTGTGTTTTTCCGTCGTCGTTGGTCACCTTCATCCCGAAGAGACCAGCATAGAAATCGCGCGTCTTCGTGTAATCGGCGACCTGCATGGACACGTGGTTGATGTACGTGGCGACGGCCGGGACAGCCGCCTCCGCGGTACCCACCGTGGACGCCGCCCCCGCCGCGACCGCCAGGGTCCGAATGAGCTGACGCCGGGTCATCTTTCCATGTTCGTAGTCCTGAAGCAGCTTGCCGATGATGTGCTCCATTCGCTCACCCTCCTCATTACCGAGATTTCCAAGTTGCCTGGCCGGAACGGGCCCAATGCTACACCGATGGACGCCGTTTCAACCAGGATTCGGCACATCCTCACTCAGTCTGACGCACAGAAGATGTACGCGTATACTCCTGTTCGTCTACAACGCGGCGCCTCACGACGCGGCGGCGCTTCAGAAAGGAACCTGCGATGCGAGCTTGCATGCTGTTTGTCACCGGGTTGCTCGTCGGCGTTGGCCTCGCCACGGTCGCGGCCCAGAGTCCCAACAGGGGACTCGTCCAAGTCAATCACATCGGGATGAACGTGCCGAACCTCGACGAGGCGGTCGCGTACTACACGAAGACGCTCGGGTTTCCCGAGGCGTTCCGCGTGAACGACGACAAGGGGCAGGCCCGGCTCGTGTACGTCCAGGTCAGCAAGAACACGTTCTTCGAGATCCAGCCCGGTCCCGGACGTCCCGCGGCGATTAACCACGTCGGCATCCACGTCGAGAACATGGCGGCCGCAACCGAGATGTTCAAGAAGCGCGGCGCGAACGTGGGAGAGATTCGCACCAGCGACACCAAGGCGATCCTGAACAACATCACCGACCCGAACGGGATCCGAATCGAGCTCGCAGAGCTCCCGCCGCAGTCGATGCATCGCCAGGCCATGGACAGGTGGAAGTAACACAGTAGGCTGACCTGCCTGCCTCGCCGTACCCTTGGCGAAGGCGGGAAGGTCGGCCTCACCCCTTACATACGCGAGCTTCGCGGCGACGCGCCCGCCGCGCACAGTGAAGACGTCCACGCCGCGCAGGTGCCACGGCTGACCGTTCCGCAGCTTGCGATACACCCAGCAGACGACGGCGCGATCGCCGCTCACAATCATGTCCTCGGCCTCGAACGCGGAGTCGGTGTTGCGCGCAAACCACTGGCGCCAGTGTTCGACCACTGCAGCCTTCCCTTCGATGCGCCGGCCGTCCGGCGGGGGAGACGTGTCCTCGAACACGGTGTCGTCGGTCAGCAACGCCGCCAGGGCGTCGGCGTCATGCCGGTTGAACGCCTCGTTGAACCGGTCGATGACGATCCGCGTCGCGTCGGCGGAGGAATTCACAGGCATCGGCGTGGAGTCTAGCAAACTCAAAGGGAGTTAGACTTGGGCACGAATGCGCCGCGCGTCCCTTGCCTCGATTCTCGCGTTCGTCTCGGCGCTGGTCGTGGCCGTGGGCGGGCAGACACCCACCGTTGACTGGAAATCTCAGCACGCGGAAATCCTCAAACACTTTCGCGCGCTGGTCCAGCTCGATACGAGCAATCCTCCGGGCAACGAGCGCAGGGCAGTCGAGTACTTGAAGTCCGTGCTCGATGCGGAGGGGATTCCTTCCAAAACCTTCGCGCTCGATCCCAACCGTCCGAACCTGGTCGCACGCATCAAAGGCAACGGCTCGAAGCGCCCGCTGCTGATACTCGCGCACACCGACGTCGTCCCTGTCCAGCGCGACAAGTGGCCCGTCGATCCCTTTGGCGCCGTCGTCAAGGACGGCTACGTCTGGGGCCGCGGCACCACTGACGACAAGGACAAGCTGACGGCCAACTTGATGGCGCTCCTGCTGGTCAAACGATCCGGAGTGCCGCTCGACCGCGATCTCATCTTCCTGGCGGAGTCCGCCGAAGAGGCTGATGCCAGCGGCGTGGGCATCACGTTCATGGTCGACCAGCACTTCGACGAGATTGATGCGGAGTTCGCGATCACGGAGGGGCCGGGCGCGACGATCGAGAATGGCCGCGTCACGCTGGTGCAGATCGCCACGGGCGAGAAGGTGCCTCGCCGCGCGCGCCTGGTCGCAACGGGCACATCGGGTCATGGGTCGATCCCGAGAATCGACAACGCGGTGACGCACCTCGCGGCGGCCGTGGCGAAGCTCGGTACCTGGCAGACGCCGGCGCGACTCAATGAGACCACCCGCACCTATTTCGAGAAGCTGGCCTCGATCAGCGCGCCCGATCGGGCAGCTCGCTACCG
>OBEQ010719297.1_pt1 | contig 10751 bp, 8 predicted proteins | sample 1670901 | NCBI WGS metagenome assembly OBEQ01 (sample SAMEA104232315, study PRJEB22302) | groundwater metagenome | biome: forest; feature: aquifer; material: groundwater | place: USA | collected 2011-08-07 | depth 5.4 m | reverse complement strand
CTCCACCCCCTTCCTGGTCAGGAAGAGGGCAGGGGATGCCGAAGGCCCCGTATCCATACGGGGGTCGAAACGGGTTTTTCAACAACATGATAGGAGGCAGCGACAATGCAAGAGGCAAAGACCGGAGTCCAGCTACCTTCCAGGCTCACCGTCCTGGTCATCCTCGTGATGCTCCTGAGCATCAGTGGAGCGACGGGGGCAGTGGTATCCAGCGTCTTCTTCAACTCGGCGTCGGCGGCGCCAACGCTCTACGATGAGCAAGCGGTGGTGGCCCTGTACGAAAGGGTCAGCCCCGCCGTGGTGGAAATCACAGTAACCCAACAGGCCCCCAGCCGCTTCGGGTCTGCGCCTCTCCAGCGCGGACAGGGCTCAGGGTTTCTGGTGGACACCGAAGGCCACATCCTCACGAACTACCATGTGGTCCAAGGCGCGACCCAAATACGAGTGATTCTTTCGGACGGGCGAACCCTGGACGCCCAGGTTGCTGGGACCAGCCCAGCGGACGACCTTGCGCTTCTGAAGGTGGACCCGCAGGCCGTGAGCGGGATAGTGCCCCTGCCTCTGGGTGACTCCGGCGCCGCCAAGCCAGGGCAGATGGCCATCGCCCTGGGCAGCCCCTTTGGCCTGGAGAACTCCATAACGGTTGGCGTGGTGAGCGGCGTGGACCGAAGCCGCCCCGGCGCCGTGGGCAGGCCGATCACCGGTATGCTCCAGACGGACGCCTCGATCAACCCCGGGAACTCAGGCGGTCCCCTCCTTAACGTGCGAGGCGAGGTCATAGGTATCAACACCGCCATTGAGGCGTCGGTTAGCGGCGCCACTGGCGTTGGCTTTGCCGTGCCTATCAATACCGCCAAGAATATCCTGGCGCAGCTTGTGGGCGGCACAACGGTGAAGCGGCCCTGGCTCGGCATCAGCGGCGTGGGGCTGTCCGTTGACCTGGCGGACCTGCTGGAGGTTCGCACTACGCGAGGAATCTACGTCGTGACCGTGGTCGCCGACAGTCCGGCCGAAAAGGCGGGGCTGAAGGGAGGGGGCGCTGGAACGGACGGGGGACCTGGAACCGGAGGCGACATCATTGCCGCCGTGGACGGCCGGTCAGTGCGCTCCGTGGAGGACCTCGCCGGCTATTTCAACAACCTTCGGCCTGGGAACACGGTGAGCCTGACTCTCATCCGAGACGGCCAGACACTTGATGTGAGCGTGGTCTTGGGGGAGTGGCCGGATACGCTGGGAAGCTCGCCGAGGTAATCCTCCCTTTGCACTTCGCCGGGTCATGCGACCCGTTCAAGGTACTCCTGGCACCCTGACGCCAGGAGTACCTTGAACGGGACCAACCCCTACCAATCCCCCCCCTGGCCTTCTAAGGAGCCGAAATACACTTGAGGGCCTCCTCACCTAGTGGTGAAGAGGCCCTCAAGTTGGTAGGGTCACGGCGCAAAGCGGTGATCTAGTCGGGACTGCTGCCCCACACCGTAAAGTTGCCGCCCATAGGCATGGGACCGCCGGAGACACCCACCTCAGCCTTCCTCTTGATCTGTCGCGCGCCAGCCCGTCCCTGGATTTGCTGGATGCAATCAGTGTGCTTCCAGAAGCGGGTGCGTCCGCTGCCGACGTTGCCGCCGCTGGGGGAGACGGGCTTCCAGCTGTCGTTGCTGATATCCGTCTGGAAGAGGTCCAGGGCCTCCCCGGGCTTCGTGCCGGCGTACCTGAGCCCCTCCAGGTGGAATACGTGGAAGAGGGCGAAGCCGTCGTACATGTTCTCGAAGGAGAGATCGGCTTCGGTGATGCCAGCCCCCGCGTACAGCTTCTGGCCCGTGCTGAAGGTGGCGGCCTCGCACTCCTCCAGGGTTGGCGTGATACCGCGGGCAGGGGTCCTGTCCGTGGCGTGGTTGAGGATGTAAACGGGCTTCTGCCTCATGTTCTTGGCCCGCTCAGGGGTGGTGAAGAGGTAGGCCGCGCAAGCCATGATCGGTATGTCGTTGTCGTAGAGGTTCGCGGGCTTGGATATCCACCGCGCGTTCAGGTAGTCCTCAGTCGACAAGTTTTCCGGCCGATGCTGGGCCCAGTACCCCTCCGGAAAGTTCAGGCCGTTCTTCCGCTCTTGCACGACGAAGGGGGCCATCATGTCGTGGGTCTTCCCGTACTTGTGCATGTACGCCTCGAACTGCACGGCCGTTCCGAGGGACGCCGGACCAGCCCAGAGATTGGTCCACTTGGCAGGGCCGGAGACGGTAGGCTGAGCGTTTCCGCCTCCCTGGTAGTACCGGCCTTCAAAGTTATGCCAACCCTTCAGCACGAGGCAGGTGTGGGTGAGGCCCTTGGCCACGGCCTCGGCGGCAACCACGACGCAGTTGGACATGCATCCCGGACCGTACATGGTGAACTTGACGTTCTTGAGCTCCGGCATATTCTTGAGGATCCAGTCGTCGCTTAGTTTGGCGACGCCGTCCAGTGGGTCGTTGGTTTGTTTGAAGGGGGCGAGAACCGCCGGGTCAACGGCTCTGCCCGCCGGCCAGTAGGCTCCGGTAGTGGTTCCGCTGTCCAGGACCAGTCCGTCCACATCCTCTGGCTTAACCCCGGCGTCCGCCATGGCCTTCCGGAGCGCGTCGATGCTAAGGGCGCCCACGCTGGTCTCGGGCTTCCCGTCCCAGCGCCGGGCAGTGGGGGAGTGCCCTACGCCCACGGCCACTACTTTTCCTTTTCCGTGCCATATCCCAGGGTTGTCCTGGGCCCGATACCATGAAGCTGGAGCTGGCTGAGCTGCCACGATTCACCTCTTTCTGTGTTGTTCTATGGTGTCTGCACGAACAAGTGGGCCTACTTTACCACCCGCCACTCGGGAATCTTTTGGCCGGTTGTTGGGGTCGCCTCGAACAGCACCTCGACCCTGGCCCCCCACGGGACTTTGTCCACCGGGGTCCCAGGGAGATGGGAGAACATCGTGACCCCAGGGTCCTCGTCCAACTGTATCACCGCGACGTTGTAGGGTTGATCGGCCTGGAGCAAGGCGACGGGGCTATCGAACACTACCGAGTAGGAGTAGATCTTTCCCTTGCCACTCACCTGCTTCCACTCCAGATAGGCCGCTGAACCGCAGTTGGGGCACGCCGCGCGCGGCGGGTGCTGCAACCTGTTGCAAAGTTTGCAGTTCTGAATGACTAAGCGGTTCTGGTTACAGGCCTCATAGAAGGGTTTGTCCAACTCATCAGGTACCGGGGATTGCTTTGGCATCTTTCGCCTCCTTTCCTATCACCTCTCGTAAGTATTACCGCAGTGGGATTGTAAGTGGAGATCTTTACCGTGTCAAGAGATTTTGGGGAATGCGTTAAAATGCCAGGAACGAAGAGGTTGTGGACGTGCGGCAGGAAGCCACAGCTCGCTTGTCGGAGACCGACCGCCTCCTCGCCAGTGGGAACGCCAAGCCGCAACCTCCTGATGGTGCCCTGTTGGCGCCGCTCTAAGGGGGAGCGGGTCAGACGCACCTATGGGCCTCTTCACCACTTGGTGAGGAGGCCCATAGGTTGATTGAGCCACTGCGTTAGGCGGGTATCTAGTCGGGACTGGTGCTCCAGACCGTCCAGTCACCGCCCATGGGCATGGGACCACCAGAGACGGCGACCTCGGCCTTTATGCTCACTTGCCGCTTGCCCGCCCGTCCCTGCAACTGCTGAATGGAATCGGTGTGCATCCACCAACGGGTGCGTCCGCTCCCGTTGTTGCCACCGCTGGGGCTGAAGGGATTTGGCCCCTTCACACTGATATCAGTGGCGTAGAAGTCGTGAGCCTCGCCCCTCGACACGCCGCGCCACCCAAAGCCCTCCAGGTAGTACTGGCTGAAGAGGCAGAACCCGTCGTACGGGTTGAACACGTCTATGTCCTTGGCGGTGATCCCGGAGCCCTCATAGACCTTCCGAGCGAGTGAGCGTTGGGACGCCTCGATCTCGTCCAGGGTCTCAGTGACGCCTCGGGACTTGGGCCTGTTCGATGCGTGGTTAAGGATATAGACAGGCTTCTGCCTCATGTTCTTGGCCCGCTCGGGGGTGGTGAACAGGTAGGCCACGGAAACCTGGATGGGCAGGTCGCAATCGTAGATATTCATGGGCTTAATGATCCACCGCCCGTTCAGGTAGTCCTCCACCGATATGGTCTCCGGCCGGTGCTGGGCGTAGTACCCGTCCGGATTCATGAGGCCGTTCTTGCGCTGGTTCACCACGTAGGGGGCCATCCTGTCGTGGGTGGTGCCGTACTTGCGGAGGTACTGCTCGAAGCCGAAGGCTATCTGAGGGATCCCCCCCTGGAAGCCCCAGGGAGCCTGAAACTGAGAAGCCCCGGCAGCGGAGTCCTGAGCCGTAGCGCCTGCCTGGCCGTACCGGCCCAACAGGTTACCCGAGCCCCGCACCACCAGGCAGGTGTGGGTGAGACCGGAACCCACGGCCTGGGCGGCAACGCACAGGGCGTTCGACATGCATCCGGGGCCATGCATGGTAAACTTGACGTTCTTTAGCTCCGGCATGTTATTGACCATGAAGTCAGCGGTCACCCCTTGGAGGCCGTCATTGGGAACGCCGGGAGTGCGCTTGTAGGCAGCGGCGAAGTCCGCGGGAATTGGCCTTGGCGCCCAGGATTCCCCCAGGCCCGAGGGACAGGTAACGACTCCGTCCACCTGGTCTGGCGAAACCCCGGCGTCCTCCAGGGCCCTCCGGGCCGCAAGAATGCTCCATGCGGCCACGCTGGTCCCCACCGTTTCGTCCCAGCGCCGGGCAGTGGGGGACATCCCTATTCCCACCACCGCTACCTTCCCCCGGTGCTCCCATACGCCTAGCCCTTCGTTGCTGCGATACATTGAAGCTGGTGCATTTTGAGTTGGCATCGTTGACCCCTTTCTGGGTGGAACTATCGCCTCTGCTAGGCCCACTTGGTCTTGGGGAGCACCCGCCACTCGGGGACCAGTTGCTCCGGGGAGACCCGCTCCCACACCACCTCGACATTGGCCCCAACCGGGACCTGGTCGACCGGCGTTCCTGGGAGATTGGAGAACATCAGGATACCTGGCTCGTCTTCCAGCTCAATCACAGCGAGGTTAAACGGCTGATCGGCCTGGCGCAGCCTGAGTCGGGAGTCGTGCACCACAATATTGCCCTTAATCTTGCCTCGCCCGCTGGCCTGCTTCCACACCAAATGCTCAGGGGAGCCGCAGTTTGCGCAAACCTGTTCCGGCGGGTATTGCATCCTATTGCAGACCGTGCAGTTCTGCACTACCAGCTTCCGCTCGTTACAGGCGTCCCAGAAGGGCTTGCTCAACCCATCCGGCACCGGGGTAAGCTTTGGCATGCTCCACCTCCTTTCCAAGTATTTTGCCGAGACGATTGTAAGTAGGGCGGTGTTGCCTTGTCAAGAGCAGTCTGGAACCACGTGAAAATGTGTGGAAGGAAGAGTTCATGAAAGTATGAGAAGAGGCCACAGCTTGGTTTCGCCACTGCGTCGAGACAGATATCCAACCGTGTGCAGCAAACCCCTTCCGAAGTGGTGGTCGCTTAGGCGGAGTCTGGGACCGCCTCCCGCATGCCAGCGCGAGGCGACTTACTGAAGGGACTCCTTGCAGTCTGCCAGGAGTCCCTTCAGGAGCGATTTCGATTGGCTTGGCCCCGAGCACCATCCCGGCTTTTAGTTGGCCGCCGCTTGCCAGTCGTCCTGGGCGGTGATCGCGCCGTCCTCGTAGGTCAACGTTATCTTCTCGAACGTGAAACTCACCGCCTCCAGTTGGTCAGTGCCATCGCTGTAGGTGCGATAGCCAGAGATGGTGGCGTTGGTCAGCTTGATCGTGTAGTAGTTGGTTTCGGTCCCGGCTGCGGCCCCAGTTGCGCTGGCCTTAAAGAACTTGATCACCACTTCATCCAGTCTCTCGTTCGTCGTTGTGGCCGTAAACAGCTTGGGGCTCTGTTTGCTGACCTTCGTGATCACCGTCACGGGTTTGTGCTGGCGCTTGCCGGTCGCCTGTCCGGTGGCGGCGTCCCGAGGGCTGTTCAACTCGTACTGGAGTGAATCCAGCTTGATCCAATCCTTCCTGGCGTTTGGTGAGGTCACATCCCCCTTGATGACGCCTTGTTTTTGTCCCTTGATGATCGATATGTAGATGCCAGGTGTGCCGCCGGCTGCAGACACAACGGCTACAGGCGCAGCGGGGATGGCAGCCCCAAGCCGCGCTGCCAGGTGGGCTGCCGTCGCCCCCATCAGCGTGAACAGTCCAAGCATCACGACAACAATCCCCAGTCCCAAGGACAACTTCCGCATTGGATCCCCCTTTCGTGGGCAACCTATATTCTTGGACCCGCTACCAGCCAAGTGCGACCAGCCTGGCAACGAGCGAAGGGTTGCAGGGTACCACAGGCAAGCGATGAGCGCCAGCACGAAGCCTGCAGGAAGGCCAGCGGCGCCGATGATGCCAAACGCGAGCCTCCTTCCCGTAGGAAGGGCGCAGGCCCACAGCCCGCTGCGGCTTCCATCATGCTATACTGTGAGGACGCGGGCCCTTCGGGGCCAATTTTTTCGCTCCGACTATGGTGACCATGCAACGGGACCTCAGGAATATCGCCATTATTGCTCACGTGGACCACGGCAAGACAACCCTGGTGGATGCCTTGCTCAAGCAGAGCCATGTCTTCCGGGACAATCAACAGGTGGGGGAGCTGATCATGGACAGCAACCCCCTGGAGCGGGAGCGTGGCATCACCATCCTTGCCAAGAACACCGCCGTCACCTACAAGGGCGTCAAGATCAACATCATCGACACCCCAGGTCATGCCGACTTCAGCGGGGAGGTGGAGCGCGTCCTCAACATGGCGGATGGTTGCCTCCTGGTGGTGGACGCCGTGGACGGGCCCATGCCGCAGACGCGCTATGTGCTGAAGAAAGCTCTGGCCACGGGGCTCAAACCCGTGGTCGTCATCAACAAGGTGGACAGGCCCAACGCCCGGGCCCAAGAGGTGGTGAGCCTGGTACAGGACCTGTTTCTGGAGCTGGCCACCGATGCCAAGCAACTGGATTTTCCTATCCTGTTCGCCTCGGCGCGTCTAGGGTACGCCGTGGCCGACCTCAACGACGAGCCACGGGACATGGAGCCCCTTTTCGAGGCCATCTTGCACCAGGTGCCGCCGCCCTCCGGCGATGAAGGGGCGCCCCTTCAGCTCCTGGTCACCGCGCTCTCTTACGATAACCACCTGGGACAGATCGCCATTGGGCGGATTTCCCGAGGGTCCCTCTCCTTGGGAGAGCCGGTCGTACGCATAGACCGCGACGGGCAGCAGTCACCCTACAAGGTCGAGCGGATCCATATCTTTCAGGGTTTGGAGCGCCAGGAGGTGGAGCGGGCGGCTGTCGGTGAGATCGTGGCGGTGGCAGGGGTTGAGCAGGTGGCCATTGGCAACACCATCGCCTCGGCGCAGTATCCCGAGGCGCTGCCGCCCATTATTGTTGATGAGCCCACGGTCAGGATTCTCCTGGGGGTCAACACCTCGCCCTTTGCGGGGCGTGAGGGCCAGTCCAGCATGTCACGGCAGCTCTATGCCCGGCTCGTGCGAGAGCTCCAGACCAACGTCAGCCTTCGTGTCCAGGAGACAGACTCCCCAGACGAGTTCCAGGTGGCTGGCCGCGGTGAGCTGCATCTGGCAATCCTGATTGAGACTATGCGACGGGAGGGTTTCGAGTTCCAGGTGTCCAAGCCAGAGGCGGTGCTCAAAGAGAGTGGTAGGATCACCCTGGAGCCCTACGAGTTGCTGATGATCGACACGCGGGAGGAGTTTATCGGCCCCCTGACCGAGAACCTGGCGCCTCGTCTCGCCAAGATGACGGACATGCAGCATGACGGCCAGGGAAACGTCCACCTGGAGTTCAAGCTTCCTACACGGGGGCTCATTGGCTTCAACAGCTACTTCTTGCGCGTTACTCGCGGCAACGGAGTGATGAACAGCCAGGTCCTGGGCTACGAGCGCCTTCAGGGGGAGATCCGTTCAACCCGTAGCGGCGCCCTGGTGGCCTCAGAGTCGGGGATTGCCTTAACCTACGGCCTCAATAACGCCCAGGAACGGGGCGTCACCTTTGTGGAGCCAGCCACACCGGTCTACGAGGGGATGATCGTGGGCCTCCAAGCTCGCGACAACGACTTGCGAGTGAACGTGTGTAGGGAGAAGAAACAGACCAACGTGCGGTCATCCACGTCAGACTTTGCCATCCACCTGACACCTGCCGTCTTGATGAGTTTGGAAGAGTGCCTGGATTTCATCAACCCCGACGAGCTGCTAGAGATCACTCCCAAGAGCCTGCGCCTGCGGAAGAAGGTCCTCTCCAGCGACGCGCGTTATCGGCTGCACCGTGAAAAGGGACGGGCCCTGGCAGAGCGATAGAGCTTCCGCCGCGCTGTGTCGTTGGCTCCAAATGCGTCAGTCCTGTAGGGGCGTAGCATGCTACGCCCCTACATTTGCTGCATTAGGCTGCTGCATTAGGCCAACGTAGGGGCAACCAACGCACGGGCGAGGCATGCCTCGCCCCTGCGTTGGTTGCCAATCCCGCTCACCCTGAGCATGTCCAAGGGAGCGGCGCTTTCCACCAGGCTGGCTACAGCAGAACGCATTCCCCCTGCATGTTGACTGTATGCTACGCTTTTCGGACACAGTGACTGTTTTCTCAAACCGCGGTTGCTACCCCTTTGACAAATCCGCCTGGTTGTGTTAGACGTATATGTGTTAACCAAGAGCAGAAGGAGGCGTTCATGAGCTACCGAAACTCGTTCTCCAAAGCGCCGAGGGTGATGGTGCTCCTCTCCCTGATAGCCGCCCTGGCCCTCCTGGCCCTGGCCTGCGCCCCGGCCCCGGCGCCCACGGCGGCGCCCCAGGCGGCGCCCACGGAGGCCGCGGCGCCTGCCGCTGGGACCACCCCCGAGGTCGCTGCCAAGCCGCTCGTCGTTTCCGTGCCTACAACGGAGGGCACCTACATTGAGAAGGCGGGCCTTCGCCTGTTCATCCCCAAGGGCAACGAGTTTGGGAGTTTCACCATTCCCCCGGACCCCAGAGAGCCCAGGTACGGCGGCACTGTTAACCGAGCACAGTATGGGGACCCGCCTGGCCTTGACCCCTTCGCAACCACCGGCGTCAATATGACTGGCATTAACCAGTGGATCTTGAATCGCCTGATTCAGTTGCCTGTCGGAGCGGGGACGGACCCCTTCGCCAACACAGGCAAGTTCGTGGGGGGACTGGCAGAGTCCTGGGAGGTCTCCGACGACTTTTTGACCTACACCTTCCACCTTCGCAAGGGGGTCAAGTGGCACAACCTGCCCCCGGTGAACGGCCGGGAGTTCGACTCCGGGGACGTGCTGTTCACCTACCAGCTGTACACCCAGCCAGATAGCGTCGAGAAGGGTTTCTTCCTGGACGTGGACCGGGTCGAGGCGGTGGACAAGTACACCGTGGTGTACCACATGAAGAATGTGTTCACTGGGTTTGTGAACATGATGAGCGATAACGGCGGCAGGGCCTACATCCTGCCCCGGGAGTCGGCCACCTACGACCGGAAGACCACGGTTATCGGCACCGGGCCCTTTATGCAGTCGGGGAGCTACGAGTACAAGGTGGGCATGAAGTATCGCCGCCACCCCGAATACTGGCAGTTCGACCCGAAGGGAAACAGGCTCCCCTACTTGGATGGCGCATACGTGGCCATCATCCCCGACGGCACAGCCCGAAATGTAGCCTTCCGAACAGGAAAGGTCGATCTGGGCACCGATACGGCCACTCCTTCGACGGCGCGTCAGCTGTTGAAGTCCAATCCCACCACCCTGTTCCAAGAGTTTGCAGCCATTGCTACCACGGGCAACGCGTTCCGCCTGGACAAGGCTCCGTGGAACGATATCCGGGTGCGTCGGGCTATGATCATGGCCATTGACTTCGAGGCCTGGGCACAGACCGTCTACGAAGTGTCTCCCACTGGCATTGGTGGGAGATTGAACGGGTCATGGTATGGACTGGAGGACCAGAGCATCGCAACCGTGACCGAGATATGTGGGTGCCTGTGGTACCAATACAATCCCAAGCGGGCCAAGGAGCTCCTGGCCGAGGCGGGCTTCCCCAACGGTTTCAACGCTGCCTTTGAGTATTACATCTACAACAACCAGGTCCCGCCGACCATGGAGCTGTACACCTCCTACTGGAAGGCGATCGGGGTAACTGTCCAGATCAAGTCCATGGACTACACGGTCTTCCGGGCCAATATCGACCGGGGGTCATGGACCGACATGACGGACTCCTTCCTCTGCTGCCCCGGCCCTACGACGCCGGAAGAGGTGGTCAAGAGCCTGGTGCCCGGGCACACTTGGAATCCCTTCCATGGCTGGCTCGACGACCCGGCGCTGACCAGCCTGGCAAAAGAGTACCTGGCCTCGTACAAGGATGCGGCGAAACAGAAGGACCTGTTGCGGCAGATCCACGCCCGTTATCTCGACCTGGCCATCGACTGGCCGTGGGCCACCAACCGCACGTTGACTGCCTTCGCTCCCCGGATGCGTAACTACCAGCCGACCATTAGCAGAATCGGCGGCGATGCGCTAACGCTCGCCGTTGCATGGATTGACGACGACTGGGCGTTCCGCAAGTAGGACGCACTGAGAGGCTACCCGCCGGATGAGAGGCAGGGGCCCCGCGCGAAAGGGGGCCCCCCGCGTTTGGGTGGCGCCCCCGCCCCCCCCCCCCCCCCCGCGG
>OBEQ010659284.1_pt1 | contig 10752 bp, 12 predicted proteins | sample 1670901 | NCBI WGS metagenome assembly OBEQ01 (sample SAMEA104232315, study PRJEB22302) | groundwater metagenome | biome: forest; feature: aquifer; material: groundwater | place: USA | collected 2011-08-07 | depth 5.4 m | reverse complement strand
CACGACGATGTCGAAAATATTTACTCTAATTTAAGCGCAGAACACGAATGAGAATCTTAGGCATTGATCCAGGAACCTCACTGATCGGCTACGGGGTTATTGACTTCAGCGGTAAAACTTACCGTGCGATTGAATTTGGTGATTTTAAAACCGCTGCGAACTTAAAAACCCAAGATAGGGCAGTCACCATATATAATTTTTTTGATAAATTAATAAAAAAGGCCAAACCAGACAAGGTAGCTCTGGAAAGTCTCTTCTTTTTTAAAAATGCAAAAACCATAATCAAGGTAAGTGAGATCAGGGGTATATTAATATTGGCCGCGGCTAAGAATAGTGCTGAGGTTTCAGAGTTTACTCCACTTCAGGTAAAACAAGCCGTCTCCGGATATGGACGGGCAGAAAAAGCCCAGGTCCAAAAAATGGTCAAGATGATTTTAAGTCTGGACGCCATTCCCAAGCCCGACGATACGGCAGACGCCCTGGCTATTGCAATATGTTGCGCAAATACGGTATCATATTGAAAATAAAACACTTTGTACTGTTTATCCTTGAATAGTCATGATATTTCTTGGGTATCAAGATAAACACGCAAAAATAAATATGCAAAATGAGTATCGTCTCATGGAAGAAGACGAGTTAGATGAAGAGGCTAAAGAAAAAGAATTAAAAGGCCCTCTCGAAGATAACGAAGAAGATGAGATCGCAGTAGACGCTGAATAAAAAACATCCCCCGATTATCGGGGGATGTTTTTTATTTTACGTTCCGAAATATATGTGTACCTACTTTAATTTCATCTCCTGGCTTTGTTTCCTCGTCCCAACGTTTAACGGTTTTTCCATTAATATCTATTGCGCCTTGCCTTATTAGTTCTTTGCCTACTGACATTGAGCTAATAATTCCTGACATAACTGATGTTTGTAGAATAGTCCCTTTGTTTTCTATTTCTGGGGCTTCTACCGGAAATATCTTCTCAGAATGAGTTTTATCGAAATCATCTTTTGCTTTTTGAGCAGCTTTTTCTCCATAATACATACGAACAAGTTCATATCCTAGCTCCTCTTTAAAATTCTTCGGATTCTCTCCGGCTCCAATTTGTATTTTTTCTATCTCGTCTAGAGACACTTCTGTAGCCAACTCAAAAACAATTTTAATCATTTCATCGGGTACTGACTTCATGACTTTACCAAAAATGTCCTCCGCCGAATCGTTCACTGCGATAAATTCCCCTTCTGTCTTGCTGATTTTCTTGCCGCTGGTCGCATCTACCAAAAGCCTTGTTGCAAATACTAACTTGTCTTTACCAAGGTATTCTTTTTCTAAATCACGCCCTACGAGCATATTAAATGTTTGATCATTTCCACCTACTTCACCATCAACCTGCATAGCCACAGAATCATAGCCCTGCATTAACGGGTACAAGAATTCATGAACAAAAATTGGTTTCTCTTTTTTGATTCTCTCCTGGAACATGTCGCGTGCAATCATTTGCTGGACCGTAGCATGACTTGTTAGTTTTATTACATCTTCAAATGTCATTTTGCCAAACCACTTGCTGTTGTATTTAATTTCAAAATGAATGTCCCCCAAAATTTTCTTAACCTGCTCAATATAGGTTTTCATATTCCCCTTAACCTCTTCTTCGGTAAGTGCGACCCTAGCCGCCTCTTTGTCAGTCGGGTCACCAATCCTAGCCGTGAAGTCACCAATTAAAAGAATTATTTTATGCCCAAGTTTGCCCAGTTGTTTTAATAATAATAATGGTATCGAATGACCTATATGTAAGCTGGGACTAGTAGGATCGATGCCCAGATAAAAAACTAGCTCTTTGTCTTGTTTAAGTATTTCTTTGGCCCTATCTTTGGACGGAAAAACCGCCTCAACGTATCTTGAGTTCAAAAAATCATTTATTTTATTCTCGTCAGTAATAATCTTGGCCATCTTTTAGTAATCTTACTACTTATAAACAAGCTTGTAAATTTGTCAATTTCATGTCAGTATATATCCCTAGATGTCAAGTAAGACTAGATTAACCAAATTTAAAAGCATTGCCCCGCTTCTTGTAATACTGGCCGCCCTCGGCCTAGTTTTTTCTTTGGCCATGTTTTTATATTATGCGCGACAACTTCCTGACCCATCTTCAGTGGCTTCACGCCGTGTAAGCGAGTCAACCAAAATTTACGACGGCACTGGAAATACAATCCTTTACGACATCCATGGGGAAGAAAAAAGAACTATCGTCCCATGGGAACAAATACCGGAATATGTGAAGAAGGCTACTCTGGCATCTGAAGATGTAAATTTTTATTCTAATAACGGCTTTGATTTTAAAGGTATTTTACGCGCACTTTACAAAGATATTACGAGCTTCAGTACTTCTCAAGGAGGATCAACGATAACTCAACAACTTATTAAAAACACATTGCTCGGCCAGGATAAGACCTTCAGCCGAAAGATCAAAGAATTAGTTTTATCAATTCAAGTTGAACGAAAGTTTTCCAAAGACCAGATATTTTGGATGTACCTAAACCAAATCCCGTACGGCTCCAACGCTTATGGAATTGAGGCAGCTAGCCGAACATATTTTGATAAACCAGCCAAAGACCTGGACTTAGCAGAAGCCGTACTTTTGGCCTCTCTCCCTAAAGCTCCGACCTATTATTCTCCATACGGCAACCATTTTGCTGATCTCATTGCCAGAAGGAATAGCACTCTTGAAAGGATGAAAAACCTGAAAATTATCAGTGATGATGATTACAAAAAGGCAGTTAAAGAGACTCCCAAAATAAAACCATCCAGAGATAGTATTTCAGCTCCTCACTTTGTCATTATGGTCAGAGATTATCTGATTAAAAAATATGGCGAAGATATGGTTCAAAATGGCGGCTTACAGGTAACGACTACCCTGGATAGCAAATTACAGCAGTTTGCCGAAGTCGCAGTTAAAAAATATGGCGATATAAATCAAATAAAGTACAAGGCCAATAATGCAGCTCTAGTTGCTGCCAACCCCAAGACTGGACAAATTCTGGCAATGGTTGGCTCGCGAGATTACTTTGATATCCAACATGAAGGTAACTTCAATGTCACCTTAGCGTCACGTCAACCTGGTTCATCTTTTAAACCCTTCGCCTATGCCACTGCCTTCAATAAAGGGTTCACTGATTCAACTATACTTTTTGACTTACCTACAGAATTTAATCCGAATTGTGATTCAAGCGCACAACAAGTTAAAGATCCCAGTGGTAATGATTGTTATAATCCTCAAAATTATGACGGTGCTTTCCGTGGACCAGTAACAATGCGCCAAGCATTATCACAATCTCTTAATATTCCTTCGGTAGAAACTCTATATCTGGCTGGAGTTGATGACACAATAGAGCTTGCTGATAAAATGGGTATTACTACCTTAAACGACCGCTCAAGATATGGTTTATCTTTAGTTTTAGGAGGTGGAGAAGTTCGACTTATTGATATGGTTGCGGCTTATAGTGTCTTCGCCAATGACGGCATACGAGTCGTTCCTTCTTTTATACAAAAAATTGTCGCCGCAGACGGCACAGTACTTGAAGAATACAAAAAAGAAGAAGAAAAGGTAATTGATCCTCAAACCACCAGATTAGTTTCTGATATCCTTTCTGATAATAATTCTCGCGGACAGGTATTTGGTTATAATAGTTCTCTGTATTTTTCTGACCGACAAGTTGCGGCAAAAACCGGAACCACTCAAGAAAATCGCGATGGCTGGGTTCTTGGCTACACTCCTTCGCTTGTAGCCGGCGTATGGACGGGCAATAATAATAATACGTCTATGACTAAGCAAGGAGCCGGAATATCAGCTGCAGGGCCATTATGGCACGAATTCATGGCACTTGCGCTGGCAGATACCCCGCCCGAACAATTCACTAAACCAGATCCAATCACTACGGATAAAATAATGCTCAATGGAAATTATAATGGCTCGGAAGGAATTCATACAATTCTTTATTATATTAATAAAAATTACCCATTAGGTAATAATAAGCCATCAAATCCTTCCGATGACTCACAATTTAAAAACTGGGAAGAATCATTACAAAGGTGGGTAACCACTAATAATCCGACTCGATAACATCCCCTCGTTTGTAGTTAGTATTAATTATTTTATTATTATCTCCTTTACTGGCATTGTTTTAGTTAATTTTTTTAACAACTCTTCTTTTCTGATAAAAAGTTCATTAGCAAAGGACTTATTAGTGGTAACGATTATTAAGTTATTAGATTTTAAATAAAAATCCCTCAAGCAAGTATCGGGGATTTTTGGGTCGTCAAATATTTCTTCCAGTGCTTTTTTAACCTCTGTTCTTGTTTTTTTGTCCTCTTCGCCTTTGTCTGATATTTTCTTCTTAAGTAAGGCTAGTTTGTTTTTTAAATCATACATTAGTTTACATTTCTAAGAGGCATAATAATATAGGTTTGGTCTTTTTTGTTTTCGCCCTTTAAAACCAATGGGCTGCCATCGCCAGTGAACTCTAAAATAACATTTTCTGTAGGTATTACCTTTAGTCCATCTAGAAGATAATGATAATTAACTGAAATTTCAAAAGGTTTATTTTTTAAATCAGATAAAACACTGGAAGTAACCTCTCCTCTTTCGGTGTTTTTAGCTGAGATTTCTATTTTATCTTTATCTGCCTTTAATTTGATATCAGAAATATTCGATGAAAAGATACTAGCCATGCGAATATTCTTTTCAAATTCATTTTTATTGACCCTTGTAAGAGATATAAACCTGTCGGGTATTAATTTTTTATATTCCGGATAATGTCCATCAATAAGGCGAGAAATTAATTCAAAATCATTATTATATACAAAAACTTGATTCTCTGAGACGGCAATAGAAATATCTTCTTCTGAGTTTTCAGTGATTCTTATTATCTCGATTGCAGTATTACGAGGTATTATAAATGACTTATTTATAATACCGTCCAAGTTAATTATTTTCTCCGAAAGACGAAAACCATCGGTAGCAGCAAATTCTGCTCTGTTTTCAAAAATACCCACATAAACACCACTTAATTCCGGTCTGGTTTCAGAAATGGAAACTGAATCTAAAACACTAAGTAGCGAGTTTTTTAGAATTTTAGTATTTATCTTAAAAACTGATTCGTTTTTTACTTTAGGGATAATTGGAAAATCCTTAGTTTCCATGGCCAGGATTTGAGTTTTATAGTTTTCGGAGTTAATTGAAATTATATTTTTATCAACAGTAATAGTGATTTTTTCATCAGTAATATTATTTAAAAAATCAGAAAAAATCCGAGCAGGAACGGCGATGTCGCCAGGTTTATTTATTTTTGCGCCAATCCAATAATTAATACCTATTTCTAAATTAGTTGCTGATAATTTAAGACGACTACCGTCTGTTTTTAAAAGAATAGTATTTAAAATAGGCAAAGAAACGTTTTTAGAAACTACTTTCTCTACGATCTTTAATGCGTTTAATATTTTTTTTTGATTAACAATGATATCCATTATTATTTAATTAAATAAATTACTACTATAATACCTGTGAATAAGTTTCTAAATACTCTAATTAACTATGCCTAGTAATAATATTTTTAATTAGTAAGCTGTCTATAATTTTAGTATAACCAGAAGATAATATCTGGAGAATTTTTCTGAACTAATAAATAAATTATTTTCTCGGACGGTTACTAATAGAATATCACAAGTTCATCCACAACTATATTCACAATTTTATCAACTCTAGACCCTACCTTGGTAATACTTTTTTAAACTGCAATTTATTAATTTTGGCTGCAAAAATTTTAAACCATCGTCGGAATAGTTTAAACTATTCCTCTTTGATCCGCACTTTTTTCGCTCAAAATTAATAAATTTCGTGAATAAAAGTATTACCAAGGTAGGGTCCTATGTTTCGAAAGATTGATAAATCCGCTCCTTAATTAGTGTTAACTCTTGTTTTGTATTTTCATCGGCACTCTCTTCTTTTTTTATTTTTTCATAAGCATGAATAACTGTCGAGTGATCACGTCCCCCAAGTTTAGAGCCAATTTCAGGAAAAGAAGCTTTAGTTTCTTCTCTTAATAAGTACATAGTTATTTGTCTTGGTCTAACTATTTCTTTTTTACGGCTGCGTTTTAATATGTCATTTGATGGAACATTATAAAACTCAGCCACAGCCTTCAATATTGTTTGATAAGTAGTTTTTCGATAAGGAGTATTTAAGTAAGCTGCTAAAAGTTTTTTAACTTCCTTAAAGTCTGGAGTTTTGTTGTAGATCTGACTAAAAGCGATAATCCTATTTAATGCACCTTCAAGTTCTCTAATATTTTTTTGAATATTAGAAGCAATATAACCCAAAGAATTATTATCAACCTCAAAGTTTTTATCCTTACATTTGAGTTGTAAAATCGCCAAACGAGTCTCGTAATCAGGGATTTGGATGTCTGCTATCATACCCCCTTCAAATCTTGAGCGTAGACGTTCCTCCAAGGCTGGTATAGCACTAGGAGGACGATCAGAAGAGAGTATTATTTGTTTATTTTTGCCATAGAGTTCATTAAATGTGGCAAAGAATATATCTTGAGTCCTTTCTTTTCCGGCAATATATTGTATATCATCGATAATTAAAAGATCGAGTTTGGCGTAGCGCTGTTTTAACTCCTCGATAGTACGGTTTTTTATTGATTCTATGATCTCAGTTGTAAGTCTTTCAGAGGAAATATAGCAGACCTTTTTATCTGGATTATTTACAGATACGAAGTTGCCGGTCGCTTGCAGTAGATGAGTTTTACCCAAGCCAACTCCCCCATATATGAATAGAGGATTATATACTTTGGCTAGATTTTTAGAAACCGTGGTACTTGCGGCATGGGCTAATTGATTATTTGTCCCCACTATAAACGAATCAAAAGAATAGCGCCTATTTAGGTTTGTAGTTTTGTCGAGGTCAATATCCAACCTTTCCTCACTTAATTTGTCCGGCACAAATTGAACAAAGTCTTTCTTTTGTAGGAACTGGTTCATTCTGGCACCGCCAATCGTATATTTGATTTCTCTGATTTCAGGATTGAGATTGCGTATAATTTGAAAAATCTGCTTATTAAACTTGTTCTCCAGCCATTCTTTAGCAAAGCCATTAGGGACGCTGACTAAAACTGCTCCGCCTACGTTGTTTAACAGAGAGGTTCCTTTGAACCAGGTAGTGAAGTTAGCCTTTGAAAGGGATAACTCCATCTCGGTTAATACTGCTTTCCATAACTCTTCATTGGTCATAGGCGTAGGTGTGCTTTAGAAAAAATACTAATTTATTTTTGAGGTCATCTCTAATCTCAAGCTCCAGTATAGAGGAGTGAGGCCGTAGCTAAAAATGGAAATTCGTTGACAAGATGTTCATAAAAAGTGGAAAACTTATCACTTGAAATCTTATTGACTAAACTAGATAAAATTGCTATCCTTAGGCCATATGACAAAATCGTTAGCAGCCACATGGCGTCCTAAAAAGAAAAAAAGAAAGGTCAAGCACGGATTTTTAAAGCGTTCTCTTACCAAGAATGGCAGGAAAGTGCTGGCACGCCGAAGAAGCAAGGGCCGACACAAACTTTCGGTCTAGCTTTTCATCATGGCTCTGCCAAAATCTCACAGGTTGCCCAAGAAAAGCGTTGAGCTACTCTTTAGTAAAGGTAAAACCGTAAAAAATCCTTTTTTCTTTATCCGCTTTTTAAAAAATGAGTTCGATCATGCCCGCGTAGCAGCGATTATTTCTTCTAAAATTTTTAAAAGAGCAACTGATCGCAATCGTCTCAAAAGAATAATCAGACAAACTGTCAGAGAAAATGAACTCTATCGGGAACCGTTCGATGCGATTGTAGTTGCTACTCAAAATATCGTAGGGAAGTTGCCAAAAGAAATCAAGAGAGAGTTAAAAGAGACAATTGATAAAATTTTTGTCAAATGAAAAAAATAATTTTTAAACTTATAAAAATTTATCAAATGACTTTTTCGCCAGACCACGGTTTTATTTTTTTTGGCACTTCTGCAGGTTGCCGATTCTACCCATCTTGTTCACAATATACATATGAAGCAATCACGCACTATGGTTTAATTGCGGGCCTATTCAAAGGCTTTTTAAGAATTTTAAGATGCAATCCGTTTTCAAAAGGAGGAGTGGACCCCGTAACGCATACGAATGTACGTTACGGGGTGGATTTTGTAACACAGACCCGCATACATTGCGGGACGAATATTATTAATAACAATTTAAACTCATGATCGCACTATATAATGAAATTTTATTCCGGCCTTTATTTAATTTTTTAGTTTTTATCTATAATATTCTTCCGTGGCATGATTTTGGCCTGGCGATTATTATATTAACCGGAATTATAAGGTTGGTCTTTTTCCCGCTATCTGTTAAATCACTGGTTTCACAGAAGAGCTTAAATAAACTTCAGCCAAAAATAAAAGAACTACAAGAGAAGTTTAAGAATGACAAGCGAGCATTGGGTCAGGCCACAATGGCTCTTTATAAAGAACACGATGTAAATCCTTTTAGTGGCTGTTTGCCGATGTTGGTCCAGTTGCCTGTCCTGCTGGCATTCTATAAAGCCCTTGGCTCAGGATTTAAACCGGAAAATTTAAGTTTGTTGTATCATTTTGTACATAATCCCGGCTTTATAAAAGAAATCTCTTTTGGTTTTCTGAATCTGGCTCACAGGAGCGTGCCTGTGGTTGTCTTGGCAGGTGCTTTGCAGTGGCTTCAATTAAAAAAGGCCGCGGCATTCCAAGCAGGATCCCCAAATGAGCCGGAGTCTGCCGGTGCCAAAATGAATAAACAAATGTTGTATTTCTTCCCCGTAATGATTATAATTATTGGTTGGAATTTACCGGCAGGACTTGTTTTGTACTGGTTAGTCACGACGATATTTTCTGTTTTAGAACAAGTCTATATTAATAAAAAATATCGATAATTCTAATTACGCCATCTTAAATACATGGAAGAAAATCAAAATAAAATCATCGATATTACTAAAGATGTATTTACTCGTCTAGGTTTTGATGGAGAGGTTAAATTTCTCAAAGACCAGAACAATGATAAGAAGTTTCCGGTGTTGGCAATTGAATCAACTCAAGACCTCAGTATACTTATTGGTAAAAATGGACAAAACTTAAGTGCCCTCGAGCATGTCGTTAAAATTATTGCTCTGCGTAAATTGAGGAGCGAAGGCCCCGAAGAGAACAAAATATGTAATTTTATTCTCGATATCAATGATTACCGCAGTTCAAAGGCTAACTATATAGCTGAAGTAGCCAGAGAGGTGGCAAAACGAGTAATGCAAACACAGAGACCGGAAGCTATGCCGCCCATGAGCTCATATGAAAGAAGAATCGTACACACAGAACTGACCTTATTCAAAGAAGTGAACACGGAAAGTATTGGCCAGGAGCCAAGACGCCGTATTGTAGTTAAGCCCCAGCTGATCACTAATTAAAAGGTAGCCCATAAAGTTTACCGTTCGTTGCGTCTTGAAATATAATAAAATTCTCTGAACTGGTAAGAAATAGACCCGTAGCATTCTCTAAATCAATTACACCATAATTAGTTGGTATAGTAATTGTCTTTGGGCTAAGCTCTGGCAGTGTAGTGTCAAAACTAAGAAAAGAATTAACTCCAGCACAATAGACTGTTTTATTATCAATACTCCAAACGCATTTATTTGCGTTGAGGTCGTTTTTGAGGAGGTGTTCTATTTTATCAGTCGGATCCATAAGGTAGAGATTGCTTGAGTTGGTAGATGGGTCAGTATACGAATAAATTAATTTCTGGCCATCAGGTGACCAGGCAATTTGTAAGTTAGTTTTGGCTTCAAGTATTTTATCTAGACTTTTTGTTTGGATATCCAAATTAAAAAGCCAACTACCATCACCGTTTGATTCTGGCGGCTTAACTAAAGATAGTAGATGGTCGTTGATCCATGAGATTTTCCAACTCCCAAGGTGTGTCGGCATGATGTTTTTAAAGTCTTCAAATTTGGAATCCGAAATCCTTATAGTTCCCGACTGTTCCTTATCGTCAAAGTTAATGTATGCGACATTGTCTCCGGTTTTTGATAGAACCGGATTTTTAATTTTGGGATTCAGTTTTTTTAGTAGCCCCGCACTAAGATCATAATAAACAGGGCCATGATCATAGGTGGCAATCAATATTCTATTTATTGACCAGCTTATTTGGTTAGCATTCGGTACTATTGTCGAGACTAAAACTGAACCATTGTTGAGGTCTTTTACTGAAACAGATCTAATCTCACCACTCTTGGGCACGTAATATCGAATCTCTTTACCATCTGTTGAAAGTGTTGGAAAAGCCGCAGCCCCCTTTGATAGCTGAATTAATCCGGTAACCGACGTGCGTCTTTCGGGGTTTTTTTCAAAGCGCGATACCAGAGAATTATTGATGAGAGCCTGTTGGTCGGTTGCCGGCGGGGTTTGGCTAAACGAATATCCTATCAAAAAGATAGCTGAACCGATTAAGATAAAAAATAAAAAAATTGTAATTTTTTTTGCCATCTTTTAATATATTAAGTTCTTTTTTGAGACATCGATACTACATTTGTGGCAGTTTGTAATGTTTTACTGCGAGACGCGACAAACGACCAAGTTAAGAAGCCAGCACGAAAGAATGGCACGGCAGCCAATACCGGTATTTTTTCTATTATAGGCCCCCAAATCCATTTCTTCCACCGGCTTCT
>OBEQ011346264.1_pt1 | contig 10755 bp, 8 predicted proteins | sample 1670901 | NCBI WGS metagenome assembly OBEQ01 (sample SAMEA104232315, study PRJEB22302) | groundwater metagenome | biome: forest; feature: aquifer; material: groundwater | place: USA | collected 2011-08-07 | depth 5.4 m | reverse complement strand
CAAAAGAATATCTTCGACTCTCGGACAAAAATCTATGGCGCTCACAAATTCGCTTCAACTAGAAATTCGAATTGCAACCAAAAAAGCCCTTGAATACGTTGGAATAGGTTTGCCGATGCGAGAGGTTGATTTACAGTTTATCCTTAAGCCTACCAGTAGTCGTGTTAATAAGCCTATAACCAGTCTCTCAAAAATCAACGATGAGTTGACCAATACAGGCGATGCTTCGCTAGCCCTGTTTACCAAAATTCACAAAGATCTTGAACGAGTTAATCGATATAATTTGGCCACTAATGCTCGTCTAGATCTCGCAAAATTTTATCTAAATAAGAGTTATGTAAAGCTCATTCAGGTCATGAAAAGCTATCAAGACAATGGCAAAGTTCCCGATGACCAAATGCGAGCTGACATTATTGATGCGGGCTTAAAGGTGGTGGAGCAGCTGATATTGGCTTTTAAGATGTCGTTTGCAAAAATGTATGATTTACCCAATTGGCGCTATGGTAGCAAAAGAAATAATGTCAACTTGTGCGCGACGAGACTGTTTGAGCTGATCAGCCTAGAACAAAAATTGGGAGCGTTGCGCTTTAAATGCCTGCCTGCGTCATCGTGGCAATGTGTTAATAAAATTTTTCATGTCATGTCAGAATATGAAAATATTACCTATCTTATTCCAACCATTGGTACAAATCTTCTAAAAACACAGGGCATCACTTATTCGAGCACACTAAAACATTTATTTTTAGAGATTCAAATTCACGGCTATTTTGATCTACTAACTTTTCCGACCAGTGCTATGCCAATCGCTGAGTCTTATTTAAAGAGTCAATTTGACAGCCTGATTTTGCAGAAAGTTGGAGCGGAGGGCGTTATTCTTGGCAATGACCATTTATTTATCGGCCACAATCAAAGCTCCCCGCCACGCTTAATCAGCGCAGCGCCAATGGAAGATATTCCGGGAGCGTCAATTAGTCTTCAACAACTCAAACTTGATCTTAAGCACAGCTTTGATGACGTTATGAATTCGGCCGAGCAGAATAACGTATTCTTACTCAAGTCTTCATTTTTTCGAAAATTGAGTGCAAAAGATAGATTGGCACTTTCGACGCAACTTTATTATTGTATGATGACGCCTCCCGCCTACATGACCCAATACGATTCACCAAAGGCTCTTAAATTACTTATCTACACTGGGTTTAAAGATTGTTTTGGCGTATTGATTCAAAGTAGTGATCCAGAGCTCTATAAAAGCAGTTTGAAGGATGAGCTCGCTGCTCGCTCGGCAGCAATTGGTGAGGATGAAACGGCTGAAGTAGAGAGTCTCTGGTATTGTTTGCTTAACAACAATCAGCAATTGGTTCTTCAATCGCAGGAAACCAAATATACGGTATCTTTGGCAGTGGGCATGCTTATGGCCTATGATTTTCAAGCCACCAATGAAAAGAAAACCGAGTTTGGCATAGTTTCAAGGCTAGAAAGAAATACAAATCGGCAAATAATTATTCATATGCGAAAATTATCGAGCAGAGCTGAGGCGGTAAGTTTTACTGAAATTGTCAGCGAGGAATCGACCGACAAAGCGGGCGCAGTAGCTGGAGAGCAGCAATCAAAAGTGCAATCACCCAAGGAACAATCACCAAAAGAGCAATCACCAAAAGAACAATCACCAAAAGAACAACCCAAAAATTTGCCGGGCTTAATAACCGTTGTGTCGAATAGCTGGCAGCTCCTGGTGCCCAATAATATTGCCTACCGTAAAGATAAAGAGATTATCATTAATCGTGGCAAACAAAAGCTGCCAGCGAAATTGGGTAAGCTCAGTATTGCGACGCAACGATTTAGCATCTATCAATTGTATGGTAAAGAGATCGAAAATCTCAATCCAGTAAACCCTAATCAAGAAAAAAATGCCCCACAACAGCAGGGTTCGAATAATGTATTGTTCTAACTAATGGTTTTGTATTTCTCTTCCATCAACTCGTTGAGTGCGTATTTTAGATTTTCTGCCACTGCTTGCCAACCGTTGGGGTGAGGTTGTCTAAACAATCTCATATTGGGATAAAATACTGATTTATCTTTTTGCGCTTGCCATCGCCAATCAGAATAGTAGAGCAGCAGGAGCCAAGTTGGGATACCGAGTGAGCCAGCAAGATGAGCTGGCGCGGAATCGATGGTTATTATCAAATTCATTTGTTGCATAAAAAGCGCGGTATCGGCGAAATTTTTTATTTGTGCTGAAAGATCTACAACTGTTGTATTGAAATCCAAAAAATTGAGATCGACACGCCTTTCATCAAGCTGAAAGGCGTAGAACGTCACCCCTTTATTTGCAAGCGCTTTGTCCTCGAGCAATGATTTTAAGAAAACAAAGGGAATTGATCTATCGGCGGGTTTCGTTTTCCCCGCCCAGACTAAACCGATGCGTAAGGTGGCTGCATCGTTAATTGTTTGCGATCTATTGAGTTTGTTAAAATTAATTTGGGTCGGCGCTATGGATTCAATTTTATCGGCGAGATTTAAATAATGGGGAATGCTCAGTAAAGGAAAATGATAGTCGTAATAACGGGCAATCGGTATCTCCATACTGGTGTAAGTGTCCTGTTCTATGATAATGCCGTCTACACCATCTGCAGCTGAGACTAATTCTGCCAATGGCTGTTTTACCAGGACAAAAACTTTCGCCACCTGGCGTTTTAAATAGGGTAGGAAGCGGAGAAACTGCAGGACGTCTCCAAATCCTTGTTCTGTGGTGAGCAAGATGGCTTTATCAGTTAAGTCTTCACCTCGCCAGCGTTTATCTAATGAAGGTCTGGGTGCATTTTCTAGCGCGGGTAATTTTAATCGCCATTCAAACGCTTCAAATCCCTCTTTATAATGACCAAAATGTAACAGCGCAAGAGCTCTATGCCAGTGAAAATTTGGATTGACCGGTGCCATTGACGTTGCTTTATTAAAATGAAGGAGTGCTTGCTGCGGTCGATTGGAGTAGAGAAATACTAGCCCGAGATTAAAATATTCAATAGGCTTTACTGCCCCGTCGGCTTCTTCAACTGCAATGACTTGTTCGATACAGTGTTGCGCCTCGTCGAATTGCTGCTTAACACAAAGTGTGTTGCCCAAATTGAACAGTGCAAAGCGATTGTCGGGTTGAATTTCAAGAGCTCTACGGATGCAGGATTCGGCGAGCGATAATTTTTTCAGCTGTGAATAACATGCTCCCATATTGATATAGGTGTTGATGCACAGTGGGTCGTGATTGAGTATTTGGGCGTAGAGTTCCACCGCCTGATGAAGATGGCCATCCTGCTGTAACTTATAGGCATGTTGGAAAACTGTTTCTTTGTCCATGACCCATGTGATTCGAGTAAGTTATATTTTATATTTGGTGCGCTACAGTATAGTTGAGTAGGCTGTGATGGCTAACTTTAAGGAGGAAATGATATTAATATTGATTGATAATTAGCCTGAGGTAGGTCTTACTTATTGAAAAAAAATAATAAGAAGTTAATAAGTCATCATCAAATCAAGAAATTGTTTTCTTCTCCAACTCTCAATTATCCATAGTCTAGACTTAGTATATAACCATTAAGCTCTGACGGCTTGAGAGCACATTTTTGCAAATTCTGAGAGTTTTCCCCCTATTATGTTCAAAATTTACCGTCATAAGTTGAGCACACGTTTCGTTACTTCCAATTTTACTCCCGGATTCATAATTACATTTGCTGCGATCTTGTGTATTCCCGCGCTTTACAGCGGCTTTTTTATTGACGATTTGCGAATTGTATCGCTGCTAAAAGGCTATCCGGCAGAGGTCAATGATATATCATTTTTCGGGCTCTTTAGTTTTGTACTAGAGGACGAAGCACAGTTTCAAGAAATGGTGCAAATAGGTCACGTACCTTGGTGGACTTCCCAAGACCTTCAGTTACGGCTATGGCGTCCTCTCTCAGAACTCAGTCACTGGTTGGATTACCATTTGTGGGGAGCGTCTGCTTATCATATGCATCTAATCAATATTGTTTGGTACACTCTAGTTTTGAGCATTACATGGGGATTGTATTCGGCGTTAATTCCTAATCGATCAATTGCATTAATTGCTCTAATGATTTATGCATGGGATTCCACGCATGCCATGACAGTGACTTGGATATCAAACAGGAACGCGCTGATAGCTCTTTTGTTTGGTGTTGCAGCGCTACTCTTGCATCACAAGTTTCGCACACATCAGAATAAATTTATTTATATGATACTGGCAATAATGGCTCTAGTATGTGGATTGCTATCTTCTGAGCTCGCGATTTCAACGACGGGATATTTGTTTGCCTACACAACGTTTCTAGATCGCACAAAAAGTCTTAAGAGGTTTTGGTCGCTTACGCCTTATGCACTTGTCACTTTGTGCTGGATAGTATTCTATAAATGCAACGGTTTTGGTGCGGCCAATGGACCTTATGCCGATCCTTTCGATGAGCCACTTCGTTTTGTTACAATGCTGTTTTCCCATATTCCTGTGCTTCTTGCTGGTCAGTTTGGTTTGATACCTGCCGAGCTCTATGTCGATGTAGATACTAGTATTTCGACGCTGATGCTGTTGTTTGGGATACTTGGGGTAGGTGTGCTGGCATAGTTCATTTCACCTCTGCTGAAGAGAAATCCCAGTGGTTGCTTTTTTTTGCTTGGCACTCTTTTGAGTACTTTGCCGGTTTCGATGACGATCCCGCAAGATAGATTATTAATGTTTGTTGGGCTAGGTGGTAGTGTAATGCTAGCGACTTTAATATTCCAACTTTTCCAAAAAACATATGTTTGGCAAAACCGCTTTCTAAAAACTGCGGCAGCTGGAATGGCTGTGACCATGCTAGGATTACATCTAATTTTGTCACCTATAATGTTTCCCCTTATTAGTGTTTTAATGGGAAAAATGTCTGCGCCCTGGATGGACGCAGCATTGAATTTGCCGATTGATGGAGATATCTCAGATAAGAAAATTGTCATTATTAATGCCCCGACTCGGGCAATCATGTATCTCGCTGCGCTGCGATACATTTACGATTATGCTTTACCTATGAGGATTTGGCATTTGTCTACTGATGGTCAACGCACACACTTTATAAAGCAGGCTAGTGATACCTTAGTTGTCGAACCTGAAAATGGTTTTTTAACAGCGGATGATGTGCTCTTTAGAGCAGTGGATGATCCCTTTATGGTGCATGATAAAATTGTTTTAAACGGTTTGACAATTAACGTGCTTAAACTGAATGAGAAAAACTATCCTGATAGTGTGAGTTTTACGTTCGATGAGCCCATGTCTAATGAGCACATGGTGTTCCTTACATGGAAGAATAATCGATTTGTTAAACTGAATATCACTGATCTTAGCAATAGTTTTGATCTTTAACTTCTATTGACGGGTTCAGGATATTTGGCGTAAATATCTTTTCTGGATGTAAATCATCGTTGCGAGGTCGTAGCTTTCAAATTGATCAATAGGCGATCTTATAAAATCAAATACTCAGGACAACTGATTATTTTGAATCAGGTATGGAATTAATGTCATAATCATCTTTTTTCAAAATCTCGGATATTAAACCTTGAAGAAAATGACAATGATAGAAACCTCTCAGGACAAGTACTATGGCTGGCGAAATTTACTCTTTTTGGGATTAGTAATTTTATTAGCCGCTCAAAGCATATTTTTAAGAGTTAAATTTTTTAGACTCTTCCAACCAGAAGTTTCTGCTGCAGTCCTCATTGATTTGGCGAGAGTTGAAGCGGCATTTGTGATACCCATTGTTTTTTGGTGTTTTGCTACATTGATAGTGATCGGGTCGCGAGATAATGTAAGGCGTGCGTTAGTGATGTTCAGCGCATTATTTCTACTGGGGTTTAATTGGGTGCTTAATGTCAGCTGCGCTCTAACTCACGATTTGGTTACTCATGATATGGTGCAGTACTGGCTTTATTATCTTTATGTCAGTTACGTCGACCCAGTCCCTACTGTTGTTCCCCATTCGATTTTTAATTTACTCGTCACATTGTTCCATTTGATCGTAGTGCCATCAATCTGCTGGGCAATGATTTTTTATTGGTGGCGAAATGCGAGTCGAACTCAGGTTAGTCAAAAGAAGAAAAAACTATTTAAAAAATCCGTTAAAATTATGTTTTTTATCTGGCTGGTGAATTTCGTTCCGCCCTTGCAGCAGGAATTTCCTTATGGCATTTCACATAATTCTATGATTTATTCTTTAAAATGGGTTCTGTCGCCGCCTGAAGATATTTTTGCTCTCGATCCTAAAGCAGCCTACCCCAAAGCGACTTTAAAATCGATCGCAACTAAAAGATCTTTGGATAATGTGGTGATTATTATTTTGGAATCTACTCGTCAGGATGTGATTTCCTTTTACGGAAAAAATTCCTATAATCTAACGCCCTTTATTGATTCTATTGCGCAACAGAGCTTAGTAGCTACTAAAGCATATTCCATGATACCCCATACGAGTAAAGCGCTCACGGCCATAAATTGTGGCATTGAACCTTTAATGAACCGCGCCCTTTTTGAATCTTCAATTGGCATCGGCGTTGACTGCTTACCAACGCTATTAAAGCGGCAAGGCTATAAGACTGCTTTTTTCCAGACCCCAACTAAAACCTATGAAAATAGGGAAGAGCTAGTAAAGCAGCTCAATTTTGATAAGTTTTATTCCCAAGAAAATCTTATCAATGACAAATATCAAATTATTAATAATTTTGGCTATGAAGACGACGCTGTTTTGGAACCCAGTCGCGAATGGCTGGAGCACAACAAAGATGCTCCAATGCTGAATGTTTATCTCACTTGGACGTCCCACCACTTTTATGAAACTCCAAAATCCTTTGACAAAAAGTCTTATATCGGTGGTTTCATTAATGAAGATTTAAACAGTTATTACAATGGCATTCACTACACTGACAAATATGTGCAGCAACTTATTCAACAATATAAAGATATGGGATTATATGATAAAACATTGTTTGTCATTTTAGGTGATCACGGCGAGGGATTTAGAGAGCATGGGCCTGTCGCACACAATAATGTAGTGCATAATGAAGGCTTGCTTATCCCTTTAATACTTCATAGCCAGCGATTTAGAGAGTCCCCACAGCTGTATAACAATGTAGTCAGTCAAATCGACTTACTGCCTACAATTATTGATCTACTAGGAATGGAGTGGGAGACGGAACCACTGGGCCATTCGATTATGAAAGATCGAGAAGAGCAGCGCATCGCTTACTCTGCATGTTTTGATGAGCTTCGGTGTATAGTAAGAACGGATCTCCAATATCGTTATATTTATAATTATGGGCTTGTTGAAGATGAGCTATATGATTTAGTAGCTGATCCTAAGGAAAAAAGAAATCTTATTGATCAGCGTGCTGAATTAATACCGGAAAGAAAGAGGGATTTATTCCATTGGTACAATTCAGCTCAGTCTCGCTATCATAATTTTGCCGTTAAGATTAATCCTCAATATTCTGAGAATGTTGCCGATACGGTGTCAGCCTTAAAAAATGCACCAGGAACAGAATAAAAATACAGAGCAGAGATTTTCTGCTCTCTCCATACCAAGTTCAACGGTGTTTTCTAGCATCAATAAGGATTTTCTCGTCCCTCTCTCATGAGTTTTATTTCCTACGATATTCGCGGCTGAATTATTCACGACTATATTGTTCACGCTGACAACGCTGATTACAGTTGCACTAACTAGTTGTATTGCCGCGTAATATTTTCTCAATGGTTTTTTAACTGTAAACAAACATAGCATATTTTAATCGCTAAGCTTCGCAGATTTCATGGTGCAAAACTGTAAATTGCTGATTACTTTATTGAATTTGGCGATGGCCTAAAGATTGTATTACACAGATTAGGTTAAAGGCGAAATTAAACACGTGGTGAAGGTTATTCGATGAAAAATTTTATACCAACCCTATTTAATGAATTTATTTCTGTTATTGAGGGTGGTTTGGTTACCTTGGGTGTCGTTGTTATCGTGCTGCTAAGTTTTCAGTTGGGAAACCGCTATAGTGAAAATTTTCTCGATGCCAGCGTTGTCATTTCTCGAAGCGTAGAAACAAATGAAAAGCCGCAGATGATAGGTACAGAGTTGTCAGCAGTAGCAGAACCGAGGGCTAGCCTATTTTCGGTAGCCCTCTAATTAGGTTTTGCGAATTTATTGGAAGATTAAGTCAGCAGTAGCACCGAGGGGCAACTCAGGGAACGGTTGCCCCCGATCTATTTCACCGATTTATGGTAATGAATAAAATACTGAAAATCCCACCTCTTTAGGCTACGTTCTAGCTCTGTGTAAATTACCTAATGTTCGTACTATAAACATCATTTTGGTATTATTATGCTGATTTTTTTCAAAATCTATAACCTTTGACATATTGTGAATTCATATCCAGTGGCTGAGAATAGCGGCTTGTTAGTTATTGAATTGTCTAGTTGAGAGACATACCGCACAGGTCTGGGGGAAGAGATGGAAATCAGTATTAGACGGATTTTGATAGGAGTAGTACTAGGCTTGGTTCTTCTTACATCCTTAAATATGGGATTTCAGTCCGAACGAAACCAATCCATCAACGTAGAATTAGTATCGCCATAAACCCGTAATTTATTCCTGGTTTGATCAAGATCTATTTCTTCACAAGTAGGCTAGTGTTCACACTGAACACTAGAGTATTTCAAACGAATTGATTAGTTTAGCTGTCGAACAAAGCTTAAAGTAACAAATCATTTAGAAAAAACTGTGTAATCTAAGAAGCTTTTAGGTTACCCTAGACAAAAAAGCCGGACAACAGTTCGGCTTATTTGTTTCCAGATGTGTTTTCATATCTTTTTTCAAAGCCCTCTCGTTTTTGCATTTATACGGCTGAGAATGCCAAGTAGAACATATACATGCAACTACCATAGCCCACCAAAAAAGCCGCTGACCGAAGAAGATCTTTGTTGATGATATAAAATACTGCATGCAGAATTCGAGCAACAAGTAACAAAACGCAAACAGTCACAGTTTTATCTGGTGAAACAGTAGTGGCAGAAACGGCTACTAAAGCGGCAATATATACTGCCAATGCTTCCCAAGCATTTTGCTGGGCAGCAACTACCCGGGCTCCTGTCCCTGTCAAAAGTGTGGACTGAACTCTGGGTGTTTTATTATCTACAATGCCAAATTGTTTTTGTCTGTAGTACCCACCAAGCCAGGCCAGCAGTAGGGGTATAATGCACATGATTAAAAGTACAGTGAGTTGTATTGTCATAGTTAAGCCTCGGTAGAATGATTTTAGCTGATGCTAACAATTCAGGACTTTAAAATACAGCATCAATACCAAAAGTGAGAAGTGTAGACGACTCGCCGAGTAGGTGAAGCTTTTGGGGGGCGAGCAGATTAGTGTCGTTGCTGATTTTGAATCTTCCACCGGTGTCATCAAAGTCATAAAAATGGCTAGCATCTATTTTGAATGCGGTTTTAGGGTTGATATTATAGCGTAAGCCAAGTGAATAAGACTTTAAAGTGGATTTCGCATGCGCCCGCTTGTAAGTGTAGATTGTCGGCGATGTCAAAAGTGACATAGGTCCATTCCGCTTCAGCTTTAAAGCCGTGCGCTCCTTTTGCTACCGTCTGAACTGTGGCAAAAGTTTTGTCGAAAATACGATAATCCCACTGCATTCCTACTATAGAATTTGGGCTGAATGACTAACGTTCATCAATGACTGTACCTTCAAATTGAATATCGACATTCTTATTATTTTTTGTTGCCATAGCTGACACAAATCCATTGAAATTGATTCGTGATGCTTGCGTATCGACTGATTTTTTTATCGATCGAATACGTTTTTCATTTTTGGTTGCGATCTTATGGAGTCTTTTTTCGAGCAATTGATTAGAAGTTTCCAATTTTCTGATCTTTTCACTGAGCTCTTGATTGGACAGTGAATTTTTTTGCGGCCTCGGGGCCGATTGTGGTTCGGCCCAGCTGGAAGATAGGACGCAAAAGAGTAATAGCGGCCCGCTTCCCTAAGTTATCCATGGATTGGACATATTTAATCGACGTTGAGTATTACTGTTACGGTATCATCAACCGCGTCTTTACTGATATAGCCGATGGTTCGCGTATCTGCTGCAATCGTTTCGATGACTTCGTCATCATCTAAGACAACTTTTGGTGGTTGTCCCTTACCGGTAAAAATCAGACGTGACCAATAGGCGTTTAGTTGAGAGGGATCTTTTTTTACCACTTTTTGATAAAACTCATTACGCGGATTTTCACCTTCCTCTTGGTCGATCGGAATGACCTTAGTTCCACTGGGAAGTTTATTGGATTTGCCCAGGAAGATATTTGAAACCTGTTCAGCTGTTACGGCACTGCCGGCTTCTAGAGCTGGGCTAACAACTACAACCACACCGCCGAAGGCAAAACTTGCAGTAAAAAAACAACTAAAAGAAATCGCACAAAGTGAGGGGTATGGGAATTTATTCGAACGGAACTTACGCATTGGTTTTGAATTCCTTATCACAATATTTTTACCTTTATTAATAGTAAGAATAGTACGTGTAGGGATTTCATTTATGTCTGTTTGCAATAAGTCTCTTGAAGATATATTCAAAAACAAAGTTTACTTTTGGTCTTGATTGTTTAGTAGCCTGCTTAGAGATTTCAAAACGGTAGCTCGTTGATCATTGGTAAATGATAGGGATTCCAGTGCCGCGCGGGAAT
>OBEQ011401534.1_pt1 | contig 10757 bp, 7 predicted proteins | sample 1670901 | NCBI WGS metagenome assembly OBEQ01 (sample SAMEA104232315, study PRJEB22302) | groundwater metagenome | biome: forest; feature: aquifer; material: groundwater | place: USA | collected 2011-08-07 | depth 5.4 m | reverse complement strand
AGCATTATTTTCAGAACTTGATGCTTCTTTCAGTTTTTTTTCTAATTCTGTTAACTTTCCATATTTTAATTCTGCTGCTTTTTGCAAGTCAGTTTCTCTTTCAGCTTGTTCAACTTTTCTTTTAGTTTCTTCAATTTGTTCTTTTATCTGTCTTATAACAGAAATGCCACTTTTTTCTTTCTGCCACTGGGTTTTCAAGACATCAGCCTTAGACTGCAGTTCGCTTAATTCTTTTTCAATCTTCTCAAGTCTTTCTTTAGAAGCATTGTCTGTTTCTTTTTTTAGTGCTTCTCTTTCAATACTAAGCTGAATCTTTCTTCTTTCAAGCTCATCCAGTTCAACAGGCATAGAATCAATTTCAATTCTTAGCTTAGCTGCTGCTTCATCAACAAGATCTATTGCTTTATCCGGCAAAAATCTGTCAGTAATATATCTATGGCTTAAAGTTGCTGCGCTTACAAGAGCTGCATCTTTAATACGTACACCATGATGCACTTCATATCTTTCTCTAAGTCCACGCAAAATTGATATGGTTTCTTCAACTGTAGGTTCATCAACAAGAACAGTTTGAAATCTTCTTTCAAGAGCTGCATCCTTTTCAATATGTTTTCTATACTCATCTAGTGTTGTTGCTCCAATACAATGGAGCTCTCCCCTTGCAAGCGCCGGTTTTAAAAGGTTTCCTGCATCCATTGAACCTTCGCCGGTAGTTCCTGCACCGACAACTGTATGAAGTTCATCTATAAATAAAATTATTTCCCCTTCATGTGCCTGAACTTCTTTTAAAACTGCTTTTAGTCTTTCTTCAAATTCACCACGGAATTTTGCACCAGCTATAAGTGCCCCCATATCAAGAGCAATTACTTTTTTATCTTTCAATCCTTCAGAAATATCCCCACGAACAATTCTCTGAGCAAGTCCTTCTACTATAGCTGTCTTACCAACTCCAGGCTCACCTATTAAAACAGGATTGTTTTTTGTCCTGCGTGATAAAACCTGAATGACTCTTCTAATTTCTTCATCACGACCAATTACTGGATCTAGTTTTCCTTTTTTTGCTGTATCAGTAAGATCTTTCCCATATTTTCCTAAAGCATCATATGTTGCTTCCGGTGTAGCACTTGTTATTCTTTGGTTTCCCCTGATTTTGCTCAATACTTTTAATACTTGCTCTCTTGTTATTCCGTCTTCTCTTAAGACTTTTTGTGCTTCACTTTTAATATTAGAATCAAACATTGCAAGCAAAATATGCTCTACGCTTATATATTCATCCTTCATATTTTTAGCTTCTTCAAATGCTTTTTCTAAAAGACTATTCGCTTTTGAACTCAAATAAAGCTGGTCTCCACCAGTTGCAGAAGCTCTTCCTTTTGGTTGTTTTGCAAGGTAATCATTTAAATGATCAATTGTTTTTCTTTTACTTGCACCAAGCTCATCTAGAATTTGTGGAACAAGACCATTTGTTTGTTCAATTAAAGAAATTAAAATATGTTCAGGTTCAATAGCTGAGTGATCATATTTTTCAAGCAATGGCTTGCATGATGCAAGTGCCTGCTGAGAATTTAAAGTAAGTTTATTAAAGTCCATATATGCAAAATTATAATGTAAGTTACAAACATTATGCCCATTTTAAGCAATTAGGACTTGTAAAGAGAAAAAAAGAAAGAAATCCTTAAAAGCTAAAAGCCAACAGCCGTTAGCTAATAGCTAGATTAAAGATAATTGAAATTAATATTTTTTTAATAACAACTATATAAATCGTGATACTTTTGCTCTTCGATCAAGATCAGATTTCCAAGTCTTTTCAACAGTTAATTTCGATTTATGCAGTTCCAAAAGCTTGGTTCTAAAATCAAGAATAAAGTCTTCTTTACTACCTTTGCTTGCAGCATATTCATTTAGTAATGGGGTAACTATTTGATGATAAATGTTTCGGAAATTTATAAGGTGATAATTTCTCATTTCATCTTCCGTAATCCCACCTCTTTGATATTCATATGGAACTTCATCTTCAACTCTTTTAATTTCTTCACTGTCATCACCAAAAGATACTTTTCTTTTGCCAAAAATATCAAATAATAAATTAGATGTTCCAGCGACAGTTGCTAAGTCTTTACATTCCGATCTTGAAAGTTGAAATTTAATTCCTTTTTCTTTAAGTTTTTTATTTACAATTTTAAAGTAATACTCTTCTCTTAATTTAGGATCAGGATTTCTATATTCCTGATTAACAATAAATCTGTCTTTTAAATGCTTTGAAACATCATGGTTAATGGCATTTGACATAAGTGCTATAGTTACGCCTTTTCCATTTTGAGTAAGCAACTTGTTATAAATAACTCCTAATGCATTTGAAATCTCAGATCGTTTAGATGGATCATCAGGATTAAAATCTCTTGCATCCCATGAATCAGTTGGTTTACCAAGCCAATCATACACTTCATCAACAGAAACTATTATATGTTTTTTAGGTATACTATCAGGACCTATAGATTTTTTAACCTCTGCCATTGCATTTGCAATAACTCTTTCAAGCCTTTGTATTCTAGTTTCACCTACCATGTTACCTATAAAAGGAAGTTTTGATAAAGCATCACCAAGAGCACTCCCTGTAGCCTCTTTATCAACTTCCCAATGTTCAACAACCTTTCCAGTTCTTCGTGCTATTTCACCAGCCAGACAACTGACTCCAAAAGTTTTTCCTGTTCCAACTTCACCCATTAGGTTAATCGTTGTACCTTTATTATCAATTTCACTAAACAAAGCTTCAAACTCATCTATATGTTTGTTGCTTTGTACATAATCATCAAAATTGACATTTATTTTCTTTGAAGGATCTTTTGAATCAGATGAAAGTTTATTTACTTGACTGCTAAACAGTTTTTTCATTTCTTCAAGAGCCGGATCTTTACTAAAGATACCTATAGCAAGTGAAACAGTTCCAACAACCAAGTTAAAAGCACTACCATAGATAAATCTTGCTTTCTGAAAACCAGTTTCTGCATTATAAGCTAAATAACTAGTTCCAAGTCCCATTAAAGTAAATAATCCACCAATAATATGTCCAAAATTAATCCCACCAAAGATTGAATTACCAGTAGGTTGAGCACTTAGTGCATCTTCTATTTTTCTGTATTCAACAGGAGGATTTCCAAAAGGTCTTGCCTTTAACATTGATTGTAAAGCGGTACCAAAATTTATCTTTATTGGGGAAACTGCTGTGGCCATTTTTAAAACTCTTTCTTAATTATTTATATTAAATACTAAGCTTATATAACTATACTTTTATACTAACTAATTAACACCTTTAACCTCAAGTCCAAAAAATAAAACAAATATTAAAATCCATTGGTTAATGAATACAAATATAAAAGAATTGTTTAAGAATTAAGCTGTCTTCCCAAGATTGCCTAGACCTACAAGCTCATTCAATAAAGGCATAGTATCTCCTGAACCCAATGATACTGCTTCAAGAATCAATCCACTCATCTTTTCTTTATTTGTTTCCCAGGCAAGATTAAGAACATCACGTGAATTACATTTTATATTTTCTATATATCTGGTTTCTTTTCCATCTCCATGCGCTATCCATTTTAAAAACTGCTCAACACCAACATTTGAAACCAAATCCACGACTAAATCTGGCTTAAATCCATCGTCAAGATCAAACACAGTTACTCCATTAGATTCTCTGTGAATAGAACATGTTTCAACACCAGAAAGATTTAAATATGCTTCTCTCAAATCATTTCCTTTTTTAAATTCTCTAGCCAGAACAGCCTTATAAATGGCAAGATATGGCTCTCCAAACTTTACCATTTGAGTAAGTGCAGCTAATGCCAAGGATGGTCTTCCTAAACGAACATCTTCACTAATCAAGCTAGCCAAAGTCCTTTTACCATCAATATCACAGAAATTTGCAAGAGAATAGCAGGCTGAACCTACAAGAAAAGAATCTTTTTCTTCTTTTATAAAATCTTTTAATATGCTTGCTCCATAAGCTCCACTATACTGAGCAAAGTGACCAAGAGCAAAAAACCTGCGTCTTCTACCCAAAGAGGTTTCATCACTTTTATCAAGAAACTGACTCTTAAATACCAGAGGAGCATCAGGCTCATGGTGCTTTACCTGAAGATCTGAAAGCTCTTTCCCGATTTCAGCACTAGTACTCATAGTATAAAGAGTAACTAAATGCTCTTTTGTTAATTTCATAGAACCAGATTCATCCATTGTTTGTAAAATTTTCAAGGCGATTTTTTCAATCTTATCTCTGTCAGCAACATTATTAACCTCATTGCTTTCCAAAGCTGCAAGCGATCTTAAATGAGAAATCAAAGCATCTAAAATAAAGTAAGGCTCTTTGATTTTTATAAGTGAAATTGCAAAATCATCTGTATTTTTTATATTTTTATAGTTAATAGACTCTATAATTCTTTTTAAAGTAGAATCACTCTGCAAAGACAAAATCTCAAGGCAAAAAGAATTATTAGTTTCCATATTAGGTAATTCTTTTTTTCTTTCAAGTGAAGGAACTATAAATTCAGACAAAAGCTCATTTTCTCTTTCTAGACAAGCAAATATTTTTACAATTGCTGATTTATCTTCAAAAGCAATATCCCTGAAAAGCATGCTTTTCAATACTGAAATCAAATTCAGTGCTGACTTTGAATATTCTTTAGCTAAGTCATCAATACTATCAGTTAAAGAATTATCAGCTTCTAAGGCATTCATAGCCCGCTCAGTAACTAAATCTCCAGACTTGGTTTTCAGCCAATCTATATATTTTCTAATTCCACCAATTGGAAAAACCGCATTTCTAAGTCCAACAAATAAATCTGGATGAACTCCATAATCAATAGGCTTAACTTCCTGAACAGGATCTTTAGGCACAACAATAAGACCAGTCTGCTGTTTACCGTCATCACTTGGATTATAAGTTAATAAAGGTTTTTGAGGAGGGAGTGGATTACCACCAACTCTTCTAATATCACTTGCCATGTTTTGCTCTTAAGGAGATATTATATTACGTTATGCAAGTTACTGTGTAAAAAATCTTTTACATTCCAATCCAAGTTCTAAGCAGCTCTACGTTTTTCCCACCTGCTTCATGAAATCTTCCAATCATTTTTGAGAATCTATGTCTTTTATCATTATTTAATGCAGCAAGCACAAAACTCTTTGCATTTTGCCTTAAAGTTTCAGTTTCACCCTTAATCATCCAATCAAAAAGCCTACCGTTATCAACTCCTATAGAAATAGCCATTTTTGGAAGGGAAGGTTTTACTACTTCATGACAAGCCCATTTATCATCTCTACAAGCAACTTTTAATTCAGAGTCAGAAATTTTTTGCAATGCCGAGATTAAATCCCAATCTTTATTAAAAAGCTTTCTTAAGATAATCTCATAGCTAAGATTTTCCCTTGAGTTAACAGCAATTGAAGCAAGAACAAGAGAAGGTCTATCATTTTCAATATCTAATTCAATAGCCTTTTCAATTTCAACTAAGCCTTCTTCTCCACAAAAAGCAATCAGTCCAATACAAGCAGAAAACACAAAAACAGGATCATCGCTTCCATAAATAAATGATTTCAACAAATCCATACTTTCAGGACCTTTTAGCTTTGCATAATGAACTATTGAAGTTGCTCGTCCACGATGGTCTAAATCTTCAGCATTTATATAACCTAAAAAGAAATCTTCTACATCTTTCTTCTTAAACTTTTGGACAAGCAAATCAAATGCTTCTTCAAGGTTTTCCCAGGAATCTGCATACCTATACAAAAAAGAAACTTCTGGTAATTCAAGTTCCTCCCTACAGTTTTTAATAACAACATTTAATATTTTTAACTTTCTTTCCAGAAAGTCCATTGCAAAACTTCCATCAGAAACAGCTTTAGAAATATTATTTTGTAATGTGTCAAGGACAAGTCTTTCATCAGCAACTTCAAGCACTGATTTTACAAGCTTGTTTAAGTTATCTTCATTTGAAAAATCCATATTATAAATAAACGCTTGAAGATCAGGTTCATCCAGTGATTTTAAAAAATTTATACAAAAATCATAGTTTTTATCTTTTTTCCCGTTTTCCAAAACTGAGCCTATAAAGTGAGAAAATCCACCACTTAAAACCATAGACATATAAAGAATTATTGTTTTTCCTATGTCATCAGAAACCTTAAAATGTTTCTTAAGCTCTGTATAAAGACTAATATCCAACTTATCAAGCTCTTTTTTAAAGCGTTCTGTAACAGCTACTATAGAACTATCATCTGCTCTCATTTCTAAAATTATTGTTGATAATTCTTGGACTTTAGCATTTTTTAATTCAGTGGCTTGTTTTTTAGTCAGATGACTTCCTGCTATATTTCTAAGTTTGCTTACTAATGGAAAATCTGCAGGTGTTGTCGGGATAATTTCTATAGTCTTTTTTTGTTTTACAATTCTGCCATTTGAAGAATTGCTTTGATCAGAAAGATTAGTAGTAGTCGGTGTAGTTCTTCTTATTCTCATTTTTTATTAACTCAGATAACAATTGGTTTTTTACATTAAATCATCACCACTAGTTTTTTGTCCTGCTAAACCTGCCAAATATGAGTATTGCTTATCATTTGGACTCTTTGTATCAGCAAGTACTGCAAGCATAAGACTACTCATATCACGATGAAAATTTTTGTAAGCATATACAAACAATCTAAGCACATTTTCCTCAGTATATTTTTTGCCTGCTGAAATAATTTCGTTTTCTCTTAAAGTCCATTTAATAATTGTTGACAGTCCAATTTTCTGAAAAGCATCTATAAGGGTTACTGGATTTTCTGTAGGATCAAAGTGAAAAGTAGTACCTCCATCTATGTTTCGTTCAATTTTGCAGGTTTTAACAGCATCAATATTTGCAAAACCATCTTCCAGTCCGCGAGCTGGTAAGTATTGTTTAAGTAAAAGTTGCCTAAAAATGTCAGTAAAAACAGGATCTTTTTCGATCATTGAAACAACAAAAGCAAGTGCATAGGAAGGCTCATTAAGTTTTATTTTTTTCGTAATTGCATTAACAATAATTTCATGTCTTTTCATGACGACATCACTTACATCTCTATCATTTGTCGCAAGCTTATATACAGCATAATTAACTAAAAACTGATCATTTGATCTAAGGATTAAACTTTCAAGCTTAAGCGGCGCATTAGAACCACATTTAAAAATGTCATCAATAGCCCAAAATCTTACCCTTCTAGCCATATAAGAATCATCACTATTGTCATTTAATACTTCAAATAAAAACTGTTCACGAGTAGATACATCCATTGAAGAAGTTAAAAGCTCTGCAGTTGCATCACTGTATTCACTTTTTTCTAAAGTTCTATATAACCTTTTTAAGGGTTCAGTTGGTATATTTTTCCCTTTTTCTTTTAATTTTTTAGCTACTCCTAAGATCAATTTTTGTACTTTTTCTTTTTGACTATGACCTTCATCCTTCATAAATGAATATTCAGGTTGTTCATCATACACTTCCACAAGCGCACTCAACATAGCATGCTGGTTTGGTAATTCAGAAAGAGAAACTGCCAGATTATCAACACTCATAATTTCATCAAAGTTCACAAGCTTAAACAGATGGAGAAGAGAGGTTTGATTTAGATCTTTTAAGATCTGGGTGGAAAAATTTTGATTGTTTGCAACATTTTCAAAAGAAGCTCTTTTTTCAAGAGACGGCAAAAGATAACTACTTACAAAAGCCTGTTCATTTAAACCAACCACAATTGCTGATAAAAGAGCTTTTTCTCTAAAGTTGTTATTTCCTTTTAACACACCAAGGCAAGAGGTCACCAAATCAACTCTTGCTCTACAAAATATCTCTTCTCCTTCATTTATATCTTCTAAAAATTTCCCATCTCCATCAAGCCCTAGTTGAAAAAGCTCACTGTTTGATCCTCTAAATCTCTTTGAGAGATTATCTAAAAAACTATCAAATGCAGCAAGCTGAGCTAAAGTGTTTCTTAAGGGGACAAGTAGTGCACCATATTGTAATGGTGGAACAATTTTAGGCTTATCAACTACTGGTGGAATAGAAACAGAATTTGGAACAACTGGAACAGCTTTAGTATTTCTTTCATCGATAGGTACAACTTCTGGCCTTCGCTGGTTACCGCCACCAAGTGGATTAACTTTTGTCATTTATATATCCTTAAATAAGACTCAAAGAATATTAACTATTCACCAAATTTTTTACTATTATCCTCTAGAAATTATCTAAAATAATACCTTATTTAGTTTTTCAATGCTGAAAATTGTTAAACTATTTGTGATGTCATCACTTATTGAAAATGTTAACGTTAAGCGATTAAAAACTGATTTTATTATTATTGGCGCAGGTACATTAGGCTATTTTAATAAACCCATAATGGGATTTTGACTCAATTAATTCTTATAGAAGTTTCAATCTATCTTAAGCAACTTTTTGTTCGCTTCCAGATGCTGCAACAGTAGAATCAATTCCTAAAAACTTTTTAAGCTCAGCTATATAACCAGGATCTGTATCAAAGTGTTCAAAGAAATCATTGTGCTTAACACCTTTTAAAACCACCAAATGCTTATTTGCTACAGGAGCATTATCAAGTAGTGCATTTGACTGCTCAGGAGAAATATATTCATCATCAGAACCATGAAATATAAGTAAGCGTGTATTAGGATCTATATTTTTAATTGTTTCTTTAGAGTCAAAAACATCTGGGCTAACCTTATTCACCAAATTGGCAATGACTTCAGGAATAAAGCTTAAATATTTATTTTTATATTCTTTAGCAACTTCTTTTGCAGATGAAAATGAAGATTGAATAATAAGATTTCGAACTTTGTCTTTCATTTGACTTGCGAGTTCAATTGCAATTGCACCGCCAAGAGAATGTCCATAGATAGTTATATTTTCAGGCTTAAATCCTTTTTGAATCAAAAATTCATACATAGTTTTAGCATCTTCTACAACGCCTTCAGGGGTTGCTTTACCAGCGCTCTTACCAAATCCTCTGTAATCAGCCATTAAAACATTTACAGGTACATGCTCCTGAATCTTCATACATGCTCTTGCTGAGTTTCCATTATTATGAGCCCTTCCATGCAGATAAATAACTGCTTTATCTGTTAATACCGGCGATGGCAAATAATATCCCTGCAGTTTTTCATTTTCTGTTCCCGGTACATCAATCATTACTTCTTTATTTTTTATTCCTGCTTTTTCAATTTCATTATCATCAACTTCTGTATTTGCTCTAAACAAAACTTTGCCATGCAAGTTATCAATAACATTAAATTCAATGCCGCAGAATTTTCCTATAAGCGCTGCCGCCACTCCCACCAAAGCTAAAATACCACCAGCCCACTTTGCAATTTTATTCTCTTTAGAAATTCCAAATAACGAACCTATTGCACCAAGAACTAGTGCAGTAACACCAACATAAGTACCGTAAGAAGTACGCTCAAATGAATTTGCTGATCTTTTATTTTCATTGAGCCAAGTTTCAACATATTTTTTTGTAGGCTTTGCATCAGCGGCAGGTTTAGGACAACCTACTGGCCAATGAAACCAACCAACTTTTGCCATGCTTGACATATTTTAATCCCTAGAAAAATATACTATTAGTTTGATAGTAACTCACCAACACTAGAGTTGACAATGAATTTTGCCTGATGAATCATTAAACTTATGTTGGTTAAGAAAAAGTCAGGCTTCTTTCTTAACCTTGAAACAGAAAAGAACGACTTTAGTAGAAATAAGAGTATTAATCAGTTAAAACTCAGCAACAATTCCAAAACTAGCTATTAATATAAGCCAGAAAAGAAAGTGAAGATAAAAAAGGGTGTTTTTTAAAAAAACTTTTATCAATGAATCATTGGCTATATTCATTATTACTTTTGCATCTTTTATATTTGCCATTTTTCCTCCGGGCAGGTTGCAACCTGCCCCTACTCAATTAACCTAAATCTTTTTCAAAATTGTCTATCTTCTCTATAAATTTTTTATAATCACACTTTGCAAGCCAATAACCACGTACTTTATTTTTATCAACAGTCTTTTTTATATTTGGCGGTCTTAAACCAAGAAGTCTTTCCTGGCACCATTTATTACCTTCTCTAAAATGGCAATCTCCAATCTGACAGCCCATTACAAAGACACCTTCAGCACCCTGTTTAAACGCTTCTTCTATCATTATTGGTTGAATCATTCCTGAACACGTCAACTCAATAACTGAAACATTATCTTTGTCCTTAAGCCTATTGTTTTTCATGTGCTTCTTTAAGTCAACACTTCTTTCACAGACTATGCCTAATATTTTTTTCTTTTTATTCTCAGCCATTATGCACCTACTCCAGCTGGTTCTTTCATTACATCACCTATTTTTGCAATTATTTCTTTTGAATGATTTTGAGGTAAATCAATTGCTTTAAAAGCACATGCTCCCACACATAGTCCGCACTCAGCACAGCGAGAATCTATAACTATTGCAAGCTGTTTAAATTTTGGATGATCTGTTCTTGGCACCATGTAAATGGCTTCATAAGGACAATCCTTTGCACACAAAGTACACCCAACACAATTATCCAATGAAACTAATGCAGGTGATTTTTGTTGATCGACAATTAAGAATGGTACTGCAAGCAACACTGCAACCATTATGAATAAAGCAGGCCAGACTAGCATTGCCGGCATGCTTGAAAGTAATGGGAAAATCCACAAATAAAACCAATCTACTGGAAACTCTCT
>OBEQ010742557.1_pt1 | contig 10757 bp, 15 predicted proteins | sample 1670901 | NCBI WGS metagenome assembly OBEQ01 (sample SAMEA104232315, study PRJEB22302) | groundwater metagenome | biome: forest; feature: aquifer; material: groundwater | place: USA | collected 2011-08-07 | depth 5.4 m | reverse complement strand
GAGGAGTATTCATATCAAATTATCAAACATATACTCAAACTGCCGGAGTCGACCAAACATAAATTTGTATTGTACGTCAAATCAAACTCCCACTTTGGTGATTTTTTAAGACAAATAGAATTAAATAACGTCATCATAAAAACAATAAATTTACCCTATTTATGGACTCAATTAGGACTAGCGATGAGCACTTGGGTTGATAGGTTGGATGTGTTGTGGATTCCTGCTCATACCTTGCCAGTTTTACGACGTTTTGGCCTAAACACGGTTGTCACTATACATGGCATCGAATATGAATGGTTACCAGCTTACGAAAATCCTATCCAGAAGGTGTATTTACCACTGAGTACGCAATATGCAGTCAGAAGTGCTAATAAAATAATAGCCGTGAGTCAATTTACTAAAGACCAACTGACTCAAAGGTTGCATGCTGACCCTAATAAGATTTCAGTAGTTCATGAGGGGATAGATCCAGAAATATCTCCAGCAACTAATACCATTGCAAAAAAAGTTTTAAAAAAGTACGATCTACAAAGAAAAAAATATCTGTTGTTTATTGGTACCATCCAACCCCGCAAAAATTTAATTAATTTAATGACGGTGTTTGCTAGCCTAGATTCTGGTGAATTAAAACTAGTAATAGTTGGTAAACTAGGTTGGTTGTATGACGAAATTTTGCAAACTCCAAAAAGATTGGGACTTGAGAAACAAATAGCAATACTTGGATATACAAGTAATGCAGAAAGAAATATATTGTTACAAAATGCAGTAGTATATGTGCAACCGAGTATTACCGAGGGTTTTGGTTTACCAGTTTTAGAAGCGATGGCTGCAGGTGTTCCAGTGGTTTCTTCATCTGGTGGAGCGTTGGCGGAAATAGTAGCTGATGCGGGTTTGACCTTTGTTCCGTACAATGAGGAAGAGATGGCTGAAAAAATAAACAAAGTAATTAATGGTATTAAACTGCAAAAACGGTTAGTTGCTTTAGGAAAGAAAAGAGTTTTAGCCTTTAGTTGGCAAAAAGCCGCTAAACAGACTCTGGATATCCTAGAGGATCTCTAGTTTGCCTGTAGTATTGTTATTTCAGATTTGTGGATAAGTTGTGTATGATTTGTTTATATCTTGTAGTAAATATGTAAATTTTGGTTGCTGATCGAAGCAGGATATGGAATAATGACTAAGGCGTATGAGTCAAACACTAACTGAGGCTAAAAGAAAAACTGGTCGTAATGATTATGGCGATAAATGGGTAAATATCCTGGGAGTGCGAATAGTTAGCACTAGTTTAGAAGCAGTGCTAGAGAAAATTGCCCAGGTTTGTAAATCTAGCTTCAAAAAACCCTTTTTTGTTACTACCATTAATCCGGAGATAGTTATGCTGGCGCATGACGATTTGGGTTATAAACAAATATTAAATAGCTCTAACTTGCCCCTTGCAGATGGTGTAGGTTTGAAATTTGCTAAAGTAAATTTGCAAATTGTGCCTGGGCGCAGGCTAGTTCAAGTATTAATTGATAAAAACTATAAGTCATTTTTCTTGGGTGGTAAGGATGATATTGCTTCTCAAATGGCAGATAAATTTGGGGGATTATCAGATCCGGGCGAAGTTGATATTAAACACCCAGTAAGGAATGATCAAATTGTGGCTAAAATTAACAAATATGGCCCCGATATCTTATTAGTAGCCTATGGTGCTCCATATCAAGAAATCTGGATCAGCCAAAACTTGAACTCCTTAAAAGCAAAAGTAGTGATTGGAGTAGGGGGAGCTTTTGATTATTTAACCGGGAAGGCTAAAGTACCTCCAGAGTGGCTGAACTCATTAGGCTTGGAATGGGCATGGAGACTAGCGCACGAACCTTGGCGCGTCAAAAGACAGATAAGTCTGGCTAGGTTTGTAGTAAAGGTTTGGTTAGGTTAATTTTACAAATCTCCGCCCTACTTTAATCATATCCCCGGAATCCACATTTGAATCAGGTTCGGTGACAGTATCGCCGTTTAATTTAACTCCCTGTTGTTCAACAAGTCTTCTGGCTGCAGATTTGGATTTGGCCAGGCCAGTTGCCACTAGAATCTCGGTAAGCGGTCGTTTCTGTTGTAAGTGGTAGGTGGGTACATCTGTTGGAGTTTCCCTGTCTTGGAACGTCGATTCGAAATGTTTTTGAGCCTGATCGGCTAAAGTCGGCGAATGGAGCTCAGATACAATCTGCCAGGCCAATTTCTTTTTTTGCTCCATAGGATGTTTGTCGTCGGGAAATTCATCTTGATCTAAATTAGTAGCTAGGAGAAAGTATTGATCAATTAAGTCGTCTTTGACTGACATGACTTTGCCAAACATCTCATCGGGGGAGTCGTCTAGCCAAATGGCATTACCCCAGCTCTTGCTCATCTTGCGCCCATCGGTACCCTCTAAGAAGTTGCCGACCAAGATAAAAGACTCTTTCGCCCGTAATTTCTTTTGTAAAGCACGTCCAGCTTGCATATTAAAGGTTTGATCAGTAGCTCCAATCTGTAAATCGGTGTTCATAAAGTAACTGTCGTACCCCTGCATAATTGGATACAAAGTTTCGTCAAGACGAACTGATCCTCCAGAATTAAGACGTTTTTTAATTAATTCTCTACTGATAAAATCATTTAAGGAGAACTGTTGACAGAGCTTAACAATATCCTCGAAACTAAGTTTTTCTAACCATTCCGAATTATGACGGATATGAACTAGAGAAAAGTCCACTACCTTCTCAGCTTGTGATTTGTAAGTTTGCCAATTGGCTTCAATTTGGTCCTTAGTTAAGACAGGCCGCTCGGAATCTTTGTCAGAAGTATCGCCAATTAGCGCTGTAAAGTTACCGATGAGCAAAGTCACATTATGCCCCAACTCGGCCAAACGTTGTAGCCGGCGCAGGTGAGTAGCATTGCCCAAGTGCACATGAACTGAGGTGGGGTCAATGCCCCAGTAAATGTTCAGTTTCCTACCGGATTGCAATAGCTCTTTTAACTGGGGAGCAGAGGGAATAATGTTGGCAATGCCTCGGGTAAGGAGTTCGTTAATTTTATCCATGGCTAAATTGTACCAAATAAGAATGCTAAAATCAGGACCATGGGTGCGGTAGTGATAAAGAAGAAAATGACTTCTACAGACTTGCGCATGGCTAGTGAGGATTATGGAGATTATATAAAAGTGGTAGTGGATATAGAAACAAAAACTATGGTAATCGGGGGTGAGTGGCATGTTGATGGAGAGAAAATCTTACGCGAGAACGGCAGCCATCAAATAAATCTATGGGGCGGAGGAGTAGACATAAATAACCACGAAATTAGCTACAGTGCCATGACAAATATTAAACCTGGAGTTAATAATGGACATGTCATATTAGATGTAAAAACTAGGCAACAATTTGATAAGATTGTCAAAGAAAAGCTTGGATATGAATGACTACCAAAAATTATCGTCAGATCTATCGCGCGTCACTGAATTCTTGATTTCAAACAATCTAAAGATGGCTAGTAAATTTTCCGATAGAATTATAAATCTATATTCAAACCTACCGGGGAAAATTGGCAGTCAGAACTTGACTATATATTTGAGACAAATTGCCAATTTGGACGGAGGCAAAATGAAAGCTGCCGAGAGAGCGATGACTGCAAGCATTATCTTAAGTAAACATCTTGACACTTAAGGCTTAACAGAGTAATTTAATGCCCATGGCTGGATTTGTTTGGGGAAAATTAGTACTAGGACCCGAAAAGGAAGAGCAATTATTGGTAAAGGGTCGTAGTGGACACGAAGGGGAAGATAAAATTGCCCTTCCAACTTTGAAGGGTCAACAAGGAATTATTTACATCCGACATAATCCAGAAATGCCGGCTATAGTACAACTTCATGCCAGTATAATTCCAGATCCAGATAAAGTCTTTTTTAGGAGCATTGATTATCCTGATTTGGTAGAAATAGATAAATTAATGGCTGACGGGGTAGAAGAATTGCGGTTGAGTGAGACTGATCGACTATTTGCTATTTGGGACATGGCTAGAATCTGGCTTCTGACTCATTCTGTGCCTGACTGGCAGATTGGGCAAAGAGTTGAATTACCTCAACAATAAGATAATAATAGAAATATGAATCTAGTCATTGGATGGTTATTAAATACTATTGCCGTATTGGTAGCCGCCTATTTGCTTCCCGGAGTAGATGTCGCCAATTTTTGGACTGCATTTGTGGTAGCCGTAGTTTTAGGCATTGTGAATGCCATTCTCAAACCCATCCTTATTTTACTCACCTTACCCATCACCATCCTCACCTTGGGCCTGTTTACTTTAGTCATTAATGCTGCCTTGATTTTGTTAGTTAGTAAGTTAGTGCCCGGCTTTGTGGTTACCGGCTTTATTCCAGCTCTCCTGTTTGGTTTAATCGTTTCCCTAGTAAATTCAGTCTTACAGCATGTGTAGAAATTGTTGACAACTGAGGTTTTGCAGTTATACTAGCCATGAATATAGATGACTACACACTTAGAAATAACTCCAGTCAGAAGGGATGGATCAAAATCCATTGAGGGACCAAAAAATATCACGGCTAGTGTAAGGGGTGGAGAGTTAAGAGATTCTTTGGAACACGAGCTTGGGTCAGGGTGGAAATTATTTTTGTGTGATGTAATAACTAGTAATAACTTGATTGGAATAGTTTCAATATCCAACGGGTTATTAAATATGGAATCAGAAGTTACTTTACCCAATTCAAGTTTTGATCGGGATAGAGGAAAATTTGTAGGTCAGGTGCCAGTAGAAATGACGAGCTACAATGGCAAAAGTGTGAATGGGAAAGAATATAACGCAGTGTTTTTTACGGTCAGGGTAAGTAAGCCTTAGTTAATACTGGAATAGAGAACAGAGTCAAGATAAAATCTACATCATGAAGTATAGTCTGCTATTTGCCAAGACTTTACGGGAAGCTCCTCGAGACGCAGAAACTATCAATCATAAACTGCTTGCCCAGGCAGGATATGTCCGTCAAGTGATGGCGGGAGTATATACCTACTTACCTCTAGGCCTACGAGTTTTAAATAATATTTCTAACATCGTCAGAGAAGAAATGAATGCTGTTGGGGGACAGGAAGTATTGATGCCCTTGCTGCACCCAGCCGCTAATTGGAAACAATCCGGGGGTTGGGATGGGGTAGATGTACTGTTCAAGCTTAAAAGCCGGACAGATAAGGAGTTTGCCTTGGCCCAAAGTCATGAAGAGGTAGTGACCCCACTGGCGCGGGAGTGGATCCACAGTTACAAAGACTTACCCCTGGCCATATATCAAATTCAATGGAAATTCAGAGACGAGCTGCGGTCCAAGTCAGGAATATTACGTGGCCGCGAATTTTTGATGAAGGATTTGTACAGTTGGCATGTAGACCAGGCTGACTTTGACGAGTATTATCAACAGGTCAAAGAAGCCTACTTGAAAGTATTCACTAGACTGGGACTAACCGCTAAAGTAACTGAAGCCTCAGGGGGCAGTTTTAGTGACAAAATATCGTATGAGTTCGAGGTGCTGACTGATGCTGGTGAAGCAAATGTTTTGTATTGTGCATCTTGCGACTACTGCGTTAATGTTGACGATATAACTACTTATAATGCAGGGGATGAATGCCCTAGATGTAAAAAAGATAAGTTACAAGCTGCTCTGGCATCAGAAGTAGGTAATGTTTTCGACTTGGGGCAAAAATATACTAAAGCCTTTGATTTAACAGTGGTTACTAAAGACGGACAAAAAATATATCCAATAATGGGTTGTTTTGGCATAGGTATTAGTAGAACCATGGGAGTAATTGTGGAAAAATTCCACGATGCCAAAGGCATTGTCTGGCCCGAAGCAATTGCTCCTTTCAAAGTCCATTTGGTCGGTCTAAAAGATGCCACTTCAGTCTACGATCAGTTGCTTCAAGTTGGTGTGGAGGTATTGTATGACGACACCGACCGTTCAGCCGGCGAGAAGTTTGCCGATGCAGACCTGATTGGTATTCCCATCCGCTTAGTCGTATCTGAGAAGACGGGGGATAAAGTCGAATGGAAAGAAAGAGATTCTCAAGAAACTAAGCTGCTGACTATTACAGAAGTTGTGAATGCTCTTTCAACCACTTAGCTATTTCGTCGACTGACAAGTTACGATTAGCCACGCTCATCATAAATTTAACTACTTGTGCTGATTCAGCTGTAATTTCGATTCCATTAGTCTTAAGCGTAATATACGCACTGGTGAACGCAGTTCGTTTATTCCCGTCTATGAACGGATGATTTTTAACAATAGACTGAATTAAAGCTCCGCATTTAAGAAAAAGGTTAGGATAAAGATCATTGCCTCCATAAGTGGCAAAAGGGCGATTAATGGCTGATTCGAGCATGCCCATATCTCGAACATCAGATGACCCCCCATGTTTTTTGATTTCTAATTCATGCAAAACCAGAATTTGTTTGAGCGAAAGCTTCTTCACGGAAGATGGGCTAATTCGTCTAAGGCCTCGCCGTAGCGGGATTCTACTTCTTGAATAGTTTTTAAAAACTCAGTATCAGAAACTCTATCATATTCAGTACTTCGAGGTAGGGAGAGGTCAGCCGCGATTGGAGTGCCCTGTTGAATGTTATTTTTTTTGGCAAATTCTGCCGGAATAGTTATCCCAAACGAATTGCCAACTTTGATTGCAGGTCGAATAATATTCATGTTATTACAAGTTATAACAGAATCTATTGAAGTGTCAAGTAGCTAATATGCTAAGATATTAGGGTTGTGGCTAAAGCTGACCCCAAAATAGTCCTTCCTCCAGGCACAAATATCCCTAATCACGTGGCCATGATTTTGGATGGCAATCGCCGTTGGGCCAGATCCCGAGGACTACATCCTTGGGAAGGTCATTACGCAGGCCATGAAGCGGTAAACAAGCTAGCCAGATCGGCTCGACAATTAGGCGTGCATACATTTACAGTATGGGCCTTTTCCACAGAAAATTGGGCTCGACCCGAAGAAGAAATTGAGGCAATTATGAATATCTTCAGAAAAGCCTTAATGCAAGCTAAAAAGGATGCCCTGGCTGAGAAAGTCAGACTGGTCCATATTGGCCGAAAAGACCGCTTACCAGCCGACATAGTGGATCTCATCACTGATGCTGAAGAGGCAACTAAGAATTTTAGTCATAATACCTTTAATTTTGCGGTTGACTACGGTGGACACGATGAAGTTTTACGCGCTGTTAAGCAGATTGTGACGGACCGAGTGCCGGTGGCTAAAATTGACACTAAATTATTTGAAAGCTATTTAGATACGGCTTCTCAGACTTATCCCTACGTTGATCTGTTTATTCGCACCAGTGGGGAACAGCGCACTAGTGGCTTATTCCCATGGCAAATGGAATATGCCGAATATTATTTCGAACCAGAACACTTACCGGATTTCACTCCAGCTAAATTACGAGAAGCCATTCTTGACTATTCGCGCCGCCGCAGACGCTTCGGTGTCAACGACTTAGAAGAGCACATGGCCTTTAATCCCAAAGTTGTGGCCGATTTGGACATCAAATGGCGCCATGCATTAGCCTTAGAACAAGGGGAAAGGTTACGGGACTTGGCTATCCGCTACGTTAAGGAACACTATGGCTTATCCAAGGATCTAGCCAAAGAAGCTGGTTTGCATATGGCTAAAGCTCTGCTGTATGGCCAGCAGCAAGATTGGCGGGCAGCCAAGCGATCCATGGTCGGCTTGTATGAAATTGTGCAAAAAACTTTAAAGTTAGCTTTTGAGCCACAAATTATTGCCAATATTGAAGTCGATTTGTGGCGCGATGGCCAAGACGAGGAGTCATTGCGTACCCTGCTTGCAGAAAAATTCCGTGTCTCGGCCTTCCAAGCCGCCAAGAGTGCCCATTTGGCTTATCTAGCCGATCGGGAAGTGAACCAGCAGAATTGGCCCAAAGCCCGCGACTACATGGAGAAGTTTTACCAAGCATTAAAAGAACGCGTCGCATAAAGCTATGGATTTGGGTGATCAGGCTAAGCAGACCTTGAAGAGTTATGTGCCGCTAATTGATAAACGTATAGCTAAGTACCTCCAAAGTGAAATGGTCCAGAAGTTTGGTTTTAACCTTAGGCAAAAAGCCATGGTCCAACTGATATTGCAGCACAGTCAAGAATATATTTTAAGACCTACTAAAAGAGTTAGAGCTTCGTTTGTAAATTATGGTTTCTCATTGAGTGGTAAAAAAGTAACCGAAAAGGTATGGCAGACTGCCGTAGGAGTAGAACTAGTACACGCGGCAATTCTCATCCAGGACGATATCATGGATTTAGATGATCGCCGCCGAGGTGGACCAAGTACTCACCGCTACTTTCAACAAAAATATAACAGTACTGATCACTTTGGTCATTCCATGGCTATTAATGTAGGGGACGTATTATTGTGCTTGGGGTTTGAGTTGATTGAGAAGAGTGGCAGTTCACCAGCCATGTTGCAGATGTTGCGCAGTGTGACTAATACTGCTTACGGTCAAGCGTATGACGTGTCTTTAGAATCCTTGGGTGATTGGTCTGAAAACGATGTCCTGACCTTACATAAAGCTAAAACTGCCATTTATACTTACGAGAACCCCTTGTTTATTGGAGCTCATTTAGCTGCATTGCCTGAAGCGGTATTTAGGGTATTGCACGACTACGCTATGGATGGGGGAGTTGCTTTCCAACTGCGAGATGACATGTTAGGAGTTTTTGGCAACCCCAAAGACACTGGCAAGTCAGCTGATTCGGATCTGAAGCAGGGCAAAGTAACCTTATTAGTGCTCTACGTTTTACAACATGGTACTAAGGCCCAAATAGATCATCTTAAAAAAGTCTGGGGCAATCGATTCGCTCAACAAGCAGACTTACTAGTTGCTAAACAAGTTATTAAGGCTAGCGGATCACTAGATTACTCCTATAAACTAACTGCGCAATTGGCAGCCAAAGCGGCGCAAACCGCAGCCAAGTTACACAAGTTAAAACTAAATCCTCAAGCGATCGACTACTTGCAAGGAGTGGCCCATTACATGGTTAAAAGGGAAGTATGATATCTTTAAAGTATGCACTGTCCGGATTGTGGTACAGTTCTAACTCAAGTTCAGATATCAGTCACCGATCAAGGTTTTAGGTGCTTCAAGTGCGGTGGCTTCTGGTTAGACTCCTGGGCGGTGAATAGATTAACTTCTCAGTCCTTAATCCCATGGCGGCGCATTAGTGCCCCGGTAGACTCCTTGAGAGAAGGTAGGGGTATGTGTCCCCTCGACGGTCTACCCTTGAAGCGTTTTACAGGTGAAAGTGTACCGCAACAAATAATTGTTAAACGTTGTGACCGTTGTGGCAAATGGTGGTTTGGGGGCGACAGCTTGTTTGAATTCAAACCGGCTCAAGAAATTAAGATTAGATACTTTCAGATGTGGGGCTTACCCGCCCAAGTCACCAACATCTTATTGCCAGTGGTGGCAGTAATTATTCTCGCTTTGGGTATTTATTTAGGCATGCGGTTGGCTCAATCGAAACAACTACCCTTAATTAAAGCTGTTGAGAAGGTAATTAGGTAGTTTTAGGCGTCATTCCTAGCAACCACAACACGGCTTCCTTTTTGTACCTACGATCTCCCCGAGAATTGATGCGAATGGGTGTCAATTTGCCCCGTTTGCCCCAGCGTTTGATAGTCAACGTTGAGACTCGAAGAATTTGGGCCACTTCACGCACTGTCAGTAAGTCCGGTAAGTCATTTAAGTTGGGGACAGCCATCTGTGATATTTAGTATTACTAGTTAATTCTTAGATATACTTTGTTAGTATCAAACTAACACTGCTAAATTTGAGTGTCAAGCACCAAAAACCGCCCAAGACTAGATAAATAGTAATAGGCGGTTTGAGATTACTTCAGTTCAACTGTAGCTCCAGCCGTGGTTAATTTAGCTTTGGCTTCTTCAGCCGTGGCTTTATTGACTCCAGTTACCACTTCAGCTCCAGCTTTTTCCGATAGGTCCTTAGCTTCTTTCAAACCCAATTGAGGATTGATTTCGCGTAAAGCCTTAATGACTCCAATTTTGTTAGCTCCAGCAGTGGCTAAAACCACGGTGAAGGCAGTTTGTTCTTCGACAGCCTCTGTACTAGCTCCTGCGGCAGCGGGTGTAGCAGCAGCCACTGGGGCGGCAGCGGTCACACCAAATTTTTCTTCTAAGGCTTTAACTAACTCATTTAAGTCCAAGACTGAAAGAGTGGAAATATCGTCTAAGAGTTTATTTACTTTGTCAGACATTTAGTTCACCCCCTTCTTACTAATCGCGTCTAAAACTCGCACCAATTGACCCAACTTAAAGTTTAAGGAATAGACTAGTTTGGAGGTGGGGGAGTTTAACAATCCGACCAATTTAGCGGCCAAAATTTCTTTGCCGGGAATCTTGGCCAAGGCTTCTACTTCAGCAGCAGTTAACAGCCGATCTCCCAATAATCCTGCCTTAAAGGTCCCTACCGTATTTTTCTTCATAAAGTCAGCAAGTACCTTCAAGGCCGCGACCTCATCTGCTTTGGAGAAGATGAAAGCCGACAAACCCTCTAAGGCTAGATCGTTTTTGCCCACAGCTAATTTAAACAACGTATTTTTCTCCACCTTCATTTCTCCACCAGCAACTTTTAGGGCCTTGCGCAGTTCGGTTGCTTGCGCTACTTTCAAGCCTTTGTAATCGACAACTGCCACAGATTTAGCTTCAGAAAGTGATT
>OBEQ011996152.1_pt1 | contig 10758 bp, 9 predicted proteins | sample 1670901 | NCBI WGS metagenome assembly OBEQ01 (sample SAMEA104232315, study PRJEB22302) | groundwater metagenome | biome: forest; feature: aquifer; material: groundwater | place: USA | collected 2011-08-07 | depth 5.4 m | reverse complement strand
CCGGTTTGTTGAAAGCCGTCTCCACAATATTCTGCTGCAGCACTTTGCTGACAATTAGTGCAGGTTGGATCGGTCACTCCTGCTGTTGATTCACAGGCTTCGCCCGATTCCACAATACCATTGCCGCAAACGGTGGCAGTCACATTTAGCACCACAATTTTACGGTCTGGGTTCGCGGTTTGTAGATATATTTCTCCATCCGCATCCACATTTCTTTGTCCATCATCGGAAGTGTCAGCAGTAGTTAGCTCTGGGCTAAAGACGAAAAAGTTACTAGTGCTGCTGATTGAACCCCCGCTATAGATGTCATTATACAAAGGAATGTTCCATCCGTCGGAGGGGGCGATGGTTTCCTGACCATAAGTATATTTTGTTCCTGTTTCTAAATAATATTTAACGCATTCCGTATCCAAGTCTGTGCCGTCGCCGATGACATGCGTATTAAAATTAAGGGGGGTGGTGAATGTCGTATCCGGAAGAGGGGTGTCCCCGGAAATTTGACCCCCGGGCACGACGAATTCTATTCCAGCAGGCACATTATTAGCATTCGGAATTATATTTCCATTGGAATCAACGATGGCTGTAAGAACACAAACCGATATGGAGCTTGTGCTCTGATTTTGACAGGTTGCCGAACATCCATCTCCGTCTGTTGTATTTCCATCATCACATTCTTCTCCTGTTTCTACCGTATGATTGCCGCAGGTTGCTTTTTGGTTCGTGTTGCAGTTGGCAATGGTGTTACTGGAACAGGTGCCATAAGCATATCCCGTGACAAAAGTACAAACTTCAGTCGTACAAGCATCCCCATCATCGGGGCAGTCGGCATTGCTTTGGCAACCACTAGGAGTACCACATACATTGTTTTCATCAACGGCTCCGTCACAGTTGTTGTCTTTGCTGTCGCAGACTTCTGTAGCGCCGGGAAATATTTGCGCGTTAGTGTCATCGCAATCGCCATTTGTTGTTGTGGCGATATAGGCAGCAGGAGGAGAGCAGTACTGGCCTATGTCAGCTCCGCCAAAACCATCTTGATCATTGTCTTGACGGTACATGACATAATTACTATCCGCCACACCGCAACCGCAAGTTCCCGGAGCTGTTTTATTTGGGTCATTGGGGCATTGGTCACTGGCGTTGCAAACGCCGTCACCATCATCATCCACCAAATTGGTCATGCTGGTGTTTTGGTAGCTTCCATTGATGCAAGATTGAATTTGGGTTCCACAATTATCAACTTTGGTTTCTGTAGTTAAAGGGGTGGGGGTTGTTCCTGTGGCCGCTTCAAATAGAGGAGGATCATTGTCGATAAAACCGTCGCCATCGTCATCTTTACCGTTGCAAGTTTCGGGGAATAGGCCCCCATTCAGCACAAATTTGCAGATGTTCATTTGAACACCGGAATTGATGACTCCATAATAACTCTGTTGCGTCACTAGGCTGGTGAGGTTAACGCTGAAGTCCGAGCTGGAATTTTTTGGAAAATTGCTATACGTATAAACGCTTCCGTCGTTTGTCGAGGCAATAAAAGTGGTTCCGTCTTCCCCCATGTTAGCGCCACTCACCCCCTTGTTAAAGGTAACAGTCACAAAGTTTGTTGGTGCAGAGGATGTTGAAAGAGTGATGACATAGGTTTCCTTGCTGTTCGGGTTGAAGATAAGTAGGGATTGGTCAATCATGGCGATGTCGGAAATGTCGGAGATGTTGAAAGTTTTTCCCTTGCTCGTCAGCATGCTTCCCAAATCCACTTGCCAATCGAGACTCAAGCCACTGTTACTTCCATTGATGGCAGAAATTTTTCCACTAGTATCCAACACCATCACGCGGGAAGAGCCATCCGAACGTTGCCAGGTGGTGGCACGCTTCGGCTCACTAACACCTGCAGGGAGATTTAAATAGGTGGTGGTTAAAGCCCCGCTGGAATTGCTTGTGACAAAACCAACCTGCCCATTGGCCAACAGAGCCACCAAGCCGTTTTTAATGGGAGTGATGTCGCGAATATGGGCCGATAGCTCCAGACTGTTTGCGGTGGTGGCCCCTTTGGGGACATAATAAAGGTTTTTGTTGTTGTTATCGTATCGGTCGAAAAAAACCAGGTTGGTAGAAGCGTTCGTACTGTCAAAGCGGTTGGTTTCAACAGACATGGTTCCATGATAACCATAGCCGCTAGTCCAAACTTGGCCGTCACTCTTCAGGCAGATAAAGGTTGAGGGATAGTTGATGGTTGTGGTGTTTGTGGAAAAGCAGACAACGGATTGGGATTGTGACCCATCGTTACAGGTGTAGGGTGATGATGCTCGGCCTACCGATGAGAAACCACTGCTCAACAAAATGATGGTGAAGATACTAAAGAAAATTTTACTCAATCGCTTCATCAGCAAACCCCCTCTTTCAAAGTGTGCACAACTTGTCTTCTCCCTATGGACAAAGCAAGAAGGGTGCCAAGCTGGCTATCAGAATGATAATTTTTATTTAAAAAAATCTTTTTAAAATCAAATATTTAAAAATTAAAAAAAGATGAATTCTCTAGGCCCCTTCAATTAACGCCATGCGTTAACATAGAATGGATGACTCATTTTGATAAAGTTATCATTTTGAGAATACATAGCTGTTTGAAGGAATTTGAAAAGCTCATTGAAATTTCATTGACGTTCGCAGTTAATTTAGTTACTAAAAAATACTCCATGTTGAAATTTTTTAGAACATTTTTTCTTTTAGGAATTACTCTTGGACTTGTCATCGGTTTTGGGCCTAAAGCTTTTGCCAAAGAACAAGAAAAAGCCGTTACACCTTCCGCGTCAACGCCCGCGGTGGCTGGAATTAATGCTATCTATGTCACTGGCAATGCCAGCTTTGTTCCCAAGACCAAGTTGATCATCAGTCACTCTGCCGATTCCTATATCTTTACTCCTCAAAGAGGTGCGGCGTGGGAGGTTCCCAACAAAAGTATTCGCGGCACTATTGTCTACGACAAGGGAATTTGGTTTTACTGGTTTGATGCCAGTCGCAATACGCTGAATTGCAATCTCCAAATGTCAACGGCCGATGCGGCTACTTTTGTCGATGATGTCAATGCGGCCATCAAAGCGGCCAATGTTGACCCTACCATTCAAGAGTCAGAGCAATCTAAACAGACTTTCGAACAATACCAAGAAAAAGCTCTCCAAGAATCCAAATAGTTGAAAACACCTTCTTCCTCGTCCAAAGAATTGATTTTGTCGCATCAGCTCAACGATTATTTCAAGAGTCTCGGTACTTATTCGTCTACCAAAAAAATTCAGAGATCAATTCTCTACCAAGGGCTGAAAGAAGAAATCAATCGTGTTGCCTATGGAATTGAATATGGTTTTTATGCACCTTCTTTGGGTGAATCACCCTTACCTCTCAAGAAAAAATCTTTTTATCGGGTTGTTGCCTGGAATTTGGAGCGAGGAATTCAATTTGAAGGAATTTTAAATACGCTCAGAACTCATCCCGAAATCTCGAAGGCGGATCTCTTGCTTTTACCCGAAACCGATTCGGGAATGGCGCGTACCAAAAATCGCAATGTCGCGCAGGAGTTGGCGAAGGCTTTGGGAATGAATTATTTTTTCGCTCCCTCGTATCTTAATTTATGCATGGGTAATTCGGTAGAATCGCATACCACCGGGACTAACGAGTTGGGGCTTCATGGCAATGCCATTTTATCGCGTTATCCTCTCGAAAATTTGCGAATAATTCCGCTAAAAAATTGTAAAGACAAAATGCGGGGAAAAGAAAAACGTTTGGGTTGCCAAAAAGCGTTGGTGGCTGAAGTTTGTTTTCCTTTCCAAAAAATGACCGCTATCTGTGTGCATCTCGATGCCCATTCGTCACAAAAACAGAGGGCCGAACAAACCGAAACGATTTTTTCTTCCATCGATTTAAAAACGTATCCCGTTTTGTTGGGAGGGGATTTGAACACCAGCACCTACAACGCCCGCCACGCTTTTTTTACTTTTTGTGGTTTTTGGAACAAAGTTTTTCGCGGTGTCGACGATGTGATCGAGAATCATTACCCGTACCCCGATCGTTATTACGACAAACGTCTTTTTGATGTGTTGAGAAAATATGGTTTGAATACCGAAAATTTAAACGCGCTGGGCGAAGGGACTTTTCACTATCATGTCGACGATCTCAAAGGAAACTATCTGGTGAAGGAAGTGATCCCCGAATGGGGCCGCAAAATTATGGAAACCACCTTGCGCCGCCACGGCGGAAAAGTTTCTATCAAAATGGATTGGTTTGCTGGAAGAGGGCTTCGCCCTGCACCTTCCGAGACAGGCGCCCTCCCTCCGACAGTTATTGGTCAACTTAAAGAGAATGGAAAACCCCTTTCGGATCATGATGCGATTTTGGCGGATATCATTTTTTAATAGTAACAAACTTTTTTACTTGTAAAAGTTAAAAATGTTTGTTACTTTATGAGGATGCCGCATATCAGAAACAGACTGCTTTCCCCGTTGGTTTTGGAGAGTCTTAAATGGTCTCCGGCGGTTGGTGTTTTTGGTTTGAGGCAGACTGGTAAAACCACGCTTGTAAAAGATTTGGTCCGGAAGAAAGTGGGGGAATACGAAACCTTTGATAGCGGTGTTGTTCTCGATGCTTCCCGTGAGACTCCTGAACTTTTTTGTACCCGTCCAAAGCTGTTGTGTATTGACGAAGCACAACGGGCGCCCTGGATATTTCCAGCCATCAAAAATTTGATCGGTACCCAGCGCAGGCCAGGCCAGTTTCTTTTGACGGGATCGGTGCGCTTTACTTTAAAAAAAGAAATACACGAAGCCTTAACGGGAAGAATTGTTTTACATGAATTGTTGCCGTTTAATCCGGCTGAAGCTCACGGACAAAAGGCTTCAAGCGTGCTATCGGATTTATTCGAACTGCTTAGACGCCGAACACGGTCTGTTGAGGCGTTTCGAAAATACTTTTCATCGACTCAAGCCAGGATGACCCCCTCTCAGATTCTTCATCACATGGTCGTGGGCGGATTGCCCATACCTTGTTTCACCCGAGATGAACACCAGCGGGTCAGTTGGTATAATGGTTATTTTGAAACCTTGATTGGTCGTGATTTGCCCTTGGTGGATGAGTCTTTGGACAATATCTCTTTTAGCCAGGGCATTTCATTTTTACGTCAACTTTCTTTGATGCAAGGCAAGGAAGTTGGGTTATCGGATCTGGCAAGGGCTGGCTCGCTTACATTAGCAAAGGCAAAAAAAATAGTGTACGCCTTGGCAGCGCTTTCTTTAGTGGATTTACTGCCGCCGGAAACAGCGACCGAAAACGCGACAAGAAAATTGCGCATTGCCTGGAAAGACATCGGACTCTGGAACCATTTGATGGGAGTGCCACGGCATATTTTAGGCCGCGATTCCACAGCTCTGGGAGTAATGATTTCCCAGGAATTGCGTACTCAGGTCAGCCTGATGGGCAAAACCGTCTTGTGGAGTTCTTACAGACATCGCAACGGTGCTGCCATTCCCTGGATTTTAAAGCTTGGCCAATCTATCATTGCCATGACTCAAATTTCTGTGGAGTCACCCAAACCTTACGATTATCGCGCCTTGAAAAATTTTCTAGCTAAACAGCCCCATGGCATCGGGCTTGTTTTCGGCGCTGAAAAATCACCAATCATGCCGTTAACGGAAAGTATTTGGCTGGTGCCCTATACATGGTTGTTTTGATGATTGAGATTCTAGTTTTCGATCATGATGCAATTCTTCTGGATATTAGTTTGTAGGTTCAATTCTCGTTGACCCCTCAAAGCGGCGGTGATAGTTTTTCCGCTTCATGCTCATTCTCGTTTCAAATGATGATGGAATCGATTCCCCCGGTATTCGCATCTTGGCACGTTTCCTCAAAAAAATAAAAGGGGCGAAGGTGGTGGTTGTGGCGCCCGATCGTGAACGAAGCGCTACGTCCCATTCCTTAACAGTTCATCTTCCGCTCCGAACTTTTCAACAATCTCCCGGTTTTTTTTCGGTCGATGGAACACCTACCGATGCCGTGATGGTGGGGGTTCATAAAATTCTCAAACGAAAACCGGATCTCTTAGTTTCTGGAATTAACCGTGGAGCTAATTTAGGGGAAGATGTTCATTATTCCGGAACGGTTGCAGCCGCTCTCGAGGCGGCCATTATGGGAATTCCCGCCATTGCCGTTTCGGTTGTGGGGTCGCCGGAAGGGGAATTTATTTTTGAACCGGCGGCTCGTTTTGCGCTCAAACTAGCTCGTCGGGTTTTGAAAGAGGGGTTGCCTCCAGGTGTTGTTCTCAATGTGAATGTGCCCAACAAACCGTCCAAAAAAATTCGCGGAGTCGAGGTGACCAGTTTGGGAAAACATAATTATGGTGACGTGATTGTCGAAAAAATTGATCCTCGCGGTCGTCCTTATTTTTGGATTGGCGGGGACCCGCGCCGTTTCGAAGACAGACCTGGCTCTGACTGCAATGCTTTTCTCAAAAATAAAATTTCGATTACTCCGATTCAAGTTGATTTGACCGACTATCGATTTCATCAACGATTGAAAGAATGGAAACTCTAACAATGATGATGCCCGATTTTGCCATTGCCCGAAAACGAATGGTCAACGAGCAACTGCTTCGCCGTGGAATTGAAGACCCACGAGTGTTGGAGACGATGGCGCGCGTTTCCAGACATATGTTTGTTGATGAAGCGTTGGCCGATCAAGCGTACGGCGATAATCCTTTGGGCATTGGCGAGGGGCAAACTATTTCTCAACCGTACATGGTGGCTTTGATGACGCAGTCCTTAAAATTATCCGGCACGGAAAAAGTTTTAGAAATTGGAACGGGGTGCGGTTATCAAACCGCCATTCTCGCCGAATTGGTGCGACAAGTTTATACCATCGAGCGGATCAAAACGTTGGGGCTGATGGCGCGGAGCACGTTGAAAAAATTAGGATATCGAAATATTGTCATTCGCATTGGTGATGGATCCCACGGTTGGAGAACGCCTCCCCAAGAATCAGGTGTTGCCGAACAAATGCTTTTTGATGGAATTTTGGTGGCGGCCGGTTCTCCCGAAATTCCCGAGCCTTTGGTGGCGCAGCTTTCCGAAGGAGGGCGTCTCGTTATTCCTATTGGCACCGAGGATTCACAAGTGCTGATGCGGGTCACGAAGGTGAACGGAAAATCGGCTGTCGAAAATTTAGGCGCTTGCCGTTTTGTGAAGTTGGTGGGAAAGTTTGGTTGGCATCGCCAGAAACAAGCGGGGGATCGGTTTAAGAAAAGATCGTTGGTGTAGGGGCGGCCCTGTGTGGCCGCCCAAGGGCAACCACACTCGGCCGCCGTAGCCAAGGCTACTTTGGCGAAGGAGGCTAGGGTTGCCCCTACGGATTATGACAAAAAACCTTTTTATCTTATTTTGTATTTTTTTGTTTTCCGCCTGCGCCGATTTTTCGCAAATTTTTCAGGGGGGTCCGGCGCCTCATCCTGTTTCTTCCAAAGGAACTTATTATGTGGTGCAGGAAGGGGACACGCTCGATTCGATTGCGGAGCAATATGATGTTCCCTCGCAAACATTGGCGGAGCTGAATGATATTCGGGATGAAACCTCACTCGAGCCGGGACGCCGTCTTTTTATTCCTCGCAAAAAATCGATCGCCAGAAAAGATGAACGAGTGGATAAAAGAGTGGCTCCCGTCGAGACGGAAACGACGGCAACAACAACAAAAACTTCTGCTTCGACCGAGCAAGATATTCGCTTTGAAACCTCCCGATTTATTTGGCCTGTGAATGGAATTGTTACTTCTCCTTTTGGGGTGCGTCATGGGCGACAACATGATGGTATTGATATTGCCGCCCCTCGTGGAAGCGTGGTAAAGGCGGCGGCCAAAGGAAAAGTTGTTTATGCTGGTCGTTTGGCGGGCTACGGCAATTTGATTATTGTGAAACATCTCGATAATTTTTTTACCGCTTATGCGCATCTTTCAAAGTATGAAGTTTCCAAAGGGGAGAGGGTCGATCAGGGGAAAGTGATCGGGCTTGTGGGTATGACGGGAAAATCCACCGGACCGCATTGTCATTTTGAAATTAGGCAAAAAACAGAAGCGAGAAATCCGCTCTTTTTCTTGCCAAAAAAATGAGAGGGGACTAGATAAACAAAATGGAAAACTTAAAAAAATTAATCCGGGATGTTCCCGACTTTCCAAAGCCGGGAATTATTTTTAAAGATATCACACCGCTGTTGCAGAGTCCTCAAGGGTTGTCACGCGTGATTGATATTTTGTCGGATCGTTTTTCGGGTGAAAAAATCGACAAGATTGTAGGTATCGAATCGCGCGGTTTTATTTTTGGCGCTCCGTTAAGTCTCCGGTTAGGGGTTGGGTTTATTCCCGTCCGCAAAGCGGGTAAGCTACCGTGGACAAAGGTTTCGGAGGAATACATTTTAGAATACGGAAAAGACAAACTCGAAATGCATGCCGACGCCGTCAGCTCCGGCGAAAATATTCTGATAATCGATGATCTATTGGCCACAGGTGGAACGGTGCAAGCGGTTTGTAACCTGATAGAAAAACAAAAAGCCAAGGTGAACTCCCTGGCCTTTATTGTCGAGCTCGATTTTTTAAAAGGGCGCGAAAAACTCAAAGGGCGCGACGTTTTTTCGATACTTCATTATTAGTTTTTTATTGGCTCCGTAGCTCAGACGGATAGAGCAGGGCACTCCTAAGGCCAAGGTCGGCAGTTCGACTCTGCCCGGGGCCACCATTAAATCGGGGGATGGCCTCCGGCCCCCCTGGATCAGCACCTCTGGTGCCCCAGATGCCATGAGCTCTGCGAATGGCCGTACCCCCAAGTTCGTTCGGACTGGCTAAGCCAGATTCTCACTCACCATTATCATCTTCCCCCCTGCATGACTTGAAATTTGCGGCGGGGGGCTCTTTTTTCGAGGACGTCCATGATAACGGTGTCGTCGAATTTCGACTGCTCGATTTTATTCACATCCATTTTCACCACATCGCGTGTCATTTCGACGCCGTATTTTTTAAGAAGGGTAGATACTTGGTCAAACTTTCCTTCAATGGAACGAGACACCGATTCAAAACCGTGGGCCGCTGACTTGGCGCGGTTCCAGAAGAAAAGTGGGTTGAGTTCGAAAAAATCTTTTTCATCCTCTTGAGGTTCAAGCAAAATAATGTCTTTTTTGAAATTCGGATCTTCTTTGTAAGTCTCCATCGCCACCTTCAAACGTGAATGGAAGAGGGTGCGGAAAACCTGGTTGAAAATCATTCCAATGCCCCCATCCGAAATCCGTTTGGATTTGGTGTAATATTTATTTTCTTCGCGCAGATATTCGATGAGAATATCGTTGTTGAAGGGACGGAACGGGTTGTAGCAAATAACCAGATCAGCCCCTTTGTCAAAGGCCACATCCAGGTTGGCCGTTTTGCGCACGCCGCCGTCGATGTAATCGATTCCTTTAATGCGTGCTGGTTTGTAAAAACCGGGAATAGCCGTTGACGCTTGAATCGCTTCGGAAATGGAAACATCATTTTTTTCATCGGGACCAAAAATAACGCGTTCGGAAGTATCAAGATTGGTGGCGACAATGTAGAGAGAGCGGTTTCTCATCCGTTTCAAAACTTTGAAGTTGTTGGTCATCCGGTTTTTCTTCATGTTCTCCCGCAAATAAACTTCAAGCGGTTTGTTGTCGCAAAGGCCGGACGGGAACAGCTCACCCAATGTGGGAATAGTGCGCGTGGTATAGGCGACACGAAAAAGAGGTTTGGTGAGTTGCTCATAATTGGAATAGTTCGGATGCAAAAGAAGAGTTTTCAGATTGTTCCAAAAATCTTTTTGCAAATTAGGGTACGAGGCAAAGAGGTCGTAGAGAATTCCCGGAAAATAAGTGAGATGACCGTACACATATTTTAACGGACGCGAAAAAAATTCGGAAAAATTGGGACGATAAAAATCAAAAGGGGAAAGCTGGCCGAAAGCTTTGGACGACCCGTCGAGACTCGCCAACATTTCTTCGGGAGGAATTCCACCGGCAATCGGTGCGGTCAGAAAAGCACCAGCCGACAAGCCGACATAAATATCAAAATCGGTAACTTTGCGGTTGACCAAATAATCGTTCAAAGCCTTCAGCCCACCGACTTTAAAGGCCCCGCCAGATATTGCCCCGCCGGCCAGCACCAAGGCTAATTTCGGTTTATCTTTTTTTTCTTTCGGATCCGACTTTTCAATAATTTGTAGGCCCATAGTGATATTCCCCCTTTTTGACTCTGTGTGTCATTGTAACAGATGATTTTTTAAAGAAGCAAAGAAATAATTAGATGGGAACCACATCCCCCATCATGTCGAGACGGATTCCAAAAATTTTGGTGAGAATAAAATAGAGAACCAACAAGCTGGTGAAGAGAGTAAAAAAAGAACCGACCGCCAGGCCAAGCAGGAAAATTGAGGCAATCAGGGCGACAAGTGCGATGAGGGGAGAAAAAAAAGTGTTGCGTTTCGAAATGTAGGACGGCGTAAACGAGATCAGCGCCTCTTCAAATTTGCGAGACCAGTGATCCCATTGACTTGTGAGAAATTGCGGTAAAAAATCTTTCCATTTCATGAGAAAATTCCTAATGGCCTTTCCGAAAAAAGTCAACCCGAAGACAACAGCCGCGTCCCTCCCCTATAAAACGGGGCATGCTTTATGGGACAATCGTTGTGTCGTGCCAAAGTCAATCTGACAGGTTATAACGCCTTAAATTTTTGAGATTTTT
>OBEQ011498396.1_pt1 | contig 10758 bp, 12 predicted proteins | sample 1670901 | NCBI WGS metagenome assembly OBEQ01 (sample SAMEA104232315, study PRJEB22302) | groundwater metagenome | biome: forest; feature: aquifer; material: groundwater | place: USA | collected 2011-08-07 | depth 5.4 m | reverse complement strand
ATAATTTAAAACTTCTTGAATATCTCTATCTCTAGCTATAACCTCTTTACCATCTAAAAATAATGTTAAGGTGGCGACCGCTCTAGCTACCCTACCATTTCCATCTACAAAAGGATGGATTCTAGCTAGTTCATAATGGATAATCCCAGCTTTTATAATTGGATGCATTTCTTTTGCTTCATCGGTGTTAACCCAATTAACTAAATCCTCAACTAAATAGGGCACTTCCGCCGCGACAGGAGGGGTGTATGAGATTTGTCCTGTTTGGGTGTTTCTAACAACAACCTGGCTGGATCTAAAATTTCCACTAATTTCTAAAGGAATTATTTTATCTGTTGTTAATCTATGCATCTCTAGAATAGTTTCAATTGTCAAAATATAAGGCTTCCCTATTCCTATTTGGGCTGCAATATCCTCTATAAACTTTAAAACATTTCTATAATTTAAAACTTCTTGAATATCTCTATCTCTAGCTATAACCTCTTTACCATCTAAAACATTTTGGACTTCTTCCTCAGATAATCTATTGCCCTCTAAATGAGTGCCATGATGGACAGTTCGCTCTAATGCCTCTTTTCTAAATTTAGCTTCCCAAGCAGGTATTAAAGGAGAATTTAAAATCACCTCTCTTGAGGCATCTATAATGCCAACATTTTTTAAAATGGAGTTGTTAATTGTATATTTAGGGATGAACATTTGTTAGCTTTCAGTCTACAGCTTACAGTCAACAGACTTAAATAAAATACTGTCTGACAGCTGAAGGCTGAGAGCTGTTAGCTGTAATTAGTTTATCACAATTTCTCGCAAATTTACCGCAAAATTTAAGTTTTGATATACTATAGTAGTTCTCCACTTAAACAGTCGAACAAGAATCCCACCTCCGAGGTGGAATTGAGGCTAAGGACACCTCGGAGGTGTCCACTAGTTCCACTAGTTTCTCTTCGACTAAACTTGTGCATGGAGAAGTTATATGGCCAAGACAAAAACTGCAAAGAAAAGAGAAAAAAAATTTCATGAAGAGTTGCTTACTCAACTTATAACTTTATCAACCTCTGGTTTTGGGTTAGTTGCAGCACTCGCCTGGAATGATACTATTCAAGCTTTTGTTAAAGAGTTTATTGAACCAAGAATTCCTGGTTCTGGTTTATTATCAAGACTATTTTATGCAGTATTAATTACTTTGCTTGCTGTTTTAATTACCTACCAGCTTTCTAGACTTGCTTCACATTTTCAGAAGAAAGATTAAATTTTCCTTTTTCTACAGTAATTATTTGAGCCTCTTTTAAATGTTTTCTTAGATAACTATCAAGTTCTACTGCAGCAATAATTGTTTGTTGCAACTTTGATATATCAACTACATGTTGTCTGTGAGAGATATCCAGTTCAGAAAAAATATCATCTAAAAGTAAAATAGGCCTGATACCTAAAGTCTGTTCAATAAAGCTTACCTCAGCTAGTTTTAAATCTAAAACTGCTGTTCTTTGTTCCCCTCTTGAGCCAAAATGACTTAAATCTAAGTTATCTAGTTTAAAGATGAAATCATCCCTATGTGGCCCTATCAAAGAATTTGTAGATTCAATTTCCCTTTGTTGGTATTCGTCTAATCTATGTTTTGTTATTAAATTTTGGTTGTATTCATAATTAAAGTTGCCAAACTTTTTTTCGGTATTATTTATATAATCAAAAAATTGTTGTCTTTTTTCTTGTAAACAGTTGCCAAGCAAAATTTGTTGGTCAGTCCAGTAAGTTAACTCATTAATTTTAGACCTACCTTCTTTAACAGCTTTTAAAACTCTATTTTTACGCACAATTACCTCTTCATATAAAGATAGAGTTTTTTTATAGCTTTTATCTACTTGGGAAATTACCTGATCAATATGAGATCTTCTTATAGATGGCGCGCCAATTACTAAATTTAAATCCTCAGGAGAAAATAAAATAACTGCTAAATTACTACTATAATCTATTACTCTTTTAGGGATTCCATTAACCTTTACTCTTTTTGCTAAACCTTTTTCTGGAATAATCTGCATTGCTATCTCAAGAGATGTTTCTTCACTTGACTCTAGACTCTTGCCACTTGTCACTACTTTGCCCTCTACTCTACTAACTTCTTCTCCTTGTTTTACAAGTTCCTCATCTTTATCAGCTTTTGAAGATTTAGATGTTGCTAAAAAATAAATAGAATCTAAAAAATTAGATTTTCCTTGGGCATTATCCCCTACTAAAACTGTAACTGGAGTTTGGAATTTAAAATTTAGTGAAGAATAGTTTCTGAAATTGGTTAACTTAATATTTTTCAAAAACATGAGGTGTTACCTCTTTTCCCAGTGGCCTAATCCTAAAAACTCCCTTAACTTATAGGGCAGATGATTTTCCTCAAAAAAGAAGTCAGGTTTTAGAATTAGGAATCCCAAAATAGCAATTAATCCACCTAATGCTATAAAAATAGGTAGAGTTCCAAAGATATCAGATAAAATTCCTACAAATAAAATTGGAGGGAGTGATAAACCAGAGATTAAAGCCATTAATACCCCAAACACCTTTCCCCTATCTTGGTCTGAGGTGTTTTCTTGTAAGACAGTTTGGGAAGGGATAATAATTGAAACTACAATTATCCCTAGAAGTAATGATCCAACTGCCACTGTTGTTGAAAGTGATGGCTGGTGTAAAAAAGATACGGCTCTGGGTCTAGGAAAATGTTGAATGGCAGGAGAGATTATAGGTGCAAGACCAACTAAAAAAAGCATTGATCCAGCAATTAAAACAGCTCTTCCAACAAGTAGTCTTCTTGGTATTAAATTGCCAATTTTACCAATTAAAAACGCCCCGCAAACCATACCTATCCCTAAAGGGATAATCACAATATATGAGACATCTGTAGTTCTAATTTGTAGGGTTTTTTCTAAAAATGAGGGTAAAATTGCGGCAAGAGCCCCTATTATAGCCTGCATACTTGCAAGGATAATTAAAGCTGAAGATATTTGGAATTTTCCTCTGATCATTTTTATTGTTTGTTTTACCTCATCAGTTGCAATCTCAAAAGCAATATTAGTTTTTTTAAGTTTAATAGCTTTTTTTAATTTAATAGTGGCACTACTATCTTTTGTATTTAAGGGTGGGAATCTATTAGCAAGTAAAAAAGCAATAAATAAAACGGCTGATCCAAGAAAAAAGACAAAATTAATTCCAAATAAACTAATAATTGGCCCACTGAATCCAAAACCAATTAAAAACATAGAAAAAAAAGTGGTAGAAAAAAGTGAGTTGGCAGCAAAAAGTTGATCTTTTTTTACCACAATTGGCAGTGAGGATGACTCAGCTGAAAAATAAAATTGAGCAATAGAATTAATTAAAAAAGTTACTATTAAGACTAAAACATAAGAAAATTTAAAAAAAATTAAGCTAAAAACAAGTAGTGCCATTAGAAAATCCAAGATGATGATAATTTTTTTACGATCAATCATATCAACCAAAACTCCAGAGAACATTCCAAATAAAAGTGAGGGTAGATAAATAGCAATTAACAGTGAGGCTACAGCTGTATTTGAGTCAGTTAAATGAAATACCCATAAAATTAAAGCAAAATTAAGGGAATTATAGGCAAATTGGACTATTATTTGATTGGTCCAAAGATTTAAAAAACCTGGATGTTTTAACACCGAACCATAGCTACTAGTTGACTCCATAATGAAGGTTAAGAGTAATTTTAACCCTGATCCAAGCTATTAAGCAAGTGCTGAGGGTTAAGTAGAGTTCTAAGTGGTTTGAGGTTGAGCTAGAAGACGTTGTAAGCTTATTTCTCGTCCTGCTACTTTAATGGGAGCTCCATCTAAAGTTCTCCCTACCATTTGTCGCTGAATTTGTTTTGGCGCTGCTTAACATACTAACCAGGCTGCTTCTGCCTCAGGGCGAGAAACTTCATAATCAGCTACAATTTCAGCTACCGCTGCTTCTCTTGGTCTTCCTAAGGCGTAAAATCCAAGTGCATATACAGGAACTGAGCTAGGTTCTATTCTAACTTCCCCTCTACCATCCATGGAAAGATGTGCCTTTAGCAGCCCCAATTCATCTGGGCTTAACCTGCGGGGTATATATTTTTGTTCTTGTACAGCCATATAATTTGGATTATAGATGTTCTTATTTAAATATCAAGAGGTTTTTGGCAGTTAGGACAGTAAAATGTTCCCCTGCCACCAAGTTTGATTTTCATTATTTTAGTCCCACAAATTTTGCAAGGAATTTTATCTTTATTGTAGACAAAGTTGTGACTTAGAAATTTTCCTTCTTTACCCTCTGCACTTACATAATGTCCTCTAGTTGAACCACCATATTTAATCCCGCCCTTAAGGGTTATAATAATCCCTTGGTGTAGCTTTTTAATTTGTAGATCGCTCAATTGATTTACCTTAGTTCTAGGATCAATTTTAGCTAAAAAACAAGCCTCACTAGCATAAATATTGCCTATTCCTGAGATAATTTGTTGATCCATAATTGCAACTTTTATGGGAGTATTTTTTCTTTTCTGTAGTTTCTCTTTTAATAATTGCCAAGTGAAACTTTTACTAAGTGGCTCTGGTCCCAAGTTTCTTAAAAAGCTGATAGCTGAAAGCTGACGACTGTCGACTCCTTTTATCCATCCGAATTTTCTTTGGTCATTAAAATAGAGTCTAGAATCTAGAGTCTGGGAGCTAGGTCTTTGTAGTTCAAAAATTACCCTCGTGGATTTATTAGGCATTTGTCCCTTCATGTCTTTAGTGGGATGCCCACCTATAAATTTCCCACCTAGACTCTTGACTCTAGCGACTTGACTCTTCTCCCATATAAGTTGTCCACTCATTTTTAAATGAATTAAAAGCGAGATATTTTGATCAAGATCTAGCTTTAATATTTTGGCTAATCTTTCAATTTTGAGTATTTTTTTGTCCTTTAATAATTCTGGATCTGCTTGAAGACTTTTAGGATTTAAAACGATAATTTTGCTAATTTTTAGACCAATAATTTTCTTTTGAAGACCTAACTTAATAGTCTCCACTTCTGGTAGCTCTGGCATAAAACTGTACTTCTAAACTTTTATTGATACAACCCTGGAAATTCTGAATTTGAGGTTATCCTAGTATAACTACCAATTCTTCCTATATCTCCCCTATGGAGTACTTTACCGTTATTTAATTGAGCTGCTGAGGGCTCCTTGGTACTTTCTTGACTAATAGCTGTTAAAAGTCTTGTACAATCAGGTAATCTACCATAGGAACCGCTAAATTCAGCTAATACCCTTCCGAGCATTGGCCATTGGTCTTCGCGTGTTGAGCGTTGAACATTGTATCTAGCTTCTGTTTTAAACCTTGCTGCTTGAGCTAAAACTTCAGGATCTACATATTGACTCCACCTAAGTCTGCTTCTACCTGTTAAAGGACTTACTTTTTTTGGTTTAGCCTCAGGCCTTGATACAGAAGGAAGAACTACTAGTCTAGGCCTTGGAAACTCTGGGCTACCTTCTAAAACTCGTAATGCCATACAAGCAATTATACACTCTATGAGGATAAATTTTTATTCACTAAATCTAGGATCTCTTTTTTGAATCTTTCTTTGGAGAATTTTTCAGCTTGTTTTCTTAGGTCTTCTACTTTATATTTTGAAGGATTAAAACTTTCTAGTACTTTTATAAGATTACCTACTGTTTCTTGTTCTATATAACTTTTATGATCTCTTGGCTGATCTAATGGATTAAAAAACTCTCCAGTTTTACCTTCTATAACAGTTTCTAAAAAGCCACCAGTTTTAATAGCAATAACTGGGGTTCCAGCAGCCATTGCTTCAACAGCAGTTATGCCAAAATCTTCATCTTCTGAGGCCACAATTAAAGCCTTAGCATTAGCTAAAAACTCAACTCTTTTATCATCATTAACATGTCCTAAAAACTCTATAGATTTCCCAGCAATCTTTTTTAAATTAGCTAATTCTTTTCCTGAACCAGCCACCTTAAGTGGTAAACCAAGCTTGGTACATGCTGCAACTGTTGTCTCTACTCCCTTCCCTCTTATTAATCTGCTAAGAGATAAATAATACTTTCTTGATTCTGGTCGCGCATTGCTTGCCAGAATGACACTGTGGGTATCCACGGGTGGATAAATTACTACACTATCTCTTCTATAAAACTTACTAATTCTTTTTTGAATATTTTTAGAATTTGCTATTAAAATATCAGGACGCTGGGAAGTTTCAAAGTCATAGATCCTTAGGAAATGGTTCATTAATTCCCCTACTACTCTTGTATACCAATGTTTTTTGTAATTAAAACTAGTGGTATAGCCATATAAATACCTAGGAGGGGTATGGATATAACTTAAATGCAAAGCATCTTGTCTAGTAATAACAGCCTTAGAAAAATAAGTATTACAAGAAGAGATTACAAGATCATACTCTTTTAGATCAAATCCTTCAAAAATAGCTGGTGCAAAAATTCTAAATGGGGAAATTAATTTTCTTGCTAAGGGCATATTTTGTAGCCATGATGATCTTAAATCCCATTTTTTAACTCTCTCTTTATGGGGTCCTAATAAATCTAAATTATAATAGGCTGTATAAATAGGGGCATCTGGATAGATCTCATGTAAAGCCTCCAAAACTCTCTCTGCTCCCCCATACTCTATTAAATAATCATGAACAAGTGCTACTTTCATCTAGGGTTAATTGTAGCAAATTACTCTCTTCTAGGGTGTGCTAGGAAGACCAGGTCTGGCTCAATAAGTCTGTGTTTTAAAACTAAGTGATAGGGCACTTTATCCTGGGGCCATGCACAATATCTTAAATTAAATCTCCTAGGATTTGTAAAGCTTCCTGGCTCTTCATGGAGTCCAAAAAATAGATTTTCAGGATGGAAGTCTATTCTCGCCCCTTTTTGTAATGGATCCCCACTTTTTTCAATATCTCCTTCTCCCCATTCCATAGGATCATATTCCCGTTTTCTAAATATTGGCATATTAAGATAATAAGATCCTGAATTTTAATAAGCAAGCAATATCTTGAGTTATTTAGCAGCTTCTATTAACTGCTCAAAATTAAGTTTAGTTTTTTTGGAATCAGGAGCAGAGCCAGAGCCACAGATTACCATGTGATGAGATTGGTGGAGAAACCAATCAGCTGCTGGATCTAACTTTTTGACTTTGTCATAAATAGGTTTTAGATCTATCTCAAAGCTTGGGGTAAAGTATTGAACAGAATTATTATCTGGATCTACCATTAAGAACAAATCTCCCCCTATTTTTTTACAAAATTCTCTATCAACAGCTTTGCCTTTTACAGCATATGATTTGCCAAATTTAGAATCAAACTCTATATGATTTTCCCATTCTTTTTTGGCTTGGTGCTTTCTTTTTAAAACATCTAGAATTCTATCTAAAATTTCTACACCTAATTCTACTGCTTTTAAAGAAGAGGCGTTATCAGAGTATTTAGGTCTAATAAAAGCTGGAAGAGAAAATTCATCATAATCATGAGCTGGCTTTCCTAAATCATCTAATCTTACCCAATCAACTAGTTCCTCTAAAGCACTTAGGGCTGTTGGGTCTGTTGGGGTAAAGTTATTCTCTTTCAGAAATTTCCAGACTAAAGATACAGCTGCGTCTTCTAAATCACCTTTATGTTCATCAAACCTTCCCCTCCCTACTCCTAGAAATACTTTGTCATCTGATTCCTGGGCCTCTGTATTACCTTCAGAGGCTGAGATAAATTCTACATTTGCATCTTTAAATTCTGGATTAAATCTTTTAAACAACCAAATAGCTGCTATATCATCTAAATGAGGATTAATGTGAGTTATTAGTATTTTCATTCTTTTCCTTTTGTCTTACTACTTCATACAAAAAGATAGCAGCTGCAACAGAAACATTCAAGCTTTCTGTTAGACCGTACATAGGAAGGTAAATATTTTTATCCACTAATTCTTGAGCTTCTTTACTCATGCCTAAAGCTTCATTTCCCACTAATATTACTATTTTACCCTTAAAATCTTGCTCCCATAAAACTTTTGCCTCTGGATCAACCAAAGCTCCAATTACTTTAAAACCATCTTTTTTTAGTTTATTAATACAGGTTTTTAAGGAAGTAGCATATTCAACTTTTAGCCATTTGCTAGCGCCTGATGAGGTGTTTTTAGAGATTTTTGGATGTACACCCCGGGGGTGGACAATGTAAATCTTGCCCACACCAAAGCTTTCTGCTGTTCTTAGAATTGCTGAGATATTTAAATCTTCTGATAAGTTTTCTAAAACTAGAGCAAGGTCGGACCTTCTTTGATCCATCACCTTATTTATTCTTTCTTCTCTTGTTAAATTTGAAAAGGTCTTCATCTTTAAATTTCTGCTAAACTGAGTATACTAAACCATTGAATATGGATAATCAACCAACTGCTATAAAGATTGATAACTCCTTTAATCTTAAAAAACTGGTTTTTGCCCCAATTTTTTTAATATTTTTTGCTTTTTTTAGCTTTGAGCTAGCCCATATTCTTAATATCCCTAATTTAGCTTTATCTATGAGTATTTCCACTTTAATCCAGTTAATAATTTTTACTCTAGCAACAATGCTAGCTAGTTTATTTTTTGTGGTATTTGCAGCTTTAGCTTTTGATTGGAGAGTTATTGCTCCTATTAGTTTTTTAGCTGCTTTATTAGTGTTTATATTTTTAGCTTCAACTACTGGTTTAATTGCTGCTGTAGCTATTTTTATAATACTTTGCTCTGTTTATCTAATGCTTGAGAGAACTTTAAAAAGTTATTTGGATTTCAAACCTACAACTCTATTTAAACCTGCTATTAAAAATTTAACCTGGCTATTAATAATAATTTCAGCCCTAGTTTATTTTTTAATTATTAGTAGTGATATTCAAAAAAATGGATTTCAACTACCAGATAGTTTATTTGATTTAACTTTAAAGTTTATGCCAGAACAAAACCTAACTGGTCAATTAGATACTGGTTCAACTACTCCTCAGATTCCCCAAATCCCTAAAGAACAATTAGATCTTTTAAAACAAAACCCATCTCTTTTAAAACAATATGGTCTTGATGCTAAAATGTTAGATAGTTTAGATTCATCAAAAAGTAATAGTTCCCCTACACAATCTCCAATTAAAACTTTAATTAAAGACCAATTACAAACAATGCTTAAACCCTACCAAAATTTTATTGCTCCAGTTTTAGCAATACTTTTTTATTTTACCCTAACTTTTTTCACCTCAATTTTTTCTCTATTTTTATCTTTATTTATTTGGTTAATGTTTTTAATTCTAGAAAAAACAGGGTTTATCAAATTTACAACTGAGCAAAGAACAGTTAGAAAAATGGTAATTTAGAATCTTTTAGGCTTAGGATAGTTTCTATTTTGGGTTGTTGGGATGGGTTTTGATGTTAAGAGAGAGATAACAACATACCCTTCTACACCAACACCTGCACCAACAAATATTGCTCGTTCAAATGAGGCAGTATACCAATTAATAATCCCATCTGTACCAAATACATCTTTTAAATGTTCCGCACTAAGGAGTAACCCTGGTTTAGGAATTAATTCTCTAACTGCTCTTTGTGCTTCTGGGTTTGGGGTTGAGCTAGCTTGGACTACTGTTTTTTTACTTTGAGGATCTTCCCCTCCTGGACCTCCCCAAATAATACCAGCTCCTATAGAAGCAAGTCCTAATAAAGCTGGCAAGGCATATCTACTTAATTTCTCAGGTAACATGGCTGATAATTATCCTGTAACACTTAAAATAAGTCAACCAACCATAAGAGGAGTCATCTCTCCCCAGTTAGGGCCAACTTTAAGATCAACTTTAATGGGAACTGAGAGTTTAAGAGCGTTTTCCATTTTCTGACAGATCATTTTAGCTATCTCTTTTACAGATTTGGGATCACATTCAAATAAAAGTTCGTCATGCACTTGCAAGATCATTTGACACTTCTGACTTTTGATTTCTGACTTCTGACCTAGCTCCTTATCTATATCTACCATGGCTTTTTTGATCATATCGGCGCTGGTTCCTTGAACGGGCATATTAATGGCCATTCTCTCTCCTGCAGCTTTAAACATTCTATTTGTTGCTTGAAGCTCTGGAATATATCTTCTTCTTCCCCAAATTGTCTCTACAAACCCATCTTTATAGCCTTGATCTAAGGTTTTTTGCATCCACTCTCGAACTTTAGGAAATTGAATAAAATATTCCTCTATATAAAGCTTGGCTATGGCGTATTCTACTCCTAATTGCTGAGAAAGGGCTCTAGGCCCTTGACCATAAAGGGTAGCAAAGTTCATGGTTTTTCCTACCATTCTTTGCTGTTTGGTAACTTGATCTACTGGGACTTTAAAGATTTTTGAGGCTGTGGCAGTGTGAATATCTAAATTTTCCTTAAACGCTTTTTTAAGACCTGGATCATCTGCTAAATGAGCCATAACTCTAAGCTCAATTTGAGAGTAATCTGCTGCAAGTAAAACTTTACCTTTAGGGACGATGAAAGCTTTTCTAATTTCTCCACCCAAATCACCTTTAATTGGGATATTTTGTAGGTTAGGATTTATAGAAGATAGTCTACCTGTGGCTGAACCTTCAACATTAAAGGTAGAGTGAACTTTACCTTTTTCATCTTTATATTTTGGCAAAGCATCTATATAGGTAGAAACTAACTTAAAGAGTTGTCTATATTGCAAAATTAACGAAATAGCAGGATGAGCATTAGCTAGTTCATTTAAAGTTGCTTCATCTGT
>OBEQ011253096.1_pt1 | contig 10758 bp, 9 predicted proteins | sample 1670901 | NCBI WGS metagenome assembly OBEQ01 (sample SAMEA104232315, study PRJEB22302) | groundwater metagenome | biome: forest; feature: aquifer; material: groundwater | place: USA | collected 2011-08-07 | depth 5.4 m | reverse complement strand
TCCAATATAATTATGTACTAAATCAGCTAGGTAAATCTTTGGCTTTCCATTTCTGTTTTCTACTAGATTTGACATTTTAATTTTATTATTTTTTTATACTCTCTAATTTTTTTATTGTTAAATCCGTAATTCTATCTAATCCATAACCATCAACTAGTTTTTGCCCCTGTTCACTCATTTTCTTTCTTAATTCATGATCATTAACTAATCTATTTATTGTTTTCATTAAAACTTGATCATCTAATTGATTTCCATTACCTAAATTTATTAAGTTTCCGTTTTTTACCAATATTTTAGCTCTATCTTCTTCTAATTGATTTTGGCATAATAAAATTGTTGGAATGCCCGCTCTAGCTAATTCAAATGAGGTATTACCACCAGATGCAATTGCAATATCAGCTTCTTTAAAATCCTCTGAATTGTACTCCACATCATATTTTATATTGAATTTTTTATTATCCAAATATTTTAAAAGATCATAAAGTTGTTGGTGACTTCCAAAAGGAGGGCCTATAAAAATTGTAGCATTAATATTATCTATTTTATTCAATAATTTAGAAACTTTTATCGTAAACCCAGAAGGATCACTTCCCCCAAAAGCAATTAGAAAATTTTTACATTCTTTATTTATTTTCTTCTTTGGCAAATCTTTAAAAGATTCTTTCATAGGAGCATATTTTGGACCATAATAATAATCTACTCTAGTATTTTTATCTTCATATAGAGAATTAAAAACCATATGGGGGTAATTTCTTGTTATAGATAGTTCTTTATCTTCAAAATTCACAGCTAATATATTAAGTTTTTTTAACTCCTTCATATAATCTTCTTCTAAATTTAAAATATCGTTTATTACAATATCTGGATTATAATTTCTAATGTATTTTATATATTGTTTTATATTCCCAAATTCTACTAAATCAACTTTAAAACCTGCATCTAATATTTTTTTAATCCCGATTATAGATGTTGGTTCTAAAATAAATTGTAATTCAGCGTTATATTTTTCTTGAAATTTTCTAGCAATCCTTATACTTCTAAATATGTTTCCCATTCCTAATTTGAGATGTCCTTCTGTTCTAACTAAAATTTTGATTTTTTCCATTTTTCATAATCCTCTAGATAAGTTAAATGTATAAAACTTCCTTCAAATTTAAATGTTTTAAATTTCCCAATTAAATCTGGAAGATAATCTGAATCTTTTAGATTTTTTGGTTTCATTACAAATATTCCAATAGCTACTTCTTGTTTTGGCTTTTCTACCCAAACATTATTTCTTATTGCACCATAAGGTATTTCATAATCTGAAGTAACAACAGTAGTAAAATTTTTATTTATGTTATGATAATGAATTAACTTGTTAAAGTCTAAGTTAATTATCGAATCTCCAACCAATAAAAGAAAGTCTTCATTAAAATTATTTTTTAATTCCTTAAGACTAGTTATTGTTTTATAACCTAATTTTTTAAATTGTTCCTTATCATTAATTATTAAATAGATATCATTAATACTATATTTTTTTAGATTGTCTAAAACATATGATAAAACAGTTTTGCCATTTTTCTTTAGAAGAGGTTTTATCTTATTACCCATTCTTGTTCCATTTCCTCCAACCATTATTGCAGCTTTCATTTTAGTTATACTCCACTTTACTTTCTAAATGTGTATCATAAAATCTATTTTGTTTTTCTCTCCATTCAAATTTACTTGAAAGAGGTCTGTAAGTTTGTATTAGATGATCTCTAAATTCTGATAATTCTTCACCTGTAAGTTCGTTAGTTCTGATTACAACTTCAGAACCACCATTAATTGTTGCATAAGCTCCAATTCCCTCTTCCACAAGCATTTCTAATCCTGGATCTTCTCCCCTATCTAATGCGTCTCTTATTTGTGTTCCTTTATATGGATAATAAATATAAGCACCAAAATCATTATTAGGATTGCTCATTAAATATTGAACCATTTTTTCGGTTTCTCTTAATGTTTCTAAATTTTCTCCCGGAAGGCCAATTAGTATGAATGCTTTAACAATTATTCCATGTTTATTAGCATATTCAATAGTTTTGTAATTCATTTCTAAAGTTGTTCTTTTATGAATATTATCTAAAATTTTTTGACTTCCCGTTTCAGCACCAAATGCAATTTCGTAACACCCTGTATCGGCTAATATTTTTGCCATATCTTCTCCCCATTTTGTGAAATATCTTGCCTGAGCGTTGCATCTATAAATCAAATCTCTTTTCTTTAATTCTCTTCCAACTTCTCCTGAGTCTTTTAGTGAAAGTGCAAACAGATCATCAAATAAATAAACTCCTCCATAACCTAAATTTTTAATATCATCCATCTCTAATCCTAAATTTTGCAATGAACTTCTTTTTACTGGTGTCATCGCATCCTCACAAAATGAACATTGTTCTGGACATCCTCTCGCGGACATCATTGTTGTACTTTCTCTTTCACCTAATTTATAATGATAATTTTTAATAACTCTAATTGCATTCTCAGAAGTTCTATCTGGTCTTGGTGCATTTCTTATGTCTTCTTTGCTCATAATGTCTGTTAATATTCTTGGATCTTCTAACGTTTGTGTTATGACATGTCTTCCATTTACTACACCAACCCTCATATATCGATGTGAAAAATTTTCAGTATCGTTTTTTAAAATTCCAACTAATGGTCTCTCTCCATCTAAGGGCACTAACCAATCATAAGGTTCTTTAGCTTCCAATATGTCTCCAATATATTGTTTAACATGAGGACCGCCCGCAATAACAACTTTGTTTGGGTATAATGATTTAATTGTATGTAAAATTCTTAAAGCCTCTTCTCTTTGTGGGGTCATTATACTTAATCCTATTGCATCATAAGGTTCGAACATTTCTGGATTCTCTAAATTATAATTGTCATCACCTAAAGTAACATTTACATTTTTAAGTTCTCTTTCTACATAACTCTTTAAGTATAGATTCGCCATTGGTGCATAAATCTTCGAGTCGTTCAAAAAAGGACTTCTACAGCTTAATAATAATAAATTCTCTATTTTTTTGTTTTCATCACCCATAATAATCACCCAAGTAAAGAAAATAAAACCTCATACTTTATAAAGAAGTCGTAGTTACTTTAAAGTATTAAAAATAGTTGTTTTTAATTTAGTTTATTTATAATAATTTCAACAATTCTATCAAGACCTTTACCATCAACTAGTTTTTGTCCTTGTTTACTCATCTTTTCCCTTAATTCATAATCACCCATTAATTTTTTAATAGAATTTATTAATCCACCGTTACTATCGCCATCTAGGACCATTCCATAATCTGAAAATAGTCTAGTTCTCTCCTTTTCCATTTCACTTTGAGATAAAGCTATTCCGGGTGTACCTGTTGCAGCTAATTCATATATTGTATTTCCACCAGATACTAAACCAATATCATCTGATAACATATAAGGTAATAAATTATTAACAGAACTTACTAATCTAAATCTATTTTTATCAATTCTTTCTAATGAACTAGTTAAATGCTCATGGTGATTAAATCCTGGTCCAAGTATAACATCTGCTTTTACTTCAGGAACCATATTTAAAATTTCCAGAGTATTAACTGTAAGTCCTAATGGATCGCTTCCACCAAAACTAATTAAAAAATTATTTACATCTTTTTTGATTTTCTTTTTAGGAAGACCTTTAAAAGAATCTTTTAAAGGAGCATATTTTGGTCCGTAATAATAATTTGTAATGGTTTCTTTTGGTGGTGGGTAAATAGAATTAAATATTATATCTGCATAATCCATACTTTTTGGCTCTTTTATATGTTCCATATTAACGATTAAACCCTTCGTTTTTTGTCTTAGATTCTTCATAAAACCCTCTTTAACATAAATTATATCATTAATTACAATATCTGGATTAAATTCTTTTATATATTCAATAGAGTCTAAAAAATCTTCGCTTTCTAAAGTCTTAAATTTATATCCAAATTCTGTTAATTTTTGTATACCTTGAATAGAATTTTTTGGAATTAAGTATAGATTTTCAGAGCAATGTCTCTGTTTAAGTATATCTCCAACTTTTGAACAAGTATAAATGTGCCCCATTCCTATACTTGAATTCCCGGCTGTATTAAATAAAACTTTTAAGTTGTTAACCATATTTTTAGGCATAAGAAAAGAGTTTATAAATCATGATGTAAACTTGTTTTTATGAAGGATTATAAAATTTTGTTAAAGGGTGCTGGATTAACGATAATTGGACTGGCTTTATCAAAATTATTTTTCTATGCAATTAATATAATTGTTGCAAGAATAGGAAGTACAGAATTAGGATTATTGAATTTGGGTTTTAGTATTGTTTCATTTGTAGCAATGATAGCATTACTAGGATTAAATGGGGGATTAATAAGATATATCTCTTATTATTTAGGAAAGAAAGATAAACGAAAAATTAAAGGCGTTATTCTAGATGCAATAAGAATTCCTAGCATAATAGGAATAATCTCATTTGTTTTAATTTTAATTTTTGCTGATAAAATCGCTATTCTTTTTAATAAACCAGAATTAACAAAGATCATTTTTGTTTTCTCATTTACAATTCCTTTTCTAATTTTAATAGAAATATTTGCAAGTATATTTGCTTCATTTAAAAAAATCCAGTACAATGTTTTTATAAGAGATATTTTTGATAAATTTATGAGATTAGTTTTAGTTATAATCTTTATTACTCTTGGTTTTGGTTTAATGGGAATTGTGTATGCATATACCATAGCAATAATATTAACCGCTTTTTTATTAGTTTATTTTTCGAGAAAAAAAGAATTTATATTATTTAACAAAAAAGTTAAGGCTGTTTTTAGCACAAAAGAACTTTTAGTTTATTCATTTCCATTAACATTAAGTAGTTTGTTAACATTATTACAAAAATGGACAGATATTTTTATTTTAGGATATTATAAGACAGCAAGTGAAGTTGGAATTTATAATATAAGTTTTTCTACAGCCGCCTTATTGTCAGTTATACCAACAGCATTAATGTCTTTGTTTATTCCTGTTATTAGTAATTTATATGCGCAGAACAAATTAAAGGAAATTAAAGCTATAAATACAACAGTTATGAAATGGATATTTATAATAAATTTATTTTTTACAAGTATCTTAATAATATTTGGAAAAGAGCTAGTTAGAATTGTTTTTGGTTTGGAATATACTCAAGGTTATACGGCATTAGTTATTTTAGCTATTTCATATCTAATGTTATCTTTAACGCACGTTTATAGTAATAATTTACTAACAATTAAGAAAACAAAACTTGTTTCCTTATTAGTATTTATTTCAACATTTATTGTTATATTATTAAACTTTTTATTAGTGCCAAAATATGGGATAAATGGAGCTGCAATAGCAACAATTACGGCTACTTTTGTGTTTTTAGTTTTAATTATAATTAGTTCTTATGTTATAATGAGATTACAACCAATAAATAAAATTTTTATAAAATCCTTGATAGCTGGAATCTTAACAATCGTATTATTTATATATTTATATAAAATATTATCAATTAACTTTTTGATTCTAGTTATTTTAATTTTATTAACCTTTATTTTTTACTTGATACTATTAATCTTATTTAAATGTTTTAGTAAAGATGATATAAGTTTGATAAAAGATATTAAGAATAAGCTATATGGTAAACTGAAAAACTTCAATTTATTTTCTAATGAATAGGCTTTTAAATATTTTTAAATAAATATTCTTATGAATAAGCAATTAAAAAATCTAATTTTCATATTTTCAGGAATTATCCTAGTTAAGATAATATTATCTTATTTTATTCCATCTTCAAGAGCTTTAGCAGACGATTATCAATATTTAAAAATGAGTGAAAGTTTTTTTTATCATTTTTCCCTTGTAGTCCACAATACGTTTAGTGGACAATTATACCCCTTATATCCAATATTAATCTCTATATCCCATATATTTAAAGATAATAATTTAGTATATTTAGCAATAAAAATAATTAATTCAATTTTATCTTCATTAATAATATTTCCCGCATACTATTTAAGTAAAGAATTTTTATCCGATAAAAAATCTTTTTTTACTGCGATTTTTATTTCTCTTTTACCAGCAAATTTCTCTTTGGTATCATATATTATGGCAGAGAATCTTTTTTATTCATTATTTTTAATATCCATCTATTTTATTTACAAAGCTTTTAAAATTAAGACATATAGATACTATTTTTTAGCCGGGTTATTTACAATATTAACTTTATTTACCAGAATTCATGGAATTATTTTAATATTATTAATTTTTATTATGATATTTCTTGAAGTTTTAAAGAAAAAACTTAATTTAAAATATTTCATTTTTATATTATTAATCTTAACATCTTTAGCTTTTTGGTATTTTAGTTATAAAGATACCATATTAAATTTTTATATTTATAGATATTTATCTTTAATTAAATTCAATCTTTTATTAGCATTTATAATAAAATTTATTTCTTATTTCGGGTTTTTATTAATCGGATGCGGATTAATTTTAATGTTACCTTTAGTTATATCTTTTAAGATAAAGGATATTAATTTAAATTTATTTAGAAAAATATTTTTAATTACACTTTTTATATCTCTAGCATTAGCTGCGGTTCATGCCTTAGGAAGTCCAAGATACTTCTATAATTTAGGAGGTTTAACTTTAATAAGTGGCAGAATTATAGGAAGGTATATTGATTTTTGTTTACCATTAATAGCCATCTTAAGTTTTGTTGGATTAGATCATTATTTCAAAGACAAGATTAATAAAAATGTATTAAAAAAATTTACAATAATTTTAACTTTTATTATGATCCTTACAACAAGTATAATCTTAAGTCCTTTAGTTCCATTGAATAATGTTTCTTTAACAGCCTTCGGGGTTATAAGATATGTTATAGATTCATTAATTTATAATAATGTATCTTTTGAATTTGGTGCGACATTAGCTTCTTATTTAATATTATCATTAATATTTGTTTTATTACCTTTACTAAATTATTATTTATTAAAAAAATTAAATTATAGAAAAATTATTTCTTTATTATTAATATTATTAATTTTAAATATTTTTGTTAGTTTTATTGTAGTTAATTATGCTGCAAGGACTTCGTGGTATTATAATTCAGAACAAAGACAATTAGCATTATTTTTAAATAAAATTGATCCAGAGAGATCTATAGTTTTAATTGATGAAAGAGATGAAGGAGATTTTGTAAGCACTGTAGAATATGATCCAAAACCTGGGAGAAATGAAAAAGCACTTTATACCGGAAATGAACAAAGTAAATATACTGTTCTTGGTTATTGGTTAAATGATGAACTAATAATTGGAGATGTTAATGATACAGATGTAGACTATATTATTTCAACATATAACTTACCCTATAATAAGATTTATGAAACAAAAAATGGGATTTATATTTATAACTTTGATTAAAATTTAAAAAAAATATTCTTTTAAAATCCTAATCGCGTCTTTTTGATTGGGAGAATTTAAGAAATCTCCAGTTGGACGTTCTTTAGTTTCTGTAACTAAATTTGCATTACTTCCTCTTAAAGGTTCTAAAACTTTAAATATTTCAAAATCAGAACCTTCACTAAAACCAAATCCATCTAGTAAACCTTTACTTCCATTAACATGCACATTAGCTATTAAAGTTTTATAAGTATCAACTTCTTTACGAACTGCATCTGTTAATGAAATTTTTGCTAATTCTGCTATTCTTGCCTCTTCTTCACCGAAATAAACTGGAATACTTCCAAATTTCTCAGAATAGAATGTTCCATATCCATCATTAACTTCTTTTACATTAGCTAAAGTATACATTGTAATTCCGGAATGACCTGGATCAAATGTTCTTATTCTATCTCCAAAATCACTCATAATTTTACCGAAAGTATAAAATGAAATTTTTCCTGTATCTTCATTCATCCAATCTGTTGGAAAGGTATTTTCTAAAGCAATAATTTTATTTTCTGGGTCTAACTTTCTAATATAATTTAGAGAAGCTTCTAAAGTTTCTAATTTTCTCTGGGTCCTATATAAAGCGTCGTAAGGGGAATCCAAAACTTGACAGTTACCTGCCAAATGTACAACAAGTAATCCAGCATTTGGAATTTTTGATCTCATACTTAAAACACTTTCTATATATTCTCTGCTATTAAAATCTAAAAGATCTGTTGGGGTATCTTCATCATTTACTCTATCACCTGTTTCTAAATTTACAACACCAAAATTATCGGAACACAATTTTAATAAATCAGAAATCTCTGGTCTATCTAAATCAGGACGTTTAAGATAAACTTCTATGCCCTCAACATCTAATTTAGTTCTAGCTCTTATTTGATCTTCCCTCATTATAGCTTTTGTTATTATTTTCATAGTGATCACTTACAATTAAAAAAATTTATAAATCTGTTTAATTTATCCTAAGTATACCCTAATTCTCTTAGTTTCTTCATTACAGTCTCTCTAACAATTCCTCTTCCAGATCTTTCATGAGCGTTTGGATCTGTGACTATCGCTGAACAAATTGTACAGCCTAATGACTTGTAACCTTTTGCATATAAAGGATTACAAATTAAATTATTTTCTTTAACATATGTCATGATGTCTTCTCTTTTCCAAAATAAAAGCGGATGTACTCTGTGATGAGGAGGATTACTTCGTGGAGAAAAAAATACTTCTTGTGCTCTTTCCTCATGTTCTACTCCTCTTAAACCAACTAAGAAACCATCAAATCCAAATTGTTTTATGGCTCTTATCATTGGAGCAATTTTATGATCATTACAATATTCTACCATAAATTCTGGACTCTTAAAACCAAGTTTTGCAGAATATTCATCACATCTGTCTTTATCCGCCCTTATAGTGATAAGATTCTGAATTCCATATCTTTGCCTTGTTTCCTCTACAAATTGATAATTTTCAGGAAAGTCTCTTATAGTATCAACAAAAACAACTGTAATATCTGGCTTTACTTGTAAAACTATGTCTAATAAAACTAAACTATCTGTTCCACCACTAAATCCTATTCCAATATTTTTATATTTTTCTAAAGCTTCTCTTATCACTTCCTTAGTTTTTTCTATTTTTTCTTTTAAAGGTAAGCTTACCAAAGGTCTTATCTCTGGCCTCATTAAGTCTATGCATCTTTGAGTTCTATCTGAACCAAATTTATCAGCTAGATTATGCTTATCCATGAACTCTTGATCTTCCTTATCTATCATTTTATTCCTCCATCAAATATAACCTAATTTTTTTAATTTGGATTTTACATCTTCTATATTTTCTTTAGTTGTTAAATTTTCATTACTGCTTTCTAATAATATAAGACGCATGATAAATGTAACATAACTAGAAACTGTATGGAATGGGGTCCCCTCTATTTTTACTTTTATTTTATCGGCAAGTTGTTTTGACAAAGATATCGCAACTATATCTGATCTGATTGTTTCCATAATTTCATTTTTATTTTTAGGCATTTCTACAATAGATAAAACAGGTACACCATTAATATTATTCATTGTAGAAAACAAACATATAATTAAATCAGTAGATTTTGGATCATGTTTGTGTTTTATAAAGTCTGTTCCGATAAGTTCTAATTCCACTTCTTTTACTTCACCTTTTAAATTCTCTAATTTATAATCTGGTGAAGATTTTGTTCTTTTTTCTATTATTCTTTTAAATCCAAATTTTTCTAGATTTTTTTCAAACCAGAAAGCAAATTCCTTTTCACTTCCAAAAGGGAGCATTGTTTTAAAAACATCTGCCATATCTTCTAGTGCTTCCTCGTAAGAAACATCCCTTATAGAAGAGATGGTTTTTAATTCTCTTCTGAAAGAATCTGATATTTGGATTGTGGTTTTCATCTTTTACTCCTTATATAAGATTATATATTTATATAAAACTATATAAAAAAACTTATAAAGTTTTTGGTAGAATATTGATTTAAGTCTACTTTTAATCTATTTTAGTATAACTTTTTAGAAGATTCATTAGCTCTTGTTCTTCTTTATGCCCCTTACCGAATAAGTTATTTTCTTCATTAGGATCATTTTTTATATTATACAACTCAAATTTATTTATTGGTCTAATGAACATTAACTTCCAATCTTGTGTTCTTATACTGTGAATTATTGGGTCTTTGTCGGAAGTATAAGGAGCCGTTCCTTCTAAAGGTGCTGTTTCTGAAAAAGCTATTCTTTGTCCTTTTTCTTCATTATTAATAATTGGAAATAAACTCTTTCCAGTTAATTTCATAAATTTATCATTTTCTTTTATATTTAAAGCTTCTAATATTGTAGGCATTATATCTACAGTTCTCGCTAATTTATTTGAGTTAAACACAGGAAAGATATTTTTATTATAGAATAATACAAAAGTCCTTAATGTAATATCATAACAAAAAGCACTATAATATCTTTCTCCAAATTTTTCTCCACAACTTGCACCATGATCAGAAAGTACAACTAAAACTGAGTTTTCTAACAAGTTATATTTTTCCAAATTTTCTAAGATCTTTCCAAATTGAGAATCAGCTTCTTGTGCATATTTTAAAAAATCCTCTTTATTTTTCTCAACTTGATTATAATATTCAGGATTATCAAATTTATACTTCTTAACAACATTATGAATTAATTTGTAATGTATACTACTTATATGAAAATGGGCAAAGAAATTCTTATTTTCTTTATTTAAAGTATTTAATTCTTCTATAATCTC
>OBEQ010665247.1_pt1 | contig 10759 bp, 4 predicted proteins | sample 1670901 | NCBI WGS metagenome assembly OBEQ01 (sample SAMEA104232315, study PRJEB22302) | groundwater metagenome | biome: forest; feature: aquifer; material: groundwater | place: USA | collected 2011-08-07 | depth 5.4 m | reverse complement strand
GCGTTGGGTCAGATCTGGCAGGGTAATGGGCGAATCAACTGGCAGACCTTTTACGGCGAGGGCAGGCGACGTCGGGTTTCATTGCCGACTTATTGTTTTGACCATGCCAGGCATTGGGTTGAGCCAGGTGAATCGAGCATTGCAGCGACTGGAGGGTTAGTACGGCGTGAAGCCGTGCAGGAGTATTTTTCACAGCCGGTGTGGCAGCGCACTACACTGCACACCGCGCGCAATAATTTCGTTGGGTCCAACAACAGCCAAGCGATTCAGCTCTTAATATTCGCCGGCGAAACACCACTTAGCAATCGTTTGGTGGAAAAGCTCAGCAGGCTAAACACCTACCAGCATGTGAGCGTGGTTTGGGTGAGGGAAGGCAAACAATTTGCGCAGTTAAATGAGCATGAATACAGCCTGCGTTTGAATAATTCCGATGACTATATTCATCTGATTAGCGATTTGGCGCGCAGTCATCGCATACCGAATAGAATTCTGCATACATTGGCGTTGGATGTAGCGGCAGATCAGGGTAAAACCTCGTCGCTTGATATTACCTCGTTGCGCGCCAATCGTTACAAAGTATTTGATAGCTTACTATATCTCGCACAAGCTTTAGGCGGCGAAGATATTTCAAGTGCTATTCAGATCACTGTGTTAACAACCCACTTGCAACAAGTAGCCGGTGAGGAGTTAAGTCACCCGCTGCAATCGCTTGTACTGGGGCCGGTGCGGGTCATTCCTCGAGAGTTTCCCGCCTATCAATGTTGTGTGATCGATCTGCCTACGCCACAACTGAGTGATGAATGGCTATTGGATCAGTTAAGCGCAGAAATTTCATCGCCAATTTTGAACAGCGAAGAACATATAGTAGCTTATCGAGGCAAGGCTCGTTATACGCTGAGCTATCAATGTCAAAAACAGCAATCAGAAAAACAGGCTCTCGACCTAGCCAATGCGCAGCCGTGCCATAAAATCAAAACAGGTGGCGTTTATCTCATTACCGGTGGTTTGGGCGATCTAGGCTTGGTGGCGGCGGAAAAACTTGCGCAAACCGCGAAAGTAAAATTGATCCTACTGTCGCGCCGAGGGCTGGCGAAACGTGAATATTGGTCGACTCTCATCGAACAGCAAGCACCAGAGACAAAAATACTGCAACAGCTATTAGCGATTGAAGCATCTGGCAGTGAAATTTTATTTCAACAAGGCGATGTCGCCGATATCGACACGCTGCGCCAACTGAAAATCACAGTGGAAGAAAAATTTGGTCAACTCAATGGCATTCTCCATACCGCGGGTGTGATTGATGATGCGCTGATTCAGCTTAAAGAAATCGATGACGTGCTGCAGGTCTTGCGTCCTAAAGTCGACGGCACCTTGGCTATCAATGCCGTTTTCCCAATCGAGGAATTGGATTTTTGCGTGCTTTACAGCTCCACCTCGGCATTTATGGGTATCGCCGGCCAAGTAGATTACGCCGCTGCCAATGCTTTCCTCGATGCATTTGCCCATTATCAAGCAGGCATCGGCAATACGCATGTCGTCAGCGTCAACTGGCCAGCCTGGCGCGATGTCGGCATGGCGGCAAATATCGCAACCGGCTCAACGCTGGTCAAGCAGGCCGCTGGTCGTCCAGTGGATCATCCGTTACTTGATCGTTGTATTTTAGAATCAGCGGATCAAACCATTTACTCTACGTTGTTTACCGTGGAGGACTACTGGCTGTTGTCGGAACACCGCATTAAAGACAGCGCCTGTTTAATACCTGGATCCGGTTTTATTGAAATTGCCCGCGCCGCCTTCTGTGAAGCATGTGGCGTTGGGCCAGTAGTGATTGAGCGCGTGATATTCCATTTGCCTTTTGTGGTTGGGGAACAAGAGAAAAAGGAATTACGTATTCAGCTGAAACACTCTATTGCCAATGACGGCAGCGATGTAGCTGATTTCATCATTGTGAGTGATGACAAGGACGACCTGCTTGAGCATGTCACAGGCACGATAAAACGTGGCACCCCATTAATGGCTCAGGTCGATACGGCAACACTCAGCACCCGCTGCCAACTACACAGCAAAGAATTTTTGGGGCCAGCACCCCATCCGCATTTGAATTTTGGTCCGCGTTGGGGGTGTTTACAGAAACTCAGTTTTGGTGAAGGCGAAGCAGTGTTGACCCTTCAAATTGCACTCGAATATCAAGCTGAGTTTGATCAATTCCGTTTGCATCCCGCCTTGCTTGATATCGCCACTGCAGGCGCGCAAGAATTAATTACCGATTACGATGAGCAAAATGACTTTTATGTCCCTGTCGGTTATGGTCGGTTGCATTTTAGGGGACATTTGCCAACAGAATTGTTTAGCCACATTGTTTTGAAATCGAGAGACATGAAATCGACAGACTTGAATTTAGCAGCCGATAAACAGCAGATACCAACAAGTCAAGGCAACAACAGCTATTCGCACGAGGTAGCTCGATTTGATGTTGATCTTTACGACGCGCAGGGCAATGTGCTGGTGTCAATCGCAGACTTTACCATGCAGCGTGTTGCCGATCGCGGTGCTATTGCGCGTGCCGCCACTGTGAGCGAAATCGATCCCACACTGAAACGAACGTTGGAACTGGGTATCAGCAATGCCGAGGGCACCAACGCGCTGGGTTTTATCCTCAATCAAGGTCTAGGACCACAAACAGTCGTCTCGGTTTATGATTTGCATGTGTTAACCAATGAGTTGGTTAAACCGATGGGGCAATCGAGAACGCAAGAAGTTGGCAAAGCGCAGCAACATAATCCCGATGCAGATGCGGATATTCCACAAATCGAAACGGCATTACTGCAACACCCAGCGGTAAAAGCCGTGGTGGTGCGCTGCCATCTCGATGACGATGGCAGTCGTCGCCTGATAGCACATTTCATCGCGGATGATAACGAACCACTGACCGTGAGCGAATTGCGTAAATTTGCCAAGGCTAATTTAGGGCCTGGATTTATCCCCCAGCATTTCGTTGAGTTGTATGAACTGCCGGTAAATGAATTGGGTGAAATTGATCGCACTCTGCTGCTCGATCCGTTTGCACCGGCGAATCGTTATATAGCTCCTCGCACCAGTACCGAAAAACAGCTCGCGAAAATCTGGCAAGAGGTATTGGGCGTAGAACGTATTAGTTTGACGGATAATTTTTTCGATATTGGCGGCCATTCGCTGGTATCGATTCGCGTTATAGTGCGGGTTGATAAAAAATTTGGCGTCAGACTGGACCAGGGAAAAATGGTGATGCTCACCTTGGAACAGCTTGCGAAAGATATTGAAGGGCAGCGGCCTGATTTGAAGGAAAACATTAGAGATGATTTTAACGGCAATATGGCAGGCGATATGATGGCAGGTCAGCGCCAAAGTGTTGCCTAATCCATTGTTGATTTCACTCAATCAATCGCTATGTAGAACAGAATGACAGAGCTACAGACGTCAAAAACAGCAAGGTAAAAGCTTTATTAAGACTCTCTTGAGGAGCAAATAATGGAAGCATTTTTCTTTGGTAATTCAAAAGAACCTCTATACGGTGTTTATCATTCGCCTCAAGTCGCGGCACCTCTTGATGAGGGAATCGTTATCTGCGTTCCCTTTGGGCAAGAATATATGCGTAGCCACCGCGCAGTGCGACAGCTGGCGATGTTATTAGCTAAACAGGGATTTCATGTACTGCGGTTTGACTATCGCGGCACCGGTGACTCCAGTGGTGAAATAGAAAATGTGTCACCGACATTGTGGTTAGCTGATATTGCAACAGCAGTTGAAGAGTTAAAAGAAATGACGGGTGTCGACAAGATTAGTTTGGTCGGCTTGCGTTTGGGCGCTTTGATGGCGGCAAATGCTACTAACTCGGTCGTCCACACTCATAGCCTCAACAGCCAGACAATCAACCATTTAGTTATGTGGGACCCATTGATATCTGGCAAAGCGTATCTTGATGAACTGCACGCCAAAATAGCTGCCACGTCGACGCCAGGTTGCAATTATATTGATAGTGACAACACACTGCATTTTAATGGCTATCCTTTAGGTAAAGCTTTTCAAGAAGGGTTGAAAAAATTGGATTTGCTGGACAGCTTTCCTAATGTACAGGGTGGTGTTTATCAAATTATTTCGCACAAAGCTGCTGAATTTTCAGCTATCAGAGACGCTTGGAGGCACCACCCACAGTTCCGCCACCAGCATATTGAAGCACCCAGTGATTGGAGTTACGTAGACAATTATGGCGGCATATTATTACCTCAGCCGATTATTCAAGGCGTGGTTAATTATTTTGTCGCAGCGTCAAATAGTGCAGACAAAGTTTTTTCGCTCGCCGCCATGAGGATCGCTGAAAACGAGCGAAAAAATCATAGGATGCGTTACGATGCGCCAAGATAATTACACGACAAAATGTGCAAGTGCATCTCGATACACCCTCTATCAGCGTGAGTGAGCCGCTGCTTGCACCTTAGACTTTCACCCAAGATCATGCAACGAGTCGAATATGACAACTATGAAGAACGACACAAGCATTACCATTAGAGAACGGGTCGCTAAAATTGGCAGGCCCACACCACTGGTAGCGGTAATATCTGAACCTGCGGTGCTTGATCTAGAAAAACCGGCATTTGTAGTGCTTAATTCTGGTGTCATGCATCACATTGGAACATGTAGATTGTCAGTGAAAATGTCGCGTTCTCTCGCTGAGCAAGGCATCCTTGCCGCGCGTTTTGATTTTTCCGGTGTTGGCGATAGCGCGCCCCGCAGCGGCACTCAGTCTTTCACCGCAAGCGCCAGCAAGGAAATTGTCGAAGTGCTCGACTATTTGGAAAAATCCAAAGGCATCAAAAAATTTGTGCTCTGCGGTTTGTGTTCCGGCGCAGACGCCGCCTATGAAGCTGCCAAAATCGACCAGCGGATAGTGGGCATGTGTCAAATCGACGCCTATTGTTATCGCACCTGGAAGTGGAATTTCTACCATTACGCGCCAAAAGTTTCCAGCTTCCGCTGGTGGATCATGTTCGGCAAAAAACGCTATGCGCAATTGATGAAGCGAGTGACCGAGTCCAATGGGGAAAGAGTCAGCACAGAATTTTTGGAATTGCCCAGTTATGTTCGCAAATTTCCACCGCGCGAGGAAATAGCACAAGGACTTCGGCAGTTGATAAACAGAAATGTTGCTCTCTACAACATCTTTACCAATGGGCAGAAAGAAATTTTAAATTATCGTCATCAATATGTAGAAAATTTTCCTGAGCTGGATTTTGCTGACACCTTAAAGGTGGATTATTTTCCTGAATCCAGGCACATCATCACTGAGCCTAAATACCAAAAAAAGGTGGTGGAAGAGATTGTGAATTGGGTTCTCACCCAAACACTGCATCGTATACCTGCTGCCGACTGGGTGAATTAGTGAGGAATGCATGACTGCATTTGATCGTAGGGGCAAACCCCGTCGAAGTGTCATTAAGTTAAGAACATTTAATGGAGTTGAGAACAGCGTAGGGTGCGTTGCAACGCACCAATATCAAGTCGATAATTTGCGCATTGTTACAGTTTATGACCGTGATGATGGTGCGTTGCAACGCACCCTACATCGCAAACACCTCTAACACCTCTTCTGTTTTACTGCTATTTCTGCTTAGCGCGTTAAAATATCTGCAAATCTAGTGGACGCTGGTCTTTGTCTTAGCAGAAAAAATCTATACTCATAAAGGGGAACATAAACTTTATGGTTATTTAATTTTGCTTCAGGTAAAACGCATTTTCACCGCATTGCTGATGTGTCTTTGGGCACTCGATGCGTTTGCGAGTCCTCGACCTATTGCCGTGATCGAAACGCTCAACACGCCGTTTAATCTCGCGCCATTTATTGAGTATCTTGAGGATCCTGATCGGCAGATCACTTATAAAGAGCTGTATGAAGAAACTAACGCGGATAAATACTCATCGCACTGGCAATCCAATACGGAGGGCGATTTTATCGGTCGAAAATCCAATGTACGCTATTGGTTCCGTATCTCATTAAGCTTGCCAAATTCATTTGCAACCTACCAACCTGTACTCTATTTGCCAAATCAGGCGGGTCTCATTTGGCAACTGAAACTGTGGATACCCGACTCAGAGGGGCCGCATCAGGCAGGACAGAATGAGCAACCCCGAGAAATAACCACCGGCTATCTGCATCCATATAACCAACGCGACATTAAAAATCAGCAGTATGTTTTTCGCTTGCCCACTAATCTCTCGACTTTTACCTTGATCGGCTGGGTGGATCAAGGGGCCAATACGCTGCCGGCATTACTGCCCTTATATGTTCTTTCCAACGAGCAAATGAATACCGCCAGTTATGAGGTGCAGGGAATCCTCATTGCGTTCTATGCTGTGATGAGCGCATTGCTGCTGTATAACGCCTGTTTGTTCGCTTCGCTGAAAGAATCCGTCTACGGCTTTTATCTCCTTTTTTTAATTTCCGCCATTTATGTCTGTGCAGAATGTGATGGCTCCACCCTCCGTTGGTTGTGGCCTAATGATCCGCAAATGAATCTTAGGCTGGGCGCTGTTGCGGGAACGCTTGCGCCACTTTTTTATCTGGCATTTGTTTTACAAGCATTGGATCATCTGTATTTTATGCCACGTCTTAGATGGTGTTTTAGAGTCATCATCGGATTTGGCTGCTTAGTGGCGCTACACAATATCTTTACTCCCTATTTGCATCACGCGACCATCCTCAGCCAGCTCTATCCGTCATTTGTATTGCCATTGACTTTTACCGCAATCATAGGGGCAATTCGACAAAAAATACCGTCGGCAATTTATCTGTTGGTCGCTGAGTTTTTTACCACTTTGGGTAGCGTCAGCTTTATTTTAACAATCCAAGGCATTCTGCCGCTAACGCAACTGACAGTTTGGTCGCTGCATCAGGGTTTCTTAGGCGAGGCTTTACTATTGTCTCTAGCCTTGGCCTCCAGAACTCGAGTTGCTCAACAAATTGCAATTCAAAGTTTGCAGAAGTATGAAGATCTTTACGCTAACTCGCTCCAAGCGTTATTTACGCATTCGTTAAAAGATGGAACATTTAGCTGCAACAAAGCCTGGGCCGCAATCTATGGCTATAGCAATGCTGAAGAACTGGTTGCCAGCGGTATTCCAAGCGAGGATTTTAAAAAGTTTAGCGGCCAATACAGTAATCAAGAACTTTACGGTTTGTTGAAAAAAAATGGCACAATGCGAGATATTGAACTTGATGTACCTGTCGCCAACTCACCGAATAAAAAACGTAAACTGCTGATATCCATCTCACTGATCCGCGATGCCTACGGCGAGCCTGATTATATCGACGGGTCAGGCGTGGATATCACCGATAGGACTTTGGCGGAAGAAGCGGAAAGAGCGCGTGCTGCCGCCGATGCCCGCAATCAGGCCAATAGTCAATTTTTTGCGAGTATGAGTCATGAACTTCGTACTCCACTAACTGCCATATTGGGTTACTCAGAAGTGGCATTGAGTGAACAGATTGGCAATCAACAGGTAAAATTTTCGGTCGAGGCCATTAATCGCAGTGGGCAGCATCTGTTGCACATCATTAACGACATTCTTGATATCTCCAAGATAGAGGCACAAAAACTCGATGTAGAAAGAAGTCAAATTTATTTGCTACCTTTGATCGACGAAGTCAAAGACACCATAGAGATATTAGCGAAACCCAAAGGACTGGCTTTTACCATTGCCTACCATTTTCCGTTACCGAAAATTATTACCAACGACTCGACTCGGATCAAACAGGTACTGATAAATCTCTGTGGCAATGCCATTAAATTTACCGAAAAAGGTGGCGTCACCATCGATATCCGCAGTGAGCCGGAAAATGAGCTTTTAATATTTGCTATCAGCGATACCGGCATCGGCCTCAAACCCGAACAGGTTGATAATTTATTCGCAGCATTCACTCAGGCCGATAGTTCGATAACACGAAATTTTGGCGGCACAGGTCTCGGCCTCTACCTATCCAAACAGCTGGCAAAAAAATTAGGTGGTGATATTGCGCTGACGAGTGTCTATGGCGAGGGCAGCACCTTTACTGTCAGCATCGCGACGGGTTCGCTCCTCAATGCTGAATTGTTAGAAGACACTAGTGGCGAGCAGAATACGGAGGTCGAAAAATCACTGTTGAGAGACGGACCTGTTTTGGCGCTCAATGGCAGAGTTCTCTACGCAGAAGACAATGAAGACAATCAGCGCTTGGTAAAAAATATTGTTGAACAAACGGGAGCGTCTATAACGTTAGCCAGCAATGGCCGACAAGCTCTAGATATATGTGCATTGCAAACCTTTAATGTGGTTTTTGCAGACGTCAGAATGCCAATTATTGACGGTGTCGAACTCGTGCAATTGTTGCATCAGAATAATCCTGATCTACCCGTGGTCGCCATCACCGCCACATTGACGGCTGACGAAAGTGAAGAATTTAAAGCCGCGGGTTTTACTCATGTTTTAACAAAACCGATAGATCGCAAAGGGATCATTGATTTGCTGAAACTTTATTTACTCTCCGGTGAAACAGCTCAGATCGAAACTCAGCAATTTAATCATGGCAATGCAATGCAACAAGCTGCTTTACGTGTTCTGTTAGCCGAAGACAATGTCGATAACCAGAGTTTGATATCACTTTATCTTAAAAGATCACAGGCTGAGGTAACTGTTGTTGATAATGGCGCAGATGCCTTGGTAAAAGCGCTGACGGACGAATTTGATTTTGTGTTAATGGACATGCAGATGCCAGTGATGGACGGCTTAACCGCGGTGAGATCCTTGCGCGCCAATGGATTTAGCAAACCTATCTATGCCTTAACGGCGAATGAAACCGCCGAAGCTATCCAGCAATGTAAAGCGGCAGGTTGTGATGGTCATTTGTCGAAACCTTTGGATTCTGAAAAATTGGCTGCGCTGATTGCCGGCATCAAGAAATAACCCATCTCAATTTTTTTCCCATCACAAACAGCAGCATTAAAATAAAACTCCACCAATTAAACACACCACCGCTACTTTGATTGACTACGCGTGGTGCGGTCGTTGCCGTAGGCGATGGTGATGTAACGGGCGTTGAGACATCGCTATTTGTGGGTTGCACTGTCTCGACAGTTGTCGGAGGCTCTGGGTCAACCACAGCGCAATTAACACAGGGAGGTTGCGTGTCATTGGCAATATCATCATCTGTAATCTCCCCTGGTGGAATGCCGTGAATAACCGTATCGACAAAGGCCTTGTGCGCCTGCGTAGTGACATTGTCAAAAAACGACGTGTGGGAAACCATATCCGTCAGTGTATTGGGGTTTATCGCAAAAAACGCCGGAATGCGCGCTGGGGATTGAAAAACACCGTTGCCATCGAACTGCACAGGTTGCGCATCTAAAAAACCCAGTGCTGGTAAACCGTTGCTGACAATAACCGGAAGACCTGCCGCTTCTGCCAGGGCGACGGAGGCAGAGTTTGGTACTATGTGATCGCGAAAACCGAATTGTAAGGTCAAGGCCTTGGGCAGTAATCCCGTATCCGCGGGGGGATGTTGAAAATAGTGGGCGAAGTTAAGTCCATCGGCATAATCCACCAGATGGATCGCCGCACTTAACAGAAAACTCAATTCACCACCCTTGGTTTCCTCGGGGAACATTTTATCCATGCGCAATACATCATAGAAGCCCGTGTGCGTTAACGTATTGCCAATGCCGCCGCCAGCAACTTCTAAGAATGCACCTTTAATATCAGCGGCAGTCGCTGCAAACGCGGTTCCCAATAATCCACCTAAAGAGATTCCGCCGTAAGTGATATTGTCGAGATCGAGATCTGGGGTATTTAATCCAGCATGAAATGCGTCGCTGGCAAAAAGTAAAGATTTACCGGGTAACAGATCCAGGTCGTTGAGGTTTTGTTTGATGGCTGTTAACAAGGAATGAAAATCAATGGTGGATTGAATACCCAGTGCGATAATGTGCATTACATCTTCTGGTTTAAAATGGCTGGCAATATAACCCTCTGTCGCGATGCGTGTGCCGTGGTAGGGATGATCGATGGTAATGGTCGCGACGCCATGCATCGCGTTCTGCACTTCAATGATGATGGCGGAGGTTTTTTCCCACACTATGCCGTGGCCGTATAACATCAGCGGCGCAGAACCGGTTAATGCCGCGCGCGGTAAAGTCAAGTTATAACTGGTCCAGAACGATTTGCCTTGCTCTCCGTGTTGATAGGTGATGGCGCTATCGCTGTCTCTGAAATCGGTCAATTCAACACGCCCGGTAACACGCGCGGCGATGGGCCCCACTGGCAGATAAACTGCTGAGGTAATTGTCATGCCGTGATTCTGTTGCTGCACGGTATCAACGATATCGAGTAATTTACCCGTGACAGACGCTTCATTGCGCACGGTGAATTGCGTAAACGATAAAATGTCCTGCCGCTTAATGCCTTTGCTTGCCAGAAACTCGAGCTCTGCCTTAAATTGTAACGCGAGGGGATTCACAGCCTGACTCACTGCGTCAACCACACCCTGGCTAGGTAGGTAGTCGCTGCTGTCTTTTTTCTTCAGCTGTTTGGTGAGAACGGCAATATAGGTTTCTCCAAATGTCCAGCGTGATCGTGGGTAGGCTTCAACCACGGTAGCCTTGTTGGTGATACCGATGGATTGGGCGGGGTAAAAGAGATCGGCGACTAATGGCATAAGCTGCCCCGTGGGGCGGTTAAAAACTTTTAACGCTTC
>OBEQ012898171.1_pt1 | contig 10760 bp, 12 predicted proteins | sample 1670901 | NCBI WGS metagenome assembly OBEQ01 (sample SAMEA104232315, study PRJEB22302) | groundwater metagenome | biome: forest; feature: aquifer; material: groundwater | place: USA | collected 2011-08-07 | depth 5.4 m | reverse complement strand
TTTCAATTTCGATAAATCCGATAGCGTCTAAATAGTTGCGGATAAATTTAATAATTTTGTGGCGTAGGATGATATTTTTTTGAAGTCTTGGTCGTCGTAAATCCAAATAACGATACTTCATCCTATTCTCTTCCCCTATCTCATAACCATCGGTATCGAGAGCAAATGGTGGAGTCTCGGCTTGGGCCAAGATTGTCAGTGACTCTGGTTGAATTTCGATCCCACCGGTTTCGATTTCTTTGTTGACCATATTCTCCGGTCGCTTGGCTACTTTGCCTTTGATATTTAAAACCCACTCCGGTCTTAATTTATTTGCAAGATCATATAGGTTCTCGCTAGGGGCTTGCCCCGTAGCTCCGCCGGAGGCGGATGGTATCGGGGTAAAAACCACCTGGACCAAACCAGACCTATCACGTAAATCAATGAAAATAATCTTCCCGTGATCTCGCCGACCATTAACCCAACCAAAAAGCTCCACGCTCTCCCCGACTTTGTTTTTAGTTTCAGTAATATGAGTTCTCATGTGTAAGTTAAATAATAAAACAAAAAAGCTAATAAAACAAATCGTTCTCAACAAAAAATTTCATATCTTGACTTCATAATAATACTAACGTATCATCTGATTTAGTACATTAACTCGGCCAATAAAACATTCGGAAAGGATAGGGTGTATGAAGATTTTTTCTGAAGTAGATGATTTGTTGCCAAGGATTGAAACAATCAACAGCGACAACAATGTCGAGCTTTGGCTAAACAACAATGTAAGTTTTTTTGTTGGAGTAGAAATTTTAAACCTCGACAAGCCCCTTGAAGACACGACAGTTACTCTCAACTTAGTAATTTATGTAAACGATAATAAGGTCTGCTCTTTGGAGTTTGACGATGTCTTGCCAATAAGCCTTGTGAGTCAGAACATAGCAGTTGGAATTAGATCTTTTTTGGAAGAACCTGGTTTGTTAAAAGACATCATTGCAACCTCAATAGCACGCCAGGCAAAACTAGACCTTGCACTAACCGGTGAGCTAGAAAGAGAAGTTGTGTTTGTTCTTAACTACAAAATATTTCAAACCGAGACAAGGGTGTCTCTGGCGAAATTTCAGAAAGTAGTCGGTTCAATTGACTCGATTAACACTGATATATAAATTTAAAACCGAGCTACGTTGTAACTCGGTTTTTTATTGCCCATTAAAGCACACTAACGGTTTGCTTTTGTGTTATAAATATTACCAAAAAAAATTCCCTACTACTTGTTGGACTTATAATAGCCCAACGACAGAATCAGATGCCCATCATCTGAAGAAATCCAAACTTTATCCAGCTTTAATGTACCCTCTTTCACTAAAACCTCGATCAGTTCTGCCACTTCAAACTCGGTTGCCAGGCACATTCCAAAAAGAACAGAAAATATGTCATCTGACGAAACTATCGCTGCAGCTTTTACACCAATACCACATCCTCCTAAAAATCCGGTTATAAAATCTAAGCCGAAAAAGTCACACAGTGCCTTCTTTAATGCCCCCATTCTCTTTTGAGAAATTGCGCCCCGCAAAACCTCCCTTCTCTCAAGCTTAAAGTATGGACCGCCATCTTTTTCGTTTCTTTCTCTTTCATTCTCAAGCTCATCTATTTCTGCTTTCCTTCTAGTCATACTTCTTTCAAAACTTCTTCGCTGTGCTTCTTTGTCTTCCCGCTTTTCAGCTTTATTTTGAGCAAAAAGATATTTAACGGCATTTCCACTCATAACACCTCCTCTGTAAAAATGCACCCGAAAATACTAGTAAGGATAACACGTCCGATTATCCCAATAAAGTCTAAACAAAGCTCTAAGGTGATCTACTGTTTGCCGACCTGTTTCTTCTTGATCTTTTTTGATTGAGATAAGTACATGTGGGTAACGCTTCACGATTATTTTTATAGCACTCCGAAACTTTTCCTTAACTGCTGGGTCCAAGCTTACTATCACCTGCGACTCTTCGTCTCCACAAGGATTAAAGTAAGATTGAGGTATTGAACTCCACAGAAGACTCGCTAGTACACCGGTTAACCCTTCGTTTCCTTTTGATTCATCTAGGAAAGGATCTTTCGAGCGTTCGCTGAATGCCTCTAAAAATTTGGCAACAGCAGGATCGTTCAGTTGAACCAATTCATCTAATGCACTGCTAACCTCTGCCGCTATCTCATGTATTTTTCTCTTTTTCAAGGATCCCTCCATTTTTAGAAATGAACTATCTTTAAAAATACCTAAACAATACATATCCGTCAACTCGAGGAAAGGAAAAAATCTTTACCTTGACCTATCAAACATGGTTCGCCCTAGCAGACAACGTCTAAACCTGCTATATTCATAGGTAGATTTTTTATAATTACTGGAGATTCTCATGCCAAAAAATAGCTATAATCTTTGCTGCCCAAAATGTAATGAAGAAAAAACGCCAGAGTGGATAATAGGAACAAGAAGATATTCTATGTATAGATTAGATGTCCCATATTTTATGTGCGGAGAATGCCGGGTTATCTATGTAAGTAAATCTACTGTACGCAAAGCCATTAGCGAATGGAGAAATGAATTATCAAGCCGTAAACACCTGCCATCATACGAAAACCTTTGTAAAGAAATGATGACAGTTCTCAATAAAGCTATAGATTACTATTGTCAGACGGCTGGCTATAGACGGGCTCGATTTAAGAAAATTATTCCCTAAGCTCCCATTCGGAGCTTTTTAATTGGTCGGCCCTAGTAGACAATATCTGAAGTAATATAATATTTTAGGAATTTTAATTCCAGAGTATCAATATTAGGGATACGACACCAAGCATTATTCCTGCCAGTTCTAATTTATTTACAGACTCTTTATAAAAAACGATACCTATAACAACGGCTATCACAGCAGAAGCAACTGAAAATATAACAGCGCCTTTCCCCAAACCAGAACCAAGACGAATAGCTTTAAGCCAAAAGATATTAGCCACAATATAGCCCCCGAGGGCCAGTATCCAAAAAAAATAATGTCCTGAAAGTGCCCATTTTTTAGAAAAAACGTCAGCAATAAGTTCAAAAGTGATTAATAGTGTGATAAATGGTAACCAAGACATTTGTTATTTTTTAGTCCGCCCGGTTGGAATCGAACCAACGACCATCTCCTTAAAAGGGAGCTGCTCTACCAGCTGAGCTACGGGCGGATTTTAATGAATTTTTCTTTTATAATTTTTTCAATGTAGTCGTGTCGTTTTAATTTTTTAAGTTTTATTTCAACTGACCTAGCTTCAGCAATGGTATGATATTCTTGAACCAAAGCTATTTCAATACTACCAAACCTCCTTGTTGTATGCGTATTCCCACTTAAATGCCCCTGGAAACGTTTTTCTATGTTTGTGGTACTGCCTATATAATATCGATTATCACGTAAACTTTTAAGAATATAAACATATGGCATATAATTGAGCCCCGACGCTCCGGTTTAAGTCTCGGGGGTCGGGGCCCCGACTTTACGTCGGGGCTACGGGCGGATATGGGGCGGATAAAATTATCTTATCAATATAAGAAGGTTTTTTAAAGAGGCGTATGGTTATTTATAACTCGGGTTTTGCTCTTTGATTTTTGATTTGTAATTGACGTAACGGGCCATAGCAAACAAAATACTTGATAAACGATTTATATATTGAATTAATTCTGGGCGAAGTTTTTTAGCTTTATCAAATTTTCTGACTCCCCTTTCAGCTCGGCGAGCAATCGCTCTAGCGTAGTCAAGATTAGAACTTAATTGACTACCACCCGGAATAATAAACTTGGTAATTTCGGGCATGGCCTTATCCATCTCGGCAATTTTACTTTCTAACTCATCGGTTTTTTCTTTGGAAACATTTATTTTTGTTGGCTGTTCCATACCGATTGCCGCAATTTCAGCTTGGGCTATAAATAAAGTTTCTTGAATTGCCAAAATTAATTTACTAATATCTTTTGATTTATTGCCAATACTGGAGCGGCAAACTGCCAGCCAGCTATTTAACTCGTCTAATCCTCCGAGAGCATCAAAAAGCGGGTCGTCTTTAGACAACTTTTTACTTCCCATTATAGTTATTCCGTGATCTCCACGGCGCGTATAGAATCTTGTCATAGTTGCCATACCATAACAAAAAGCACTATTTTTGTAAATAGTGCTTGGCTTGATTATCACTTGCTAACTTTACTCATCAAAATCAACTTCAATCTCACTTTCTTTTAAAAAATCTATGAATTTTTCGTATACCAGTTCGAATATACACGCTTCTTTAGCCGATGCTTTATTTTCCATATATTTACTGAATTTATACATAATTTCTGCTAATCTAATTTTCCCTCCTTTTTTAATACCTAATGACTTAAAAAAATCTGAATATCTAATACTAAACCCAATAATTTTAGATTGGGATGGTTTAGGATGATTATCTTCGTAAATAACAAGGCCAGCAGAAATATAAGTCTCTGTAATACTCGCGTCTCTAATTTGGAAATTTATATAGTTAGTGTCTTGGTCATAATAGGCAACTGGTTGCCATGCACCAAACTTAGTAGTTCCTAAAGCCTTCATGATTTCTTCTTTGGTCATATCTTGGCTCCTTTTTTTCCCAAAAATTATTTAATTGTAAGTGAACTTAGTTACTTCTTTGATACTATTTCTTCAATAGCGCCTCGTCCAGCACCTCTCTTAATCCCTTAGTATCAACCTCCGGTTTGGGTTTCTGGTCTATTCCCTTTCTATCTGACTGAAAGTGTTGATTTTCAGAAAATGGAGCCGGCCGTGATTGATTTCTATTAAAATCAGGTTGCCGATTGGGAGCTGGCCGCATTTGATTTTGATCCGGATACTGTCCCGTTGGCCTTCGATTATCATATTCTTGGGTAATCGGTGTATGCCAGCTGGAAATTTCTTTTTCAACATCTTCAGCCTTAGCTGAATAATGGGCTCTGGAGTAATCAATAATTTTCTGACGATTTGAAACCGGCAGGGGCACGATTCTTTCCATGGTCATTGCTGAAAAAGCGCGTGAAGCCACACCGTCAATCATTAACTTGAGATAAATTTGGCGTTTACCAAGATTTACAATATCGGTAGCCATGAATTCCGGCGCTAATTCTTTTTCTAAAAGTTCGGCGTCTTCCGCCCCAACTCTAAAAGAAATAATCGTGCCCACGTTACCAAAAACAGCATCCCGTACAGTCTCGTCCATTTGAGCGACATATTGATGAGCAACAATTAGGCTCAAGTGATATTTACGGGCTTCTGATAAAATATTAGCAAAAGAAGAGGTGGCAAAATTCTGGAACTCATCAACCATTAACATAAAATCTCGGCGATCATGTTCGGGTATATCTACTCGCGACATAGCCGCAAGTTGAATCTTGGTAATAATCAAAGCTCCCAATAATCTGGAGGCGTCTTCACCGATCCGGCCCTTGGAAATATTAACTAGCATAATCTTACCCTCGTCCATAATCTTTCTCATATCAATAGTCGATTTGGGCTGGCCGATAATGTTTCTGACTAAAGTTGATGAGCTAAACTGACCCACTTTATTTTGAATAGCCGCCGTGGCTTCAGTGGCAAATCGATCGTTATATTTGGCAAACTCTTGAGTCCAAAAAGCTTTGATTACTGGATCCTTAAGCTGATTAACAACATAGTTGCGATATTCTTTCTCGGCCAACATCCGATTAATACCGAGAAGAGTTGCGTCGGGCACTTCAAGCAGAGCCAAGATTGTATTATTTAAAATATATTCCATTCTGGGCGACCAAACATCCACCCAGATTTTTTTAAAAACATTCATGACGCCGTCAGCTACTAGATGGCGCTTATCAGGATCAACCTGTTCCATAACATTAAAAGCTACCGGATATTCCATGTCCGCCGGATTAATATAAACCACGTCTTTAATTCTTTCTTCGGGAATAGAGTCCAAAAGATCTTCTACGGGATCGCCGTGAGGATCAACAAATGCCAAACCTCGCCCAGCTTGAATGTCTTGTATGGCAATTGTTTTTAAAAGCTCTGACTTACCCATACCGGTTTTACCGATAATATACATATGCCGGCGGCGATCATCCATTTTAATACCAAAACTAACTTTCTTGTTTCGAAAGTTTGTATCACCGAACAAAACTACTTCTTTATCAGATGAATTGGCCATAATAAATGTTTAAAAATTTGATTACATTGGCAGTCCTGCTGGTGGTTGGCCTTTCTTGGCTTCCACCCTTGGAAATCCTGGCGCCTTGAGGCCAATTCCCGGTAAATGAAATAATGTCGCTAATTCTTCAGTATTTAAAATTATAACTTTTTTGTTAAAATTCCGCTCTCTACAGTGTCGGAAAAATTTTATTTTACGGTTAGATTCAAACTGTTGGGCAAAGAGACCTTTATCTGATGGAAATATTTTTGACAATATGCCCTTATGAAAAGTCATTGTTCCCCGGTTTGGGGTAAATGAATTTAAGTTGTTAGCATATAATTGCTTAAACATCCCAATAACTGAAGTTATATGCGAACGATGAAAAATTTCTTTGCGACTAACATACAAAAAGCGAACGTTGCTTTTAAATCCCAGTTTGGCAACTTTGTTTTCTACTTGCTCTAAAATAAAACGCTGGCCCGGAGTTATTTTTTGGATATTTATATCTTTTTCCTTTTTTTCATCTTTTTTAGTCTCGGCTGCTGTAACGAAAATGTCCAATACCCCAACAATGATTGAAGCAAAACCATTCAAAATTTTAGCCATAAAATCTAGTTGGGGTGGAACTTCTTTACCAAAAAGTTTATCAATTGCAGGTTGAGCCGCTTTAACCCAGGCATTACCAGTCGGCCTAATTAAAATCTGGATCCAAATGTGCTCGCCCGGCTCAAGGGCACTCATGGTTTCAGCTAGTGGCGCCAACGGATCGGTTCTCTTAAATTCGTCTTTGCCACTCTCCTCTTCAAAAAAAGGATAAGTTTTTATCGGATAAGCATCTTCTTTGGTAAATTCCAGGTCGGCACCAAAAAGATCATAATCGTCATTGGGCAGATAATGCGGCAGTAGGTTTATATAGTCATCGACAATTTTAATCTCGGCATCTGGATATTGAGCGAAAACTTGTTGCTCAACAACCATGCGCACAGCTTCTGTTGTCCTAATATAAAAATGTATATCGCCACCGTTCCCGATAATTTCTAAAGAATAATAATTTGGGATCTCACCCTTGAAAAATCGTTTTTTATTATTTACTGGCAAATATGAAGCATGAAGGCCGGAGAAAATATTTTCGGCAATCTTGGGACTTTTTTGAACGTCCGGTGGTGGTTTTATCTCCAGTAAAACCCACTTTAAAGACAGCCGGTATTTGTGGGTAATATAATTCATCCAGCCCAAAACACTGCCCACGCCAAACAAAATCGGCAGATATAACCACCAATAATCACCTAGAATCGAGAAAGCAGTTTTAAGTGGACTAAGAATGTCTAATTGCAAGAGTGTTTAGCGCTTAACGCTAAGCCCGACGCTCCAACGAATCGTCATGACTTATACGAGCTCATCTCTAGTTAAGCGAGAGTGTAACCTTCGTCTGTTTTCTTAAAGGTCTTGGAATCTTGAAGATTTAGAAGAATGGTATTTTCTTTAACCATTCGATGGGCTAGAACTTGAGCAATAATCTCATTTCGTTTTACAGGCTTTTGAGAAGAACGCAGTAAGTCTACTAGTACGTCTTTAACTGTGCCGGCTTTGTAGCCCCATTCGGCAAGACCGTACATACCTCGGCCAACCAAAACAAATCGATCATCTTTAATTAATTCATTATGGATTGTTTGGACATTAGCTCGACGATTACCAAAGGTCACGTTTATAAGCTGGGTAATCTCACGGAAGTGTTTGGGCTTACCTGATTTCTTAAGCACCAAATATGACTTGTCACGTACGCCACGGGGTTTAATTTCTGCCCAGCTAGTCAATCCAACTTGGCCAAAAATATTTTTGCCAACTTCCTTGGATATAGACATTATAGCAGTAAGCGAGGCTGGTGAGGAATACTTCGGGGAAACTCCAGCTTTCTTTGAAAAGTCAGCCAAGGCCGTCTCACTAATTGGAGTTTTATTTTTTTCTAATGATTTAACAAAAACAGCAACTGAATTTTTAAAAGCATCGATGTGGGCGTCGGATAAACCCCAAAAAACAAAAGACTGTTCATCTTCGATGTTCCTTCTAAGTTTGCCATCGAGATCCAAGATAAAAACCAAAGCAGCATTGGCAGTTTCCTTGGCAGTTGGTCGATCAGAACCGGTCTGAAAAAATCTATCAAAAAATTCTTCTTCTTTAAGAACGCCACCGGCTTGATCCAATATATTTTCAGCCAAAGCAACAAATGGCTTAATTTTTCCGCCATTAGCTGAACTAATGTTTTCTCTTATCTGTTTAAGAGAGGCTTCTTCTATCTGTCTTACTCTTTCACGGGTAATACTATAACTTTGACCTATGGATTCGAGGGTTTCTTTTTTACCAGTTTTCAAACCAAATCTTCGGGAAATTATATCCCGATTCCTAGAACTTAAAGTTATTACTAATTTAACGGCAGTTTCTTTAATTGTGTTCTTTAAATCTGGCATTGGTTATTTAGATTAAGGCTTATTTGGATAAGTATCCTTAAAAGCTATGAATACTAACGAATATCGTATTAAAATCTATCAAATGTTTAGAATATCATGGGGCAATAGATAAGTCAATAGTATTTGGTTTTTGACTTATCCACACCTTACACTCCACAATCTCCTATTGTCTCTAGGCTTATTTTCGACGTCCCTTATTAAACCATACTAGGATTGGCGAAGCCACTGAAATTGATGAATAAGCCCCCAAAAAAATCCCAATTATCAAGGCTAAAGCAAAGTATTTGACGCTTTCACCTCCAAAGAAATATATAGCGACCAAAGACAATAAAGTGGTAAAATTTGTATTCAAAGAGCGACTCAAAGTCTGGATTATACTTTTATGGACTAATTTGTCAAAACTCTCCGTTGACCCGTATCGTAGTACATTCTCCCTGACCCTGTCAAATACCACCACGGTATCAGAAACCGAATAGCCAAGAATGGTTAAAATCGCAGCCACAAAGACAGCACTAATTTCAACTCCATAAAAATGGCCTAAGACCGAAAATACACCGATAGGAATAACCACATCGTGAAGTAAAGCGATAAGAGTGGCCACGCTCATCACCCATGGCGAAAGAACTCGAGACATTTTTCGAAAAACAATTGCAATATAAGTAGAGATGGCAAGTACGAGAACTATGACAGCATTAACGCTTTTGCCTTTAAGCTCACTGCCAATGGTGGGCCCAATGGAGTCAAAGCGATTTTCAGTTATTCGGCCGTATTTTTCAGAGAGAGTTTTTAAAATTCCCTGGTGGACGCTTTCATCTATTTCGTTGAGCCTGACAGTCATACCCTTATCCCCTGTCGGCGTTGAACTGACATTATTTATCCCTTTGATATTTTTAATTAAGTCGGTTATTTCAACAGCAGAAGGGCTTTGTTTTTCAAAAGATACATCCAAAACTGATCCACCTTTAAAATCCACGCCAAATTTCAAACCATAAAAACCGATAGCCGCCACAGCCAAAATCACCATAGCCATCGATATAAAAAACATAATTTTGTATATAAAATGCATAGAATTTAAAATAATTGTTTATGTTTCTCGAAAAATGATCCGATAAAAAATTCTAATAAATATCTGGTAACCATCACTGCCGTAAATAAGCTTGTTAGCACTCCTATGCCCAACGTCAAAGCAAAGCCCTTAACAATAGAGGTAGTGAAAAGATAAAGCACCAGAGCGCCAAGAAGCGTAGTCACATGGCTGTCTCGGATAGAAAGCCAGGCCCGGCGAAATCCTTCGTTGACCGCTTGGGACAATGTCCGGCCAGCTTTTAGTTCTTCGCGCATGCGGGCAAATATCAAAATATTGGCATCTACAGCAATACCCAAAGACAAAATAAATCCAGCCATACCAGCAAGGGTCAAGGTCACCGGCAAAAATTTGTAAACCGTCAACACGATCGAGGTATAAATCAAAAGAGCAAACACCGCTATAGCTCCCGGCAAACGATAATAGGCAATCATAAACAAAGCTACAAATAAAAGTCCGTAAAGCCCAGCCCTAAGCGACCTCTGGAGAGAATCATATCCCAAAGAAGCGCCTATGGTCTGTTGGGAAACTAGTTTTACCGGTACCGGCAAAGCACCGGCGTTTAATCTGTTAACTAGATCTTTTGCCTCTTGGGTGCCAAATTTGCCCTCAATAATTGCGTTGCCATTTGGAATTTCAGTCCTGACCGTAGGAACGCTGATTGGTTGACCGTCAAGATAAATCGCCACCAGCTTGCCGACATTTCTCTTGGTAATATCAGCAAAAAGTTTTGTTCCTTCCGCATTTAGCGTCAAGCTAACTTGCGGAAAACCGGTATTAGGATCAAAGACCACTTGAGCGCGTTTTAAATGCTGGCCGGTCAATCCGGTGGATTTGAAATACGGATCCACGGATTGCTGTTCCTTTTTTTTCTGGGCCTCGGTGATGGTTTTAGTTTCATCGGCAGTACGCTGTTCTTTAAATTCCAGAAATGGCGTCTGGCCGATTAGACTAATTGCCTGATTGACGTCTTTGATACCAGCCAGCTCCACTACTAGACGATTTTTACCTTCGATTTGGACAAGCGGTTCAGATACACCAAACAAATTAACCCTTCTTTC
>OBEQ011160390.1_pt1 | contig 10760 bp, 10 predicted proteins | sample 1670901 | NCBI WGS metagenome assembly OBEQ01 (sample SAMEA104232315, study PRJEB22302) | groundwater metagenome | biome: forest; feature: aquifer; material: groundwater | place: USA | collected 2011-08-07 | depth 5.4 m | reverse complement strand
TCATAACAATATTTCATATCAGCTATGGAATCAGAGCTTGTAAAAACTACTGTTGAAATGTTTACAGTTGCACTGTTTGATTTTATGTACTTCAAAACTTCAATTCCTGTTACTTTTGGTAGGTTTACATCTAGCAGTATTATATCTGGTAGTTTTTTATTTTTATTTACCAGTCCTTCTATTAACTGGATTGCTGTTTTTCCATTGTTTATAACAAGGAAGTTTCCATTTATGTTTGATTCTTTTATAGCAAGCTCTGTCAGATAGACATCGTCAGCATTATCCTCTATAAGAAGAATATCAATTATTTTTGTGTTTTGTTTTCTTTGAATTTCATTCATTGCTATTTTTCCAAATAAATATTCTTAGGCAAAGTAAAGAAAAAGGTGCTGCCTTTATTCTTTTCAGATTTCAGCCAAATATCACAACCATACTTTTCAAGAATCTTCTTTACAATTGCAAGTCCTGCGCCTGTTCCTTCATACTCATCCTGAGTATGTAATCTCTGAAATAATCCAAAGACTTTTGTGTGGTACTCTTTTTCAATTCCAATCCCATTGTCCCTAACAAACATACAAACTTTATCTCTGTCAAAGTTTTCATCTTCAGCAAGACCAATTTCTATAACTGGGGCTTTTGAAATATTGAATTTTATGCCATTTGCAATTAGATTTTTTAGAATAGAAGATATTTTTTCCCTATTACCACTTACAAGTGGTAATTTATCAAGTAATATTATTTTTGCATTTTTCTTTTCAATAAAAGCCGTCAACTCAAATTGAATTTCTGCAAGCACTACATTTAAATCAATTTCTTCTTTTTCTCTACCGCTTGTATCCCTAGTTGCTCTTGCAAGATTAGTAAGATCTTCTATCAGGCGCCTCATTCTCTGAGTAGCTTTTATAATCCGGGTAATGTAATCCTGTTGGTGAGGATAAAGCTCTTTGCTTAATTTGTCCTGAATAATGCTTACAAAGCTTTCAATAGTTCTAAGAGGTTCTCTTAAATCATGAGATGCAATATATACAAAGGAATCTAGTTCCTGATTTACCTGTCTTAAAATTTCATTTGCCTGAGCAAGTTCACTTTCAGATTTTTTTGCAACCTCAAGCAATTGGTTTCTTTCAATTGTTCCTGTAATTATATTTGCTGTAGTTTTCATAAATGACAATTCCTCATCATCAAAAACATGAGGACTTATAAAATATTTCGTTATTGCACCAACAGCTTTATCATTTATTACAAGAGGGACAGATGCTACTGTCTTTATTTTGTCTGGAATTATACTCTCATTAAATAATCTTGAAAAACCTACATTCATTTGATTTGTATCTTTTATTACTACAATCTGTTTTCTTATCATTGATCTTACAGAAGGCCAATTTTCATTTACATCAGTAGATTCCATTGAAAAAATATATTTGTTGTTAAATTTGTCAGCAAATTCTTTTGGAAAACCATATGCAGCTTCAAGCCAGATTTGCCCGTTTGGCTTTAAAAGCAAAACAACACCATAATCAGCACCGGTCAATTCACAAAATGGCTTAAGAACTTTATGAGAAGGACCTGCTATATCAGAAGTAAAAAGATTGGAACAAACATCAGAAATATCTTCTATAGCCTTAAGTCTTTTCAAAGTCTTTTCCAGACTGCTTCCAGCAGATGAAGTAATCAATGTTTGAGAAGCATTATTTGTCTTCGTTTCCATTTTTACAAAACCATTTGTATTGAAAATGTTTTATATAGCTGATGATTTTATAATACAATCTTTTGATTTTTCTTATGGTTAACGCTATTTAATTGATTTACAGTAAAAGTATCTGATTCTTATAATTCCCCATACAATTTACTTTTCTACACATATTTTTAAAGTATTTCAAAAATTAATTTTTTTTAAGACAAAGACTAATTGTTTTCAGTGTTTCAACACATGTCAAAGAAAGTCATAAATTACTGCAAATTTCTTCCTAAGAAAAATCTAGGTAAGAAGACTTGAAGTTGTACCAATGTGGCCATATACTCAAGGTACATGACAAACATAAACTTCATTTATTAATGTTTATGAAGTTGCATCTAAAAGGTTTTACGGGCCTAACTAATGACTTTCCAAGGAGGGAACAAAAATGTCACTCAGTAAAACTAATATAACGAAGTCAATTAAAACAAAACTTCTGATTGTAGATGACAACAGCAACAACAGAGCAGCAATAAGTTATTGGTTAGATGAAGAAAACTATGAGATTCTTCATGCGGTTGACGGTGTAAGTGCTTTAAAAATTGTAGAAGCCTTTATACCGGATATTATTCTTCTTGATTACAACCTACCTGGAATGGATGGCATAGAAGTCTGTCAAAAAATTCGTTCAAATAAAACCTTGCCATTTATTCCAATCATAATGATGAGCTCTTATGCCCCAGAGGCAAATATTATGGCCCTGGAACAAGGAGCAGATGAATTTATTGCAATGCCTATTATGCCTACGGAAATAAAATCCAGAATAAGAGCAATGCTTAGATTAAAACGGGCGGTTTCAGATTCAATCCAACTCAGCAAAGAAAATAAAAAACTTCAGGAGCTGGATAAAATAAAATCAAACTTCCTTTCTAAGGCTTCACATGAATTAAAAACACCTCTACAAGCAATCCTTGGTTACACAGATATACTTAAGGAAGGACTACAAGGAGAACTTAATTTTCCTCAAAAACTAATGATTAAGCAAATCAGAGAAGGTGGAGAGCAGCTGTTAGGACTGGTAAGTCAACTTTTGGACTTTGAAAGTATTGAGAAGGGAGAGCTTAATGTTTTAACAGAAGTTTTTAACGTGGAAAATATTTTTGACTACCTGTCACAAGTAGCTACTCCTATTGCACTTAAGAAAAATATCAAATTAAACTTTGTTCTGGAAAATAAAAACATTCAACTTGAATCATGCAAAAGTGTTGTTCAAAAAATTCTGCTGAATCTTGTCTCTAACTCAATTAAATTCTCAAACAATGACAGTGTAATTTTAATTTCCGCCAGAGATCTTCCTGATGAAGATGAAATGGTTGAATTCAAGGTACAAGATAACGGCAAAGGAATTGAAAAATCAAATATTGCTTATATATTTGATAAATTCTGGCAAGAAGATGACTCCATTACAAGAGCGCACGGTGGGCTTGGTATTGGATTAACATTAGTCAAAAAACTTGTAACTATGCTAAACGGTCAAATTATTGTAGACAGCAAACCAAACAAGGGCTCTACATTTAAAGTAATTCTTCCAAAAGAATTTGAAGAATATAAACCAACCTCGATTGAAAATAGCACTCTTGAAAATGTTGTTTAATAATTTCTCTTACCGTAGCCACGAATTGTGTTCCAATCTATTGGAATATAGTTTCTGTTCTGACATGACGGACAAACATAGATAGGATCATTTTGACCCACAATTAACGGACGCATAAATGTACTATTACATTTTCCACAAGTAACAGAAACATCTTTTTTACTTAAAAAATTAAACTGATAAGGCAATATTGCATTTCTTTTTTTAGCAATTTCCTGCCAGTGCTTAAGATCTTCTTCAGATGGTTGCATTTTTTTATTATAGCCCAAGTAGTGAATGGTCTCAACCATTCACTACTACAAATATATTCTCTGCTATACAATAGAATACAAATGAATCTAAAACAACTAAAAGAAAAATACAACTTAGTCCAGATAGAGCTGCTAAAGCAAACAATTTCTTCTCATAAAGTTTCTTTCACCGCTAATAAATTAAAACAAACAGAATCAACACACAGTGATGGTCAAGCATTAAGGCTTATAAAAGACAAAAAAATGGGCTTTGCTGCAGTGTACGGCAAAGCTGCAATTGAAGATAGTCTTAATAATGCTCTTGAAGTATTAAGATTTTCGCCTGAAGTTAAATTTGATTTTCCTGAAAAAGACAGCTCAATAGAGGAAATAAAAAATACAAACGCCAATGAAGACATGGATACATTAATTACATTCTGTAAAATAAAAGGAGAAGAGATAATAGAAACAATTTTTAACTCCACAAAAAGCAGCTCTCTATTAGTGGATATTTCATTTGATATTACTAACCAATCAGAATATTTAAATAACAGCAAAGATTTAAATTATTCACATTCAAATCAGTTTTATTCATTTTCAATCAATCTAAGAGAAACTCTTGAAAATGATTTTGTAGAAATTTTTTCTGCAGTAACTGATAATTCTTTCTTAAAGCATGAAAACTATGTAAAGGAAGCTCTGAATCTTTATTTGCTTTCAAAAAAACATGCAAAAATAAAATCCGGCTCATATCCCGTTTTATTTACAAGCAAAGCCTCAAAAGAACTTCTTGGTATTATTGAAATGGCATTAAATGGAAAGCTTATAAATCAAAAATCATCACCTTGGCATGATAAATTGGGCAAACAGATTTTAAGCAAGTCAATATCAATAAAACAAGATCCAAAAATGGGATACATGGCACGAAGCACTGATGATGAAGGCTCTACTATTAAATCACTAAAATTAATAAATAACGGAATACTGGAAAATTTTTACTTTGATTTATCATCTGCAAGTAAATCAAACAATTTATTCACACCAACAGGAAATGGCTTTAAAGATTCACTCACCTCACAACCAGAACCTAATTTACTAAACATGATTATAAATTCAGGGAAAAAATCACTAGAACAAATTATAAAAGAAATTGATTATGGACTTCTGGTGGATCAAACAATGGGCGGATTGAGTTCTAATGTTTCAGGAGAAATTTCAGTAAATGTAGATCTGGGATTTTTAATTGAAAAAGGTGAAATAGTCGGAAGAGTAAAAGATACTATGGCAAGTGGAAATGTTTATAATGCTTTTAGTAATGTACTAGAACTATCAAACTCTCCAAAATGGTACTGGTCAAATATTTATTCACCGGATATGCTTTTGGGTGGACTTACAATAACTGCAAAAGATTAATTTTTAATTTGTCCAATCAACCAATTTCGTGCCCTGATAGTCAGAGGATGAACTATTTTATTTTTTTCTATTACATCCAAAAGTTTAGAATTAATAGCATGTAAAACAGCATTTTCCAGTCCTTTTTCTTTAAATGTTTTTCTTATAGGCGCAGCAAATTTTCTCTCACGTCCAGGCTCACATGAATCTGCCAGATACACTACCATTGCTATTTTGCTCATATCCGGCTCAGCCAAAGTATGACATCGTATTCCTGCTAGAACATCAGTATCATCTATTCCGAATTTTTCTTTTGCCATTAAAGAACCAACTCTTGCATGAAGAACATGAGGATTATCAAAGTCTGCTTTATCAAGTTCAATGTTTTTTTCTTTTGCATATTCCAAAAGTTTTTCATTTGGTAATTCTTTAGCACAGTCATGAAGCCATGCTGAAAGCTCTGCTTTATAGTGATCCAGTTCAAGTTTTTTAGCATATTTTTTTGCTGTCTTTGCAACATTTTCAATATGATTAAATCTTTTTTCACTTACAAAACTTTTAAGCCAAGACTCAATTTCAGGCTTTAACTGCTTTAGTTGTTTTTTTATTTTGCGATCGTACTCAGTCATAAAATTATTTTAGCTGATAAAAAGAAAAATGTTAGCAAAAAAAGGAGAACTGTCATTCCCTGGCTTGACCAGGGAATCCAGATAGTTAAAGATGTCTTTATTCGACTGGATTCCCGCTTTCGCGGGAATGACAAATAATATTTAATCCTCAGAAATCATTATTAGAACTGCTTTAAGAATCTCAAATCTCCCGTGAAGAAATATCTTATATCCGGTATTTTGTACTTAAGCATGGTAAATCTTTCCAGTCCGAGCCCTGCTGCAAAGCCAATCCATTCATCCGGATTAACATTAACTGAAAGCAAAACATTTGGATCAACCATCCCACAGCCAAGAAGCTCCAGCCATCCTCTATTACCACAAGTTCCACAACCAGCTCCATCACAAAAAGGACATTGTGCATCAAGCTCAGCACTTGGTTCAGTAAAAGGAAAAAAGTCCGGTCTAAATCTGGTTTTAATTTCTTTACCAAAGAATTTTTTTATAAATTCATTTAAAACCCATTTCATATTTCCAAATGTAAGATTTTTTTCAACTGCAAGGATTTCAAGCTGATGAAAAAATGGCATTTTTCTAGCATTGATTTCTTCGTTTCTATAGACTCTTCCATGAGCTAGAACCCGCAAAGGAGGCTTGAATTTTTCCATTGCTCTTATTTGAACAGTTGAAGTGTGACTTCTAAGCAAAATATTTGGAGCAATCTTAGTATAAAAAGTATCCTGTTCATCACGGGCAGGATGTTCAGGCGGAGTATTTAAAGCAGTAAAATTGTAAAAATCTGTTTCAACTTCGGGTCCTTGAACTACACTAAATCCCATTCCATGAAAAATATCAACTATTTCTTTTGTAACCATGCTAATTGGATGTTCATGTCCTGGTTCACATTCTATTCCAGGTAAAGTCACATCAAAAGTTTGTTTCGAAAGTTTTTTATCAATTTCCTGTGTTTCAATAACTGACTTTTTCTCATCGTAAATGCTTTGAATAAAATTTTTCAGATCATTTAATAGTTTTCCATATACAGGCCTTACTTCTGGAGAGACATCTCTTATACTTTTTTGAGTATTAGTTAAAAAACTCTTTTCACCAAGAAACTTTATCCTGAAAGATTCAAGAGACTTGGGATCTATAACACTAGACGATTCAGTCTCTACTTCTTTTTTAACCTTGCTAATTGTATTTTCAATGCTTTCCATAACATTCCTGCTTTATTATAGAATATATTCATGCCCTTGGATTTAAAAAAGGTTATTACTCAAATCAAAAATCTTGAGAACCAGGATTTAAGAGAAGAAAATCATAACAGGCTTGAATCAACATACAAATTATTTGAAATTGCTAAAGAAAACTATGAAAAATTAATTACTCGTCTTGCTGAAACCAAAAGTTTATCAGGTGCAAATTTCTACTTTGCAACACCAGAACTTCTCAGCAAAGATGAAACGTTAGATACACTTCACAATAGTAAAGAAAAGTTTTCCACTCCTCACATTACTATTGCTACTGATGGTTCACAAATAAATCCATCTGCACATGAATTTTCAGGAGCATCTCTTATAAATATTGGACTTGTTGGTATTCCGTATTTTGACAGTAGTATTCCTGTAACCTTATCATCTGAACCAACCGTATATAACAGTCTCGATAAAATTTTCCAAACCACCTCATCAGATTTTGTCCAGGATGAAGACTTAATTGCATATGAAAGAACATTAAAAGAGTTAGAAGAACTTGTTAAACTTGCAAAAAAATATTCTTCTTATTATAAGCTTCCTATAGTTGCTCTTGTGGATGGAACACTAATCCACTGGCACATAGATAAATTTCCCGATATATACATTCAACAATTTATTAAAAGATTTTCTGACTCGATTTTAGAACTAAAGTCAATGGACATCCCTGTAGTAAGTTTTCTAAGCAATTCCAGATCAAATGAGCTTATAAATATGCTGAGGATTTTTAAATGTCCGTTTGAACCTGTAAACTGCAAAAAGCATTGTTCAAATATTGAATCAAAGAATCTTCCATGTAATCCAACCCTGGAATATAAGCCTGTTTTTGACAGAAGGCTAATTGAAAAGCGCTTTACCATTGAAAAAGCAGTAATAGGGACAAGAACTATTTTATTTAAATCAAATAGCATGATTTTAAATCACTATCCTGAAGATTTAAAAATTTATTTCTTTTACATAAACACAGGAACTGAGACTGCAAGGGTTGAATTGCCTGCTTATATAGTTAATAATGAAAAATTGCTTGACCTGACACACAATGCAATTGCTCTGCAATGCAAAGCAGGATTTGGATATCCAATTACTCTTAGCGAAGCCCATCTATTGGCAGTTGTAAATAAAACTGACAGGCAGGTTTTTTATAATCTCCTGAAAGAGCAAATGCTTTCTAAAAAAGATACTAAGGTTAGATTGTCAAATAAAGAGCTAAAGAAAAGAATTAGTTTTGTTTAGAATTAAATTTTTTATTTAATTCTTCAGTTGTTTTGCTTGCTTTTATTGTAGCTTCTTTTGCATCTTTAATTACATTAGAGATATTTCGAACATCTTCAGGACTAATCATTTCGCTAAATGATTTTAAATTTGCAAGATGCTCACCATAGCTCTTTATTTTCTGCTTTAATATAGGATCCGTTACATCCCGATCAGCCTCTACCAATGAATCATTCACTCTGTTTAGTGCTTCAAGAATCATTGTTTTGTAAGTACCTATATTCTGTATAAAATTTTCCCCTGAAATATCATGCGTGATTTCATCTAGGTTTTGAGAGAAACTACTCAGATCACCTTTCAAAGCTTCCGGCAAATTTTTATCTCCTATTATCCTATTTAAAGAGTCTAAAGGTTTTTTAATACTTATCAATAATTTATTTGCTTCATCTGCCCCACTAGACAGGTTATTTTTTACTGAAACAAGAGTTTTTTCATATGTACTTAGTTTCTCTGCTGTTTGGTTTAACGACTCTGAGGCTCTTTGGAATGACAATCTTACCTTCTGCAAATTCTCATGAGTAAAAATTTTTATTACTGATTCAGAAAAAATTTTTAATCCATCAAGAAGATCAAGTGAAGCATGCAGCCAACTCTCAGTTGTAATTGGTTCTTGTACAATCAAAGCTTTACTATCAGATAGTTCACTAGGAGGAATGATTTCTAAAACTCTTCCCTGATTGGGTCTAAAAGAGGTTATTGTCAGATAAGAACCTGGTGGAGGTAAGCCAATTTTTTTATTTTTAATTTTTATGGTTACTATAACACCATCTTTATATGGTCTTGTTTTTACAACATTTCCAACCTCAACACCAAGAGCTGTAACCTGTGCACCAACTGGCAAGCCATCTATATTTTTAAATTTTGCTTCAAATGTTCTTTGAGAATCACAATAAGCAAAAATGCTAATTACAAGAAATAAAACTAATATGAAACTAAATATAAATCTAAACATTTGTCACAAGTCTTATGTCTTTGCTTCTTTAAGAGCTTGTTCTTTTTCTTTTGCTTGTTTCAATGCATTTTCATAATCTTCCATATCACTGTTATTCTGAAAAACTGAGACAAGCTCTGTAGTAGATGGAACAAAGACAGCAATGGTTGCTGTCTTGCTTTTATTTGCATTATAAAACTCTAGAATTTTTAGATCTTCAGCTTTTTTAGCTGATTCTTTAGCCTTTGAAGGAGTAGAAACATCAAGTTTCACAAACTCAATTTCAGCATGATCTTTTAACAAAAGGTCTATAGTGGGTTCAATATTTTTGCACCCAGGACACCAACTAGCATAAATTTCTACAACTAGAGCACTTTTTTGTTCTTTTACTGTTTGAGGTACTGATTTTTTGTCAGATTTTTTATTCTTCTTAAAAAAGCCTGCATTGGAAGGCTGAGTAAATGTAAAACCAACTGACAAAACCAGGGTTAAAATCAAAAGTGTTTTTCTTAGCATTTTCCCTCCACACATAAACAATGACTCCAAATAAATCATAACATGATGTTTCACAATACAATCAATTAATATCATTGTCCTTGCCAATTAGATTTAATTATTGTTAGCATGTACAAGGTTTGTTTTTATAATAAAATATCTAATTTAAACTAATGACTGTACAGGAAAAGCCAAATTTAAAGAATGATAATAAAAGTGATTTAAATCAAAATATGGATGACAAAATAAAAACTCCATTTACAAAAAAAGTTTATTCTTTCATAAAAGAAACTGTAGAACTTATAGTTGTCACGCTGGTACTTCTTATAGTCATAAGACAAGGGCTTATTGAGGCACGATACATACCGAGCGAATCAATGGTGCCTACACTAAAAGTAAATGATAGATTAATTGTTGAAAAAGTTACAAAGAATTTAAGATTTTTCGGATTAAAAATGCCAGTGAAAAGGGGCGACATTCTGGTTTTTTATCCACCAGCAGAAGGCAACAGAGGTAAAGATCTTCACTATGATCCGCTTAGCATTTTTGCAAGGTGGACAGGACTGCCTTTTTTGCCTCAGGATGATGCTTATATAAAAAGAGTTATTGGACTTCCAGGAGATCAAATAGAAATAAAAAGCGGTGAAGGTGTTTTTATTAACAATCGATTTTTGGTTGAACCCTATATAAATGAAGTACCAAGATATAACTGTACAGATCTAAAAGACATAGAAGTATATAAAAGAAAGGGATTATCAGGCAAAATCATTGTTCCTAAAGGATCTTTCTTCTTAATGGGCGATAACAGAAACAGAAGCCAGGATAGCCACGTCTGGGGATTCTTAGATGAAAAGAGAATTGTTGGTAGAGCTGCTGTTATTGTCTGGAGAAAATTAGGAGAAAAACCAGTCTTACTTCAGGAATCTCAGCTTTTAAATTTTTAAATTTATGCCTGTTAAAACACCAAGACAAAAAACTGCTTACGTTAGAGATATTTATAAACCAATAAAAAGTTTTGGCCAGTCTGTATTTTGGAGATTTGCCAGTTTATGGTTATTAATAAGTTTATTTTATTTTTTCTACAATACTCACCCATATTACTTAAATCCTGATTTTAACAAGGCACATGGCTTTTTAAATAAAGCATATGCAATATTCTGTATATTAGCTTTGCCATATACCTGGTTTACATTGAAGTTTAACTATAGACAAAAGGATGATTTGAAGGATCCATCTATTATATTTTTTGT
>OBEQ010561810.1_pt1 | contig 10760 bp, 5 predicted proteins | sample 1670901 | NCBI WGS metagenome assembly OBEQ01 (sample SAMEA104232315, study PRJEB22302) | groundwater metagenome | biome: forest; feature: aquifer; material: groundwater | place: USA | collected 2011-08-07 | depth 5.4 m | reverse complement strand
GATCCACGTAGCCGCGCCAGCTCACGTGCGGCCGCGTGGCGGCGAAGGCTGCCAGCTCGGCCGCGAGCGGTCCGTCGCCGACCACGACCAGGCTGGCGCCGGTGCGCTTGTGAATGACGTCCCAGGCCGCCAGCACCAGCTGGAAGCCCTTCTCGGGCGCGAGCCGCCCCGCGTAGACCACCGTGGGCGGCGCACCCGGGTCACGGACCGCAGCGCCCGCGCCGGGACGGAACACCTCGGCGTCGACGCCCAGGCCGACCCAGTGCACGCGCGGCACGCCCTGCTGGTCGAGCATGCGCGCGACGAAGCGCGACGCCGCCAGGGTGGCGTCGTAGCGCTCGTGCTGGCTGCGACAGAACTTCCACGCCAGCGACAGCGCGGCGCGGCCCACGCAATCGGGCGCCGCGCGCAGCGCCGGGGCGACGTAGGTACGCGGATAGTCGGCATGGTAGAAGCCGACCACGCGCGGCGTGCGGGCCAGGCCGCGCAGCGCGTGCCTGACCATCTGCGGCAAGATGTAGTGCGTGCCCACCTCGACCACGTCGGGGCGCAGCTCGGCCAGGACGTCGCGCAGGGGCGCGTAGCCGCCGAAGGCGCGGTAGTGCGTGCCGGCCAGGCGCGGCCCGGGCAGGCGGTGCAGCGTGCCGCCCTCGAACGGTTCGTCGACGCGCGTCTCGCCCGGGACCACGAAGTGACAGTCGAAGCCGCGCCGCGGCAGGACGCGCGCCTTGGCCCGGTAGTAGGTCTTGATGCCGCCACAGCTGTCGGAGAAGAAGCTGGTCACGTCGACGACGCGCACGTCGCGCTACTCCTCGAGGCCTGGCACCGGGCGGGCGGCGGCCGCGTCCTCGTCGAGGAAGCGTTCGTAGGCCTTGAAGGTGCCGCGCGCGGCCTCGGGCAGGGCGAAGCGACGCGCCCACGCGCTGGCGGCGCGGCCCATCTTCTCGCGCAGGCCGGGGTTCTCGAGCAGCAGCGCCAGCGCCGTGCGCAGCTCGTCGGGGTTGGTGGCGTCGACGACCAGACCGGTCACGCCGGGCACGACGTTCTCGGCCGCGGCGCCCTTGTTGGACACCACGACGGGCAGGCCGGCCGCCTGCGCCTCGACCACCGCGTTGCCGAAGGTCTCGGTCTCGCTGGGGAAGACGAACACGTCGGCGGAGGCGTAGAGCTGCGCCAGCCGCTCGCCGGTGTGCTCGCCGGCGAAGATGACGCGCCCGCCTGCGCTCTTGGCGGCCAGCTCGCCCTGGTAAGGTCCGCCGCCCACGAGGATGAGCTTGGCGTCGGCGGGCTCCATCTCGTGGAAGCCCTCGACCAGCGCGTCGAGGCCCTTCTCGCGCGAGATGCGGCCCACGTAGAGGACCTTGGGATCGCCGTTCAGGCCGAACTCGGCGAAGGCGTGGGCGTCGCGGTGCGCGGGGCGGAAGAGATCGAGATCCACGCCGCGCGGCACGCGCGCGACCTTCTCGGGGCGCACGCCCAGCTCGGCGACCCGCTTCGCCACCGCCTCGGAGGGCACGAGCACGCGGTCCATCTGTCGGTAGAACCAGCCCACCACCGTGCCCACCATCGAGCCCAGCGTCGGGTCACCGGTGATGCGCGTGGCGTACTCGGGCACGTCGGTGTGGTACTGGCCGATGACGGGCAGCTTGCACAGACGCGCGGCGGCCAGGCCGGCCATGCCGACCGGGCCGGGCGTCGAGCACTGCACCAGGCTGATCTCGTCCTGGATGACCCAGTCGATGACCGCTTCGAGGTGCGGGATGCCGAACTCCATGCTGGGGTATTCGGCGAGGCGGTGGCGGAACACCGTGGGCAGGCGCACGATGCCGTCGTCGTCGACGGTGACGCGGGTCTGCGCCGGGTCGCGCGCGATGCCGACCAGGCGCAGGTCGAGACCCTCGGCGCGTGCGCTGTCGGCCAGGCGGCGCAGGCCGATGGCCACGCCGTTGACGTCGTCGATGGAGTCGGTGAACACGGCCACGCGCGGGCACTTGCCGGCGTCGGGCGCGGGGAAGCCCAGCTTGGCGGCCAGCGTGGTCGCCTGCAGGCGGTCACGCGCGGCGTAGCGGCCGGCCAGCAGGTAGGGCAGGCCGACCAGGATGCCGCGCAGGATGTCGGGCACCTCGGCGGTCAGGCGGACCAGGTCGACCTTCGCAAGCGCGTCGGCAAAGCTGCCCAGCGCGTTGCGGCTGAGGTCGATGAGCATGGCCGACAGGCGCTCGTGCAGCCAGCTCTCGTACTCGTCCTCGTGGCCGTGGCGCCAGCACTCGTCCCAGTCGAAGCGGCGGCCGTGCACGTCGGTGGCGCTGAGGTGGCGCGCGATGGTCGTGCGCATCGCACCCGTCGACGCGGGCGCCGTGCCGCGGCCCGAGGTGTCGAAGCCAGCCGCCGAGGCCAGCATGGCGGTGCCGTCCTTCTTGAGGTACCCGGTCAAGACGCCGTAGGCATTGTGGCCGAGCGTGCGCGGCGTGCCCCACGAGCCCGCCGGCTCGGTGCGCAGGCTGGCCAGGGCGGTGCGCAGGCCGGCCAGGCTGGCCTCGCCGCGGTAGGTGGTGAATGCGCGCGCGATGCCGATGCGCCCGTGGTCGTCGGAGCCGCCGACCAGGCCGTAGCGGCCGAACTTGTTGAGGAAGGGCGTGCGCGGGTAGCGCTCGGCCCAGGCCTCCAGCTGCTCGGGCGTCAGGCCATCGATGATGCGCAGGAGCGCGGTCTCGTGCTCGCGGTCGCGCGTGCCGTTGCGCAGCTCGAGGTTGTGGAACATGAGCAGGCAGCGCTCGACGTGGCTGTGGTCGAGGCGGCGGTTCACCGCCGACAGCGGATGGCACAGGAACGCGGCGATCTGGCTGTCGGCGACGTACCGGGCCAGCTCGTAGATGTTCGGGCGCAAGCGCTGCAGCTCGGCGTGCTGCGCCTCGTCGATGCCCAGCGCGATGATGTGCATGACGTTGCCGTCCTCGGGAAAGCGCGCCGAGACCTCCTCGCTGATGAAGGTATTGGGTCCCGCGGACGCGAGCTCGAGTGCAGCGTCGATGTTGTCGTGGTCGGTCAGGGTGACCAGGTTCATCCCGCGTGCCATGGCCGTCTCGTAGACCTGGCGCACGGCGGTGTAGCACTCGGCCGACTTGCCCGAGCGCAGGAACCAGCTGTACGGCCGGTCGGAGTGCTCGGAGTGCACGTGGAGGTCGACCCGGACTTCGGCTTCGCTGGGGTGAGCTGGTCGTGCGTCGGCTTGCGGCATGGACGTGAACTTGGCCCGCCCGGGCAACACACCTGCACGTCGCGCGTGACGTTCGCGGGTCCGGTTCGTGCCACCCGGGATGGCGCGCGCGCGACATCACGAATTCACCTGTAGACACAAGCGCCGCCTCATTTAGCATTCCACCATGCCGTCCTTCTCTGCTTCCGGGACGAGCGTGAGTACCGTCATGCTGCCCACGCTGCTCTTGCTGACCACCGCGAGCACGCCCGCGCCGCAGCGTCACTGTGCGATCGACCCGTCGCTGCCGGCGAGGCTGCGCCTGGCGTCAGTCGATGCGAGTGTCGAGGTCAGCACGACCCCGTTCGCGCTCGAGCTGCGCGATCGTGACGGCCGTGTCGTCCTTGCCAGCACGGGCGCGGGGGCGCTCGGGTGGACCAGCGGGCGTGTCGCTTACGACAGCATCGTGTCGCCGGGGTACACGCGCTTCACGGCCGCGCTCGATCCCTGGCACGAGGGACTGCGCGTGGCCCAGGCGCGCGCCACCGCCGACGCGCTCGAGCTGACCCTGGTCGAGCCGGACGCGCCGGCCTCGCCGTGCGTGCACGCGCGTGTGCTGCTGCGGGGCGCCACGCTGCGGGTCGAGGCCCGCCTCGACGCGACCGCGACCGCGCGCCAGGTGCCGCGCGCCTGGGAGGTGGCGTTCGCGTCGCCTGCCGACGAGGGCTTCCTCGGCCTGGGCGAGCGCTTCAACCGCACCGACCAGCGCGGCCACCAGGTCCACTCCTGGGTCGAGGAGGGCGGCATCGGCACCGGCGAGGGCCAGCGCGCGGGCGCGCACAATCCCTACCCGAGCGGCGAGGAGATGACCTACTACCCGGTGCCGTTCTTCGTCTCGACGCGTGGCTACGGCTTCTGGCTGGACACGACCTGGCGCAGCCAGCTCGACCTGGCCAGCACGCGCGACGACGCGTGGCGCGCCTGGCACGTCGGCCCGACGCTGGCGTTCGAAGTGTTCGTGCCGCGCGCGGGCGACGTGCGGCCGTGGCCGTACCAGATCATCGACGGCTTCACCGCGGCCACCGGGCGGCCCATGGTGCCGCCGCCGTGGGCGCTGGGGCCGCGCCGGCGCATCAACCGGCACGCGCGCGTGGAGGGCGTGGCGGAGATCCAGGCCATGCGCGACGCCGACCTGGCGGTGACGTCGATCGACGACGCGCTGCACTTCCTGCCCCACGGCTCGCACCTCGGTCACGAGGCCGAGCTGGCCGCGTGGACCGCCGATGCGCGCGGGCTGGGCTACCGCGTCAACGGCTACTTCAACAGCATGGTCAGCGTCGACCCGGCGGCGGCCACCGCCGCCTTCGCCGCCGAGGGCGTGACCGAGGGCGCGTTCCTGCGCCGCGCCGACGGGTCGTTCCCGGGCGTGTGGGTCATGACCGGGCACCGCGTGCGCTCGCTCTACGTGGTCGATTTCACCAGCGCCGCGGCCAGCGCGTGGTTCGTGCGCGCCTTCGACTGGGCGTTCGCGCTCGGCTACTCCGGCTTCATGTACGACTTCGGCGAGTACGCGCTGCCCGACGTGGTGGCCAGGAGCGGCATGAGCGGCGAAGAGCTGCACAACCTGTACCCGGTGCTGCAGGCGCGCGCGGCGCACCAGGCGCTCGAGCGCGGCGCGCACGCGGGCGACTGGCTCGCCTTCATGCGTTCGGGCTACACCGGCTCGTCGGCCTTCGTGCCCATGGCCTGGTCGGGCGATCCGTCGGCGTCGTTCGAGGATTCGGATGGGCTGCCCAGCGTGGTGCGCGCGGGCATCAACGTGGGCGTCTCGGGCGTGCCCAGCTGGGGCTCCGACATCGGCGGCTACCATTGCCTGGTCGACGGCGTGCAGGCCGCCGACGAGGAGCTGCTGGTGCGCTGGATCCAGATGGGCGCGCTCATGCCCGGCATGCAGGACCAGGACGCGTGCGAAGGCAGCGACGCGAGCAAGAAGGCGTCGATCTGGCGCTCGCAGGCGGCGCGCGACGCCTGGCGCTGCTACGCACGCCTGCACACGCGCCTGTTCCCCTACTGGTACACGCTGCTGCGCGAGGCCCACGCGACCGGCGCACCGGTCACGCGTCACATGTTCCTCGAGCACCCCGAGCGCCCCGATCTACGTGGCGTCGACGATGTCTTCTACGCCGGCCCCGCGCTGCTGGTGGCGCCGGTGCTGGCGCGCGGTGCCCGCAGCAAGCGCGTCGTCCTGCCCGACGCGCGCTACCTCGACTGGGACACGCGGAAGATCGTTCACGGCGGCGCCCTGGAGGCCACGACGCTGGACGCACCGCTCGAACGCATGCCGCTCTTGCTGCGCGCCGGCCACATCCTGCCACTCCTGGACGAGAGCATCGACACGCTCGTGCCCACCGACGCGCCCGGCATCGTCGACGCGGCTGACGTCGGCGACGTCTACGACGTGGTCGTCCTGCTCGAGCCGAACCAACCTGCCGCCATGACGCTGTTCGACGGCACCCTCCTCGAGGCGCGCTGGGACGGCACACCCTCCGCGCCCACCGTCCGCCTCGACGCCGCTCCCGGCCAGCACCTCGATGCGCCCGGCCTGCAGCTCACCAACACCGGCCCTCGCCGCGTCCGCTGGCAGGTGTACCTGGCCGACTAGGGTCGCTGCGTACAAGTGAAGCAAACGTCGACCGGCCCATCGTACGGCGTCGTCGCCGATGGTGCCGTCGACGGTAATTTCCTCGCACGACGCGATGCGTCATGCGACATTGCGTCCTGATCGGCGAGGGCCGGTAGGTGACGGTCCCAGCGCACGACGTTCTCCATTCAGGAGCCGACCCCATGTCGAAGATGCCAGCTCAGAAGTACCGCGCCTACGCGCCCGTAGGCCTCGACGACCGCACCTGGCCGTCGCGAACGATCACGCGCGCACCCATCTGGTGCAGCGTCGACCTCCGGGACGGCAACCAGGCGCTCCCCGAGCCCATGGGTCTCGAGCGCAAGACGCGCATGTTCCGCGAGCTCGTGGCCATGGGCTTCAAGGAGATCGAGGTCGGCTTCCCCAGCGCGTCGCAGCCCGACTTCGACTTCGTGCGCCAGCTGATCGACGAGAACATGATCCCCGCCGATGTGACGATCCAGGTGCTCACGCAGGCGCGTGACCACCTCATCGAGCGCACCTTCGAGTCCATCCGCGGCGCGCGCCGCGTGATCGTGCATGTGTACAACAGCACGTCGACGCTGCAGCGGCGCGTGGTCTTCGGGCTCGACGAGGCCGGCATCAAGGATATCGCCGTGCGTGGCACCGAGCGCATCCGCGAGCTCGCCAAGACTATCCCCGAGACCGAGGTGCTGCTCGAGTACTCGCCGGAGAGCTTCACCGGCACCGAGCTGCCCTTTGCCTTGGAGATCTGCGACGCCGTGCTCGCCGTCTGGGGCGCCACGCCCCAACGCAAGGTCATCCTGAACCTGCCGGCCACCGTCGAGATGTCGACGCCCAACATCTACGCCGACATGATCGAGTGGTTCCACCGCCACGTCTCGCGGCGCGATTCGGTGGTGCTGAGCGTGCATCCGCACAATGACCGCGGCACCGGCGTGGCCGCCGCCGAGCTGGCGATGATGGCCGGCTGCGACCGCGTCGAAGGCACGCTCTTCGGCAACGGAGAGCGCACCGGCAACGTCGATGTGGTCACTCTCGCGCTCAACATGTTCACCCAGGGCGTGGATCCCGAGCTCGAGATCCACGACATCGACGCGCTCGTGCGCATGGTCGAGCACTGCAACCGCCTGCCCGTGCACCCGCGCCACCCCTATGCTGGCGAGCTCGTCTACACCGCCTTCTCGGGCTCGCACCAGGACGCCATCCGTAAGGGCTTCGCGGCCCTGCGCTCGAGCGCCACGGGCCTCTGGGAAGTGCCCTACCTGCCCATCGATCCCGCCGATCTCGGCCGCAGCTATGAGGCGGTCATCCGCGTCAATAGCCAGTCGGGTAAGGGCGGCATCGGCTGGGTGCTCGAGACCGATCACGGCCTGCGCCTGCCGCGCGGCATGCTGGTCGAGTTGAGCCGGATCGTGCAGACGATTACCGAAACCACCGAGACCGAGATCACGCCGGCAGCCATCCTCTCGGCGTTCGAGCGTGAGTACCTGCGCGATAGCGGCGCCTTCGTGCTGCACGATCATCGGCAAACGAGCGCCACTATCGGCCACGGCTGGGAGGTCGCGCTCGAGCACGACGGTCGCCAGCAGGTGTTGCATGGCGTGGGTAACGGCCCCATCGACGCCTTCGTACACGCACTGGCCTCAGGCCTCGGCCTCGACATCCGCGTCACCGACTACGCGGAGCACGCGCTCGGCCAAGGCGCCGACGCCGAGGCGGTGGCCTACGTCGAGATCGCCTGCGAGCACGGCAAGAGCTACGGTGCCGCCCGCCATACGGACATCGTGCGCGCGTCCATCGGGGCGGTGGTGAGCGCGCTGAACCGCCTGGCCGCGCTGCGCGGCGCCACCAGCCTCCTGGCCGCGGCGCGCTGAGGCGCACCGGTCTCCCCTGGAGCCGTCGTCTAGTTCTGCTGGTGATGGCCGCCACCGCCACCGCCACCGCCACCGCCGCCGCCGCCGCCACCGCCGCCGCCGCCGCCAACGGGCGATGATGCCGCGGTGTCCCACAGGTTGATGCGCGTGTAGCGGTGCTCACCGGCCATCGCGAGGCCACCGAAATCGGTGTAGTCGCGGCGCCAGACCTGCCAGAACTGGTCGAAGGACATGCCGTTGCCCAGATCCAGGTCCCGGCCATTGGCGAAGTAGATCTTGTCGTTGCCGATGTTGTTGTCGTTGCCCACCTTCTCGATGCCGACGATGGCCGCAAAGGGGCCATCGAACCTGCCGGTCTTGTACGGGATCACCACCGGGTGGCCCTGCGCCAGCGTGGCCCAGAGCACCTGGTACTCGGAGTTGCCGTCGAACTCATCGTAGGAGTACTTGAAGGTGGTGCTGGCCGGCTTGTACTGGTCCATGTAGCTCTGGAACACGCTGACGAAGTTGGGCGTGCTCGTGCCGGGCATCTCGAAGGTGAGGAACCTCCAGGTGTTGGTCTGCATCGCCAGGCCGAGCTTCCACGCCGTGACGCGCTCCTCGCAGACCCAGGTGCGCTCCGGCAGGGTGTGCGGCGGGGTATCGGAGAGCGGCTCGGTGATCCAGTGGCAATACTGGCCTGCGAGCTTGTCGATGCCGTACCAGCGAAACACGTTCAGCGCCGCGTCGGGTCCGCACGAGTTGTTGAAGTGGTTGTTGTTGTAGAAGTCCACCGTGGGGTCGCCGGTGGCCTCGGCGCCGGGGGTCATGAACAGCTTCACCTCGCGTGCGTTCTGCTTCACGTAGCGCGCATCGCCGGCGAGGTTGTGGATGATCCTGGTGTCGGCACCGAGAGAGCTCGATACCGCGGCCAGGTCGTCGTCTTCGACGGCCTCGAATGGCTCCGGTGCGCAGGCAGCGAGGCCGAGTCCGAGCACGGGAAGGAGCCCGATGATTCGCTTCAGGATGGTCATGGACGCCCATGGAGCACGTCCAGTGCCAACTCTGGGTGCACCGCGAAGTGCGCAGAAAGACGAGGCGAACGCGGCCGAGCCGGATCCTGCCGAGCGTCGTGTTCAGGCAATTCGTGCGGGCAATGCGTCCCCCTGGACGCCCGAGGCTTCGAGGATGAGGCGCTCGACGGCGCGGGCGTGGCCGCGGGCGTCGAAGTCGCGCTCCACGCTGGTGCGGGCGGCGCGGCCCTCGCGCGTGCGGCGAAGCGGGTCGTCGCGGTAGGCGGCGAGGGCGCGCGCGAGCGCGGCGACGTCGCCCACGGGGACGAGCTCGCCGGTGTGGCCGGGGGAGAGCATCTCGGCCACACCGCCCACGTCGAAGGCGACGACCGGCTTCTCGAGCGCCATGGCCTCGATGACGGCGCGAGGCAGCGGGTCGGCGTAGACGCTGGGTACCACCGCGACGTCGAAGTCGGCCACCCACGGACGCACATCCTTCTGGAAGCCGACGAAGTGGACGTTCTTCTCGATGCGCAGCTGCGCCGCCAGGGCGCGGCATTCGGCCACATGGTCGACGGGGAAATCTTCGGGCGTGTCGCCCACGACGACGAAGTGACAGGCCGGGCCGCGCTCGAGCAACATCGCCGCGGCGCGCACCAGCTCGAGGAAGCCCTTGCGGCGCAGGACGCGGCCGTGCGCGCCGAAGACCACCGCGTCGGCGTCGATGCCCAGGCGCGTGCGCAGGATGGGCACGGTCTGCCCGGGCGTGAAGTCGGAGAGATCGATGCCGTTGTGCAGCACCGTGACCTTCTCGTGCGCGGCAAACTGCGCCGCCGCCGCGCGCGACACGCACACGATGCGGCGTACCGCCGGCGACGCGGCCAGGCGCCGGTGCAGGGGCGCGATGGCGCGCGGGATCGACGTGTAGCGCACGTGCCAGAGCGCGGGCACGCCGGTGCGCGCGGCCACGATGCCGCCCACGAAGTCGGCGGTCGTGCCGTTGCAGTAGATGAGGTCGTAGCCGCCGCGCGTGACCAGGCTGGACAGGCGCGCCACCGCGCGCACGATGCGCATGGCGTTGCCGGCCGCACGCACGCCCCGCAGGGGCAGGGGCGCGCGGAAGTCCTCGCGCCGCATGGCCCGGCCCCAGGGCGCGATCACGTTCTCGATCAGATCCGGCTCGTGCAGGATGTGCTCGGCAGCGTCGGCATCTCGAACCAGCTCGTCGACCACGCCCTGGCGCGGCAGCACCAGCGTGCGCTCCACCGCGCGCGGGTCGAGGTTGGACAGGATGGTCAGCAGGCTCCGGCCCGGGCCGCCGTTGCGCGGCGTGTCGTTGAGGAAGAGCACGCGCGCACGTCGCGCTTCCCGGGCGGAATCGTCACGGAGGTTTCGCAGAGCGATCACGACCCCGCTGTTAGCATCCGGCGCTGAAACCACGTGCGACATCTGGGCGAAATCGAAGGCAACGAATTCCTCACCGCGACGTGGCAGGCCGCGCTCGGCACCGCCGAGGCGCGCGCCTACGACCAGTTCGTCACACGCGCGGGCGGCGGTCACTTCGCGCAGACGCGCGCGCTCGCCCGTCTGGCCACCGCCGGGCGGCCATTCGTGCTGCGCTGGTTCATGGCCCGCGACACGAGCGGACGCCTCGTCGGTGCGGCGCTGGTGCTGCGCGCCGCGCTCGGACCGCTGGTGCTGCCCGTGGCCAAGGTCGAGCGCGGTCCGGTCTGCGATCGACCCGAGGACCTGCCGCGCGTGCTGCGCGCGCTGGCGCGGACGGCGCTCGCGCGCGGCATCGTGCAGCTGCGCGTCATGCCTTACTTTGCCGACGCCGACGCGGCGGCCGCGGCGCGCGCGCTGGCCGCGACCGGCTTCCGCGACGTTCAGGAGATGGATGGCTCGCACGCGGCCACCTTGCGCGTCGAGCTGGCCGCAGGGGACGACGAGGCCACGTTGCTGGCCGCGCGCGAGCACGACAAGCTGCGTCGCGAGCTGAGCAGCGCGCGCAAGGCGGGCGCGCGGGGCCCCCG
>OBEQ012345018.1_pt1 | contig 10761 bp, 10 predicted proteins | sample 1670901 | NCBI WGS metagenome assembly OBEQ01 (sample SAMEA104232315, study PRJEB22302) | groundwater metagenome | biome: forest; feature: aquifer; material: groundwater | place: USA | collected 2011-08-07 | depth 5.4 m | reverse complement strand
TTCAGAACGTCGGCACTAAAAATCCGGTGTTCATGCTCGACGAGATAGATAAGGTCGGCGCTGATTTCCGTGGCGACCCGTCATCTGCACTACTGGAAGCGCTTGATCCCGAGCAGAATTTTGCTTTTTCTGACAACTACCTTGAAGTGCCGTTCGACCTCTCTGATGTTTTGTTTATTACAACGGCCAATATGCTCGACACGATTCCTCCGGCTTTGCGCGACCGCCTTGAGGTTATTGAATTCCCCGGCTACACCGAAGAGGAGAAGTTGAATATCGCCAAAAATTATCTTTTGCCGAAACTTTATGAACAGCATGGATTGAACAAATCCAGCGGTCTGACTTTTGCCGATGATGCTATCAGGGATATTATTCGCAAGCACACTCGCGAGGCCGGTGTGCGTGATTTGGAACGCCAAATTGCCAAGATTTTGAGAAAAGTTATTCGTAAGCAAGCCGAGAAGAAAATTAAGGGTAAATTGAAGATTGATGCCAAGTCGATTCATAGCTATCTTGGCCCCATGAGATTCAGCCACCAAGAAGCCGAAAAGAAAAATGAGATTGGCGTCGCTACCGGACTGGCTTGGACGCCGGTCGGAGGAGAGGTGTTATCAATCGAAGCTTCTTCGATGCCCGGTAAGGGAAAATTGATTCCGACCGGTCAACTGGGTGATGTTATGAAAGAATCTATCCAGATTGCGTTGAGCTATGCTCGTTCCAAGGCGGCTATGCTTGGTATTACTACCGACTTTTACAAAGAAGACATCCATGTTCATTTGCCGTCCGGTGCGATTCCTAAAGACGGTCCCTCTGCCGGAGTGGCCATGGCGACAGCGATTATTTCCCTGCTGACCAAGATCCCGGTCCGCAAAGATGTCGGGATGACCGGAGAGATTAGTCTTCGCGGTAATGTGCTAGAGATTGGCGGGTTTAAGGAAAAGATTCTAGCTGCTCATCGTGCCGGACTGAAATTGATTATTGCTCCCGAACAAAATCGAAAAGACCTTGAAGATATTCCCAAAGAGATTCTCAAAGATATTAAATTTGAATTTGTGAAGAATATGGACGCGGTATTATCGATAGCGTTGGTGAAGCGGCAGCCTGTCTCCAACGGAAAGCCCAAAATTCCATTAAACAATCTTCGAACCGGTAAATATCTTCCCTCAAATCCCAAACAAGCATAATGATTTCTAATCCCGAAATTTTAGCCCGACTTTTGATAGCTACTGTGTGTGGCGCGCTGATTGGGTTGGACCGAGAGCGGTCGCATAAAGCGGCCGGTCTGAGAACCCACTCCTTAGTAGCGCTTGGTTCAGCGCTCTTAGCTCTTATTTCTTTCTTTCTGTATGAGAACCTCCCCTCCGTGAACGGTGTCAACGGGTTTGATTACCACTTGATCGCCAACATTATTGTCGGTATCGGTTTTATTGGTGGTGGCGCTATCCTGCGCAATGGGTCGCATGTAACAGGCACTACTACTGCGGCCTCGCTGTGGACGGTGGCGGCGATTGGTCTGGCTGTGGGTGTAGGATTCTACTGGGGTGCTTTGTTCACGGCAGTCATAGCATATTTCTTGTTGACTGTTGTCTGGAGGTTGGAAAGAAAAGTTGTACCGGTAAGATATGAGCCGCTCGGGGAGAATGATTCTCCTATTGATAGTATTCTAGGTATTAATCATGCCGAAAAATAATTTCTGGTATGCCGTTGCGACTCTTGTCGGCGGTACTGTCGGGGTGGGGATATTCGGAATTCCCTTTGTTTTTGTAAAGGCCGGTTTTTTACCCGGCATTTTATTTTTGGTTGGGTTGACTGCCGTCGTCATGTTGCTTAATGCTATGTACGGAGAAGTTATCTTACGCACGTCGACCAAGCACCAAATGCTGGGTTACGTTCAAAAATATCTGGGTTCAGGAGCCAGAGACATTTTGTTGCTAACTTTTGTGTTGAGCGTCTACGGAGCTATGTTGTCCTACATTATCATCTCCGGTACTTTTTTATCTAATTTCTTTTCTTTTTTTTCGTATTCGTCGCCTGCATTTTTTAGCACCCTATTTTTCATTGTTGGTGCCACATTGCTTTTGATGGGAGTTCGAAGAGTTTCAAAATTTGATTTGCTCATGCTGGGATTTTTCGTAATCTTGATTTTTTCAGTTGCAGTTCTTAGTATTCGCCATATAGATATTCATAATTATGCCTTGTTGACCAAAGAGTTTTGGTTCCTGCCGTTCGGGGTCATATTTTTTGCGCTTAGTGGGATGGTTGCTCTTCCTCTGGCACGAGAAGTTCTGGACATTGCTCCCGATGGTCAAGGTATGACTAGCGGGCGAAAGTTCAAAAAGGTCATCATGGTGGGTACAGCAATTCCTGCTATCTTATGTCTTGTTTTTGTTTTGGCTGTAGTCGGCGTGTCAGGTGATGCTACTTCTCCGGAAGCCGTTTCTGGTTTGGCTTTTTTCTTGGGGGAAAGAATTGTGCTCATCGGCTCACTTTTTGGCATCTTGTCCATTACCACTTCATTTCTTGGTATGGGCTTGGCGCTTAGCGAGTCCTTTCAGTATGATTTCAAGTTCAGTAAATTGAGGGCGTGGTTGCTTGTGGTTGTCCCACCGTATTTCTTGTTTTTGTTGGGGCTTAGGAATTTCATCGACGTAATGAAATTGGTCGGTGGTCTGGCATTGAGTGTAGAGGGCATATTCCTACTTTTCTTATATATGCAGGCAAGAAAAAAGGGAGATAGAATCCCTGAATACTCTGTTCGAGTTGCTCAACCGGTGATATATCTGCTGATGGCGGTGTTTGCTTTTGCCGCGATATATACGCTTGTGACCTAACGCAAGAGAGGTATCAACAAGAACACAACGCTTGAAGCAATGGTAACGACGGCAATGACTATTGAAATTATTCGCAATTGTTTCTTAGACATTGATTTAGCGAAATCACGTCGCGCAACGATTCTGCGGAATCGTGTCGCATTTCGTCGCTTAAATGCGACTTAAGGCGCGACGGGCATTGTTTAAGTGTATAGTTTTTAGTATAAAATAGAATTATGCTCAAATCAAGGTATTTTACGGCTGGGCTAGCAATCATAGTTCTGTTTCTGGGGCTGTCTTTAATTCGCATCCAACAGCCGATTCAGGACTTGAATGCCGAAATCAGTCATATTAATCAGAAGCTTGATGAAGTGAAAAGTAAAAATGACGACCTGTCGCAAAGAGCTGATTATCTCAATAACAAATCTTATCTGGAGCAGCAATTGCGCTTAAGATTTAATTATAAAAAATCTGACGAAGAGGCGGTGTTGATTTACAAGACTCAGCCGCCGGTTCAACAATCAGAAAGTAATAACCTTTTTATCAAGGGATACAATAAGTTCTCTAGTTGGCTAAAAAGCATTTTCGGTAAATAATTCGCGAGTGTAGTACAGTGGTAGTACATCTGCTTCCCAAGCAGAGGACGGGAGTTCGATTCTCCTCACTCGCTCCAAGTACTTATGTACATTAGTCGTTGCAATATTTAGTGGGTGTATAATGATTATATGTTCAATAAAACCATACAAACACCGGAACCTCGATTTATTCGGTTTCTGTCCTCATCTACCGGTTTCTCGATAGTCTGGCTGGTGGTACGGGTTTACGTTGGCTGGCAATGGCTCGTTGCTGGCTGGGGAAAATTGGGTAATCCGGTATGGATTGGCAGTCAGTCGGGGGTGGCTCTCCGTGGTTTCTTGACGGGAGCATTGCAAAAAATGAGTGGCGCTCATCCTGATGTTTCAAGTTGGTACGGGTATTTGATTAGTCACATTGCCTTACCCCATACAGTCCTGATTTCTCATATTGTTGTCTATGGAGAGATTGTTGTTGGTGTCGCCTTAATTCTAGGAATTTTCACGGGCATTGCTGCTTTTTTTGGAGCAGTTATGAATTTCAATTACTTACTTGCTGGAACAATAAGCATCAATCCACTTCTCCTGTTCTTGGAGCTCTTCTTAATACTGGCATGGCGAACCGCCGGCTGGTTTGGTGTTGATAGGTTTCTTTTGCCATCACTGAGAAAACATGGATAGAACTAAGCATTGATTTTTCACTTGAGTCTTGCTAAGTTTAGTGAAGTTATTTGAAGGCGAGAGGAGGTGGGTCATGCTAAAAGTTTGTAAGTGGCTGTTCATTTTTTTAGTCTTAGTTTTTGCAATGGTTTTTCCAGTTCTAGTTCACTCTCAGAAAGGTTCGTCTGTAGCTGACCAAGAATTCAGAGAGCGGTATATCGATGGCTCTGACTTGATATGTATTGGCAAAGTTCTTTCAGAATCAGTGCCTGCACCGGCCAATTTACTTCAGGTACCATTTGACCCGAACTGGCAGATGGTTACCGTAGAGGTATCTGGTGCTTTCGTCGGCAATTCAAAAAGGAGCGACAGGATTCAGATTATTTTTCCGGGCACTACCAGTGTAATGTGGGCTGGTCCACCAAAACTTGTCTTGGGTGGAGAATACGTTTTTATCCTCCAGGATTTGACTAGCTATAGATACTTGCCAAATAAACCGGAGCAAGTGAAGAAAGGTCAATATTATCTGGTTATGAGTCCGGAGCGGGTTCAACCTAAAACTCGTGCGAATTTTATTCAAGCGATGATCCACTAAAAGTGGATTTTTTGTTCGACCGAGTGTGAACGACGACCGAACGCGAGTGAGGGAGCACATAATCAAGTAGGATTGTGTGAGGAGTACTGAAATCAGCAGATTTCATGTATAATTTTCTTTAAATATGCTAAAATCTTTGATATGTCATCATTAGTTGATACAAAATCAGAAAATATTGTTATTCACTCCGACGAGGAGAAGAAGCTAATCGAAGAGCTAAAGAAACGAGAAGATGCCGAAGCCAAACGGATGCTGCGGTTTTTGGCGATGCCAGATTTATCTCGTACAGAAGGCAGTCCTATTCATGAAATGGTGGAACGAATTAAGAACATTCCTGACTTTAAAGATTTTGATATTATCCAAACTCCCGAGATCGTTCCAACTTCAGTGACATTCGATTTATTTGATTTCGCTCCAGATCACCCCGCTCGCAGTAAGTCGGATACCTATTATGTGGATGAGACTAATATATTGAGAACACACACTACTGTGATGTGGTATTACTATCTTGCGCAACCCGAAATCAAAGAACGTATTGCTCGTGGGGAAGCAGTTGGCTCAATTTCTTATGGAAAGGTTTATCGTAAAGATGAAATTGATCGAAAACATATGAACGTTTTTCATAATATCGACTTATGGTATTTGTCTCCGAAAGATCAAAAAGTCATCACCATTGATGACTTGCGCGATGTTTTAACAAAGATTGCTAGGACATTGTTTGGCGACAAGAAACTAAGATTTAATGAAGATCAATATCCATATACAGACCCTAGTCTTGATATGGAAATGAATAAGGATAATGATAACTGGCTAGAAATTTCTGGTGCGGGAATAGTGAAGGGAAGTGTATTGGAAAAATTGGAAGTTGATTCGTCCAAATACACTGGTTGGGCTTGCGGTCCTGGTTTGGATCGGCTCGCCATGATTTCAATGGATTTGCCCGACATACGGTTACTGTGGTCCAATGATCCGCGAGTCAAGAAACAGTTGAAGCTTGGGCAGAAATATGTCGAGGTCAGTAAGTATCCGCCGATTACCCGTGATATTTCTTTCGTGGTTAGCACTGATTTCGTGCCGAACAATTATTTTGACCTTATTCGTGATCTTGGCGGTGACTTAGTAGAAGAAGTGCAGTTACTCGATAAATATGAAAATGAAGAAAAGTTCGGCAAGGATAAGGTCAGCTACACTTATCGCATTATTTATCGCGCTCCCGACCGCACCTTAGTTTCCAGTGAAGTTGATGCCATCCAAGATAAAATCTACTCTCAAACTGCCAGTCAGTTCAAGGCGGAGTTAAGATAAATTTATGACTAAAAAGAAATTAGATTTTGTTGTTGTATGCCTGATTCTAGCATCTGCCGCTATTTTGTCCCTAGTTTTTTATTTGAAACCCTTAATAGGTGGGGTTTTGTATGTCATAGCTCCTGCAATTTACCTCTGTTTGCGAGAGAAAAAGAATTATAAGAAGATTCTGTTAGGAACTCTGGTGCTCGGTGTTTTTATGGGATTTTTCTTTGAGTTTATTCAGGCTTACAATGGTGGATGGTATATACCAGTAGATCGCTTAACTATTCCTTGGAAGGTTTTCGGGATAGCTCCAATAGACGACATCCTAGCATTCGTCATAATGCCATTTTTTACATTAGTTTTTTACGAGCATTTTATAGATGACGAAAAAAATAAGAGATTGTCTGGCGATTTCTGGGAATTATTCGTTTTGACGTTGGTTGGAGTTTTATTTGTAATTTTTGCCTATTTACTAAATCTAGGAATTATTAAAACTTCATATGTATATTTCAAGGGTGGATTATTAGCTACTATATTTCCAATTTATTATCTTTTTAGAAATCCGAGAATTGTCTACAAAGTAGCTGCAATAACTATTTTTTCGATTTTTGTGTGGTTTGTGGCAGAGATAGTCGGAGTGAAAATTAACGGTTGGGCTTATGCTGGGCAATACATCGGCTGGTTCAATATTGGTAGCATAAGATTTCCCATCGAAGAAGTAATATTTTGGATGCTTTTTTACGGAGCAGTAATAGTTGCTTTCTATGAGAGATTTATCGATGATAACAATTAAGCTTCAATAATAGATTGACCCGCAGTTCGTTTTTAGTTACTCTTTAATAAATACTGAACGTTGAAAAAGAGGTGTTACGATGTCTGACGACAAAACAGGCCTTAAAACTCAAATCAGAGAACTGATACAGAGTGCGATTAAAGAATTTTGCGCGAAGAATGATTGCAGATTTGCTACAGCCACAGAACCTGATATATGCACTGTCGGTAGAGAGAAGTGCAATTTAGAATATCGAAATCACGGCAGTCAGCATTTTTTCGTTTCTGTAAGATGTTTTTTCATTCAAGAAAATCAAAGCATAACGATTTATTTCATCCCCAGTAGTTCAGGTGACAATCGCCAGAATGCATCAAGACTCCGCATAGATCAGATTTTCGAAGGACTAATAGAACAGCGCCCAGGAGCCGCCTCGCACACTATTCAGTTTTTGCTACAAGAAGCTTTAGCCAGAGAAGAGGCCGTCCTTGAGAAAGATCGGATTAAGAAGTAAACCCAAACCCACTCTTTAGTGGGCTTTTATATTTGAAAGTTTTTAGATAATAAAAACGACCCAGTTGGGTCGCTTGAGGTCTTAGTTCGGGCACAACGGTATGCCTAGTGACTTGATGAATTTACCGATATGAGTTTCAGTTTCTCCCATTTCAAAATCAAGCGGGTAAAGGAAAAAGATTGGCTTTTTCTCGACTCCAACGCCAATATGAATCCCCATGCCAAGCAGATGGAAGTACTCTTGAACGTCATAGACCGCAACAAAAAATTCCGGCAATATTGCTAACTCTTTTGGGCTATAATTAGCGACTATACCTGCCAGGTTGTTAAGTAATTCATCACAGCGTTCATTAGACGGAAATAGTTCGCCACTCATGGTTATTCTCCAGTTTTCAAATTACTTGTAGGGTTACTCTATTTAACACGATATTATTTTTAATGCAAGTCTTCTACCACGCGTGCGCGTACGCACCGCTGTGCTTTAGTACTTCTTCATTCCCATTCAGTCGCTCGCTTTGGCACTTCCTACGTTAATCCTACTGGATTAAGTACTTCCTTCGCTCACACTCGGTCGTCACTCTTCGCTCGGTCTTGTACCACGCCTGCTCGCTTTGGCACTCCTTCACCTTCGTTCAGTCTTGTACCACGCCTGCTCGCTTTGGCACTCCTTCACCTTCGTTCAGTCGCAGCTTGCGATAATTTTGAGTCGTGTTAGAATGACCCCAAAACCCGCTATTTGAAAACAAGGAGCACAAGATGACCAAACGCTTTACTACATTTTTTGTTGCCGTAGTCTTTTCTCTGTTTCTCTTGCCAGCGATTGTTTCGGCACAGATGCCTGATAGAACGCCGGAGAAGTTTTCAACTGTTGAGTGGACAACTTACTCACGAAACGTGCTTCATAAATATGACCCAGAGGATACGGAACTAATTGACCGGGTGAGAATAATAGTGACACGAAGTGCGAATGTTGGAACTTCGAGTTGTTGGTTTTTGAACCCACCAGTGATGGTCGTCGATTTTAAACTAATTAAGATGTTTGACAACGAAGATGAGTGTGCTGCCGTGTTGTTACACGAACTGGGCCACATAAAGTTGAAACAATTTCCGGCAATCAAAATTAACGACTATGGTGAAGTAGAATCCGACCAAGAACTTTTATTTGGGTACGAAAGAGATGCTGACAAATTTTCTCAACAGAAAATGATTAATTCCGGTCATGAAGGCTGTGCCAATTATATTTTTGCTAAGAAATCCTTTGGGCAGAGGTTAAATCCTTTTGATCCAGAACAACTGGTTATGATAAAGAGGTTGGAGTTAATGCTGGCTGATTGCAAAGAAAGCATGCCGTATGTTCCGGGCAAACCAAGCCCTAGCCCACAGTAAAAACTGAGGGCTTTTTAAATTGAAATTTTGGTATCACCCCGATTAGAAATGTTGTTAAAAGTTGGCCATTGTTGATAACAAAAGTTTAGCGTCAATTTAGTCAATGTTTGCGCCATGAATTGGCTTCTAACGAGGCAAGCAATCGTCTTGTTTTGATACTCAAAAAATGCTATGATTTAAGTACTAATTATGCCTAAATCTAAGCCCCCAAAAGAGGTAAAAAATAGTACTCCGGAAGTAGCCAGTTATACTGCCAAGGATATTCACGTTTTGACAGGTCTCGAACCGGTCCGCAAGCGCCCCGGTATGTATATCGGTTCAACCGGAGTTGAAGGATTGCACCATCTCATTTGGGAGGTTTTTGATAATTCCTTGGATGAGGCGATGGCTGGTCATGCACACAATATTACCGTGGCGCTTCTTCCCAAGAATCAGGTTAGTGTAGCAGATGATGGTCGTGGTATTCCGACTGATATGCATCCAAAGCTTAAGAAATCAGCTTTGGAGTTAGCGGCAACTACACTACATGCCGGTGGTAAGTTTGAACAGGGCGCCTATAAGGTTTCTGGTGGTTTACATGGTGTCGGACTTTCGGTGGTTAATGCTTTGTCAACTTGGCTCCGAGCTGAAGTGCGACGCAAGCCGGATGTTTTTGCCCAAGAATATAAGATTGGCAAGCCGACTGGGCCGGTTAAGAAGATTGGCAAGACTTCAGAGACTGGTACAACGATTACCTTTGAACCGGATCCGGATATTTTCAAAGAGATTGTATATAATTGGGAACAGATTCTAACCCACTTTCGTCAGCAGGCCTACTTAACTAAGGGGGTGAAGATTTTGGTGGAGGACCAGCGCAGTCCGATTGTTTCCGTTCGTCCTGAAAATAAGAAAGAATCAAAAGAGTTCCCATCACACACTTTTTATTTTGAAGGCGGGATAGTTTCCTATGTGAAATTTCTGAATCGACATGAAGAGGCCAAGCATCCGAATATTTTTTACGTGGGCAAGGAACAACAGGGGATTTTCGTGGAGGTGGCGCTGCAATATACTGATGACATCCAAGGACATGAATTGAGCTTTGCCAACAACGTTCACACCATTGAGGGCGGTATGCATCTGACCGGTTTTCGCTCTGCCATTACTCGCACCCTCAATGATTATGGTCGCAAGAACGGTTTGATTAAAGATAAAGATGACAATCTAACCGGTGAAGATTCCAGAGAGGGATTGACGGTTGTAGTATCAGTGAAGCTGAAGGAACCGCAGTTTGAAGGTCAGACCAAAGGCAAGCTGGGCACACCGGAAGCCAGAACAGCTGTGGAGTCGGTAATCAATACAGAATTTGCTGATTGGTTGGAACGTTTCCCCAACGATGCCCGTCAGATTCTAGAGAAGGTTTTAATCGCTGCCAAGGCTCGTAATGCTGCCAAGGCCGCACGAGACCTCGTCATCAGGAAGTCTGCCCTTGAGGGGGTAACCTTGCCAGGTAAATTGGCTGACTGTACTAGCCGTGACCCGGTAGAATCAGAGTTGTTCATTGTCGAGGGAGATAGCGCTGGTGGTAGTGCCAAACAGGGCCGAGACCGACGTTATCAGGCGATTTTGCCGCTCAAAGGTAAGATTTTGAATGTAGAAAAAGCGAGAATTGATAAGATTTTAAGTTTTGCAGAAATCCGAGCGTTGGTCATAGCGCTAGGTACGGCCATTGCCGATGAGTTTGATATTACCAAGATTCGTTACAACAAGATTGTGATTATGACCGATGCTGATGTAGATGGTTCTCACATCCGCACCTTGCTTCTTACTCTGTTCTTCCGGTATTTCCCACAAGTTATCGAGAAGGGTTTTCTGTTTATCGCCCAACCGCCGCTATACAAAATTCAGAAGGGTGGCACATCGCAATACGCCTACAATGACAAGGAGAAGGACAAGATACTCGAACAGTTTCAGGCTACGGCCACTGCGAACAAGGTCAAGGTAGCAGGTAAACCAGTTAAAACAGGAAAAGCAAAAGTTCCTGCTGGTTTTGAAGTTACCACCTTGAATGGTTCATCACAGCAACAGCCACCAAGTGATGTGGGGGAGGAATCTGTGACTGATTCAATTGCCGAGATTAACAGGGTCACCGGAGTCGGGATGCAGCGTTACAAAGGTCTTGGAGAAATG
>OBEQ011187261.1_pt1 | contig 10761 bp, 12 predicted proteins | sample 1670901 | NCBI WGS metagenome assembly OBEQ01 (sample SAMEA104232315, study PRJEB22302) | groundwater metagenome | biome: forest; feature: aquifer; material: groundwater | place: USA | collected 2011-08-07 | depth 5.4 m | reverse complement strand
TTCGGAACAGCCTCGATAATCCTCTTAAAATGGCCTATATCGAGCTTTTCCTCCTGTTCGGTAACAATCCCATGAATATTGCCAAAAACCACCGCTAAACGGTCCACACCGGTCTTGGCAACGAATTCTTTGGCGTCCTCGGGCTTGGTATAATCGGCGGGCGTTATCTCGACTTTTTTCTGAACTTCAGACGAACCGCGGAGATAACCTATCTCCCCTTCAACCGTAATATCTTTATTAACGGAGTGAGCATATTCTACAACCTTTTTTGACGCAGACATGTTATCGGCAAAAGCCATTTTTGACTCATCGATTATTACCGAATCAAAACCGGCATCTATTGCCTCGCGACACTTATCAAAGCTCTTAAAATGGTCGGCATTCAAAAAAATTGGAAAATCAAAATGCTTCCTCATTGCTCCAACCAAAGCCACCGCCTCATACATACCAACATATTCAACTTCTCCTTCTGAAACTCCAACCATCACCGCCGGCGCCCCGCCATCTTTGGCCGCCTCAATGATTCCTCTTAAAACATCCTCCGTAGAAAAGTTAAAATGGCCGAGAGCATAACCCCCAGCCTTAGCGTCCTTTAAATATTCATTTAGAGTTTTCACAATTCTATAAATCCTTTGATAATATCCTCCTCGATAAGGCGATTCATAGTTTCCCGGCCCATATATTCAGAAAAAATCTTGTTCCAAAGCGCCTCTTCGTGATGATAGAGATATTTAATATGACCCTTTTTAACCAAGGACATCATTAAATCAATAAAATTAAAACTGACCAGATGGTCTTCACCTTTTTTATTTTTGAAAAAGTCGCCCACAAAATCAAGCCCCGTCCAACAGCTTAAGCTGAACTCGCCCTTATCTTTTTTCATCATTCTTGCTAACCGGCTAAAATCACCTTCGGCCCTATACCAATGCTCTGCTTCCGGATTTACATGGGGCTCGAATAATCTCGGGTCATTTTCATTATCCTTTGCCAAATATCTCTGTACAATCCTCCAATTAACCTTACCGCCGTCCATCATAGGACCGGACGGAACGTCACCTCTTAATAAGGATTTAAATTTTTGATTAAAATCCGCATCACCAATAAATCTTCTGAACAAACCGGAATAGAACGGGACTTCGTGCAAATAATGCAATAATAGCGTGAACATTCTGGAAGTCTCGCCGGGAGAATCGATTACAATCGGGGTTATGAAGATAACTCCGAACTCCTTAAGATGACTGACGTTATGATATTTTTTCTTAAGAAACTTTTCAGCTACAGCCAGCCATTTTATATCCAAAACTAGCATTTCGACATCACGCTCTTCAAAATCTTCCGGTTTTAGCTCACTATAGGCTTCGTCAAAAAACTTATGCATCCACTCCTCGCTTTGAGCAAATCGTAAAGCGCTTACCACCGAAGAAAAGCCTTCCTTTTCAATCAGCTCATCCACGGTAGCGTATTTAAAATGTTCCAATAAATTATCCGGCTTATATTTATTTAACAACTCGGCGGTTTTTTCTTTTTTTATAAATAAACCTTTAGGCGGAGTGAAGGTTTGAAAAGCAACCTCGCACATCTTGCCACAAACCTTAGACAAATTGGCTAAATCCGGCTTATCAAGAAGTTCATAGAGATGTTTATCTACATAACTCAATTTATTTATTAAAGCAGTATAAACTTCTTCAGCGGTTACATCTTCGGATAAACCAAGCTCAGCCAAGTTTTTTGCCACAAGCATCTCATTTTCTTTGGCAATTGAAGCTATCACATCCTTTTGACCTGTAATTGCAGACATTCCTTTATCCAATTTCAAAAGATCTCCCGGAGAGATTCTTAAAATTCTGGCTAGTTTTGTATAGGATTGATCCACTTTTATTTTTATCCTTTAGTAACTTCCACCAACGGCCATGGTCCCCATTCTCCTATTTTTAAAATTCCTGCCTTGGCACCATACTGAGCAACAACTCCTGAAGCATTGGCTGTGCCGAATTGAATTGCCTTAGAAATATCGCCTGACCTAATATATTCTACCACAAATCCCGAACTGAAAGCATCCCCAGCTCCGGTCCTTTCTACCACCGGTGAATCGGGAACACCGGCACTATAAACATTCTTACCATCGGAGACGGTTACACCTTCCGGTCCCTTAGTCATCACGAAAATACCACCGATAACCTCATCCATAAACTTAAATATCTCCGCCTCTTTTTTATAATCAATGCCCGAAAGACCGGCCGCCTCCTCCTGATTCATAATTACAACCGAAAAATTCTTAAGAAGCGGTCGAAGCTTCTCGAGGCCATGAGCTAATTCCTTACCGCCCGGATTAGTGGCCAGCTTTGCATTATTATCTACCGCCCATTGAACTGATTTTTCAAGCATCTCATAATTGCCTCCCAACCTATCCAAGAAAACCCATTTTGATTTCATTTTATCGAACGGCGTCATCTTGGCGTCAAAATGTTGACCTTCGCCTTTATAAGACAATATCGTTCTTTCTCCGCCGGGATGAACCAAAATTACAGAATAACCGGTATAATCATCTGTGTGCTTCTGAATATACTCAGTATCAATACCCTCGCTTTTTAATTCATTTATTATTTCCGCACCATTAAAATCCTTCCCTACAACACCGACATAAGCTGTCTTGAGACCCTGCCTCGCATATGTAACTGCGGCATTAGTGCCTCCTCCACCGGAAGTAAGAACTATTTTCTTCATCTCTATCTTAGAGCCATAACCAAGACATATTGCTTCTCCGGTAGGAAATTCGTCCATCTTAAACCTCTTTAGGTCATCGGCGCCAAAAAATACATCTCTTGTAGCTGAACCAATACTTATGATGTCATACATATGTTTAAAATTGTCCCGATTTTGTTTTCAACAAAATCGAGGATCCTCGATTTGCTTTGCAAATCGGGAAAATTATATCGTACATGATTTTTTTAGTTCTTCTATTGCTTGGTTTATGTCTGGACTTTTAACCACATAGCTTCCCGACACCAAGAGCGACACTCCCGCCTTTACCAGCTTGGGTGCGGTTTCGGGGGTAGTACTCCCATCAGACATTATCATTATATCAGGATATTTAGCATGGAATGACGAAATCTTATCAACAATTTCTTCCATAAACTGCTGGCCCTGAAAACCGGGATGAATTGTCATAAATTGAACAAAATCTATTTTGTCTAAATATTTAAAAATTTTATCAATAGGAGTCTCCGGATTTAAGGACAAACCAACCTTACGACTATTCCTATGAATCTCGCCTATAATTAAATCCAAATCTCCTTCCGATTCAGCATGGATAATAATCCTATCTGCCTGAGTATAAAACCATTCCTTAAGCACATCTTGAGGCTTCTTAACCATCAGATGAATGTCGTATTTTAGAGCCGTTTCTATTTCTTTGATTACATCATAGCCGTTCAGGGTTTTATTTGGCACAAACTCGCCATCCGCCACATCAACATGAACCCTCGTAGCATAAGGCTCTATTCTTAAAATTAAATCTTTAAACTTAACCGAGGAATCGGTAAGAATTGCGGGAATGATTTCAATCAAAAGGTATCTAGTATCTGGTATCTAGTATCTGGTATTAATACAAAATACAAGATACAAAATACAAGATACTACTTAACCAAATTAGGTGGGGTTCTTCCTTCTAGCGCTTCTATTATATTTTGGGCCGCAATCTCAGCCATTTTATTTCTAGTCTCTTCGGTCGCTGAAGCAATGTGAGGTGTAAGGATAACATTATCGAGAGTCTTTAACTCCGGAACAATTTCCGGTTCAAATTCAAACACGTCAATAGCCGCTCCCTTTATAAAACCCTGGCTGAGAGCACTGGCCAAAGCTTTTTCATCAATTATCGGCCCTCGAGAAGTGTTAACTATATAAGCAGAGCGTTTCATTGTTTTGAACCGAGCCTCATTCATAAGATGCTTGGTAGAATCCAGGAGCGGCACGTGGATAGAAACAAAATCACAATGAGGTAACAGTTCGTCCAATTTCTCAACATACTGGGCACCAAATTCCTTTTCAAATTCCGGATTTGGCTTTGGGTCGGTATACATAACCTTCATGTCAAAACCCCTGACGGCATGATAGGCAACACGAGAGCCAATACGGCCGAGACCGACTATGCCTAATGTTTTGCCCGACAAATCTGTGCCGAGAAGCAAATTGGGTCCCCAAGCATGATATCGTCCGGCCCGGGAATATCTGTCGGCTTCACTTATTCTGTGCGCAATCGATAGCATCAGAGAGAAGGTGTGCTCAGCTACGGTATTAGTCAGTACTCCGGGGGTATTAGAAACCATTAATTTTCTCTGCTTAGCCGCTTCCAAATCAATATTATCAAAACCAACAGCATAGTTGGCGATAATCTTGAGCGTCGGCGCTCCCGCATCCATAACTTCTCCGTCCATCTTATCCGTAAGAATTGACAGAATAGCATCAGCCCCCTTTGCCCCTTCAACCATTTCTTCCTTTGTAGCTGCCCGCCCCTCGGCTTTTTCATTAACAATTACCTCAAAGCCCTTAGCTGTTAGCATTTCAATTCCGATTGTAGGGATAGGACGTGTTATAAAAACTTTCATATGGTATTGTCCCGATTTCTTTCAAATTATTTATCAAAGATCAATAATTTGATTAAGAAATCGAGGATCCTCGATTTTGTCAATAAATTTTATAAAATTTATACAAAATCGGGAGTCTTGTGACAAATATTTTTGGCATATTTTATTGTATTAAATCTATTTTTTTACTACTACTAAATTTATCAGATACCGCCCAAATTAACCAGATGATAAATGACCAGAATAACCAATTAATGATCCCCAGGAAACCGAGGTTTAATAAGCTAGCGAAGTGGCTCGAGATAGGGAAACCGCCCCCATAGCAATAAGTATTGCCACTAATAAACTTAACTACGCTTTCGTTAGGACATATAATCTTACCGAAAGTTAGCCAAGTAACAACTGAATTTATAACAAAACCGTATATTATGCTCCAAATGATAGTCCTCTTCTGATTCATTAGCTCTAATTATCCGACTCTAAATTTTTAATTTCCTCAAGGCGGCGTTCATATCTTTCTACTTTCTCGTATTTTGCTTCAAGAAAAGCTTTTGCAATTTCTATCGCCTTATCCTCGCTTAAAAAATCAGCTGATAAGGACAAGACATTCAAATCCTCATCATGTACAGAAGCTTCGGCCTGTTTTGGGTCCGCTATCGTACCGGCCCTGACCCCATCAATCTTGTTTGCCGCCACATCAATACCGATACCTGAACCACAAATAAGAATCCCCCGACTTCCTTTATCTCCGGCGACTTTTTTACCGGCTATTTCGGCAAAATCGGGATAATCATCATCTTTATTAAACTCAAAAGGTCCAACATCCTCATATTCATAGCCCCACTCAGTTAGATGTATCTTTAATTTCTCCTTCAGGGCAAATCCTCTGTGATCACTTCCTATATAAATCAAGAATGTATTACGTATTATGTATTATGTATTATGGTTAAGAAAAAACCTTAATACTTTACACATACTACTTGCTACTTAAACTATTTAGGTATTGAACTGCACTCAAGGTTGCCGTACATCCCTGTCCGGCGGCAATAACTATCTGCTTAAACGCGACATCAGAAACATCGCCGGCCGCATAAAGTCCGGGGACATTTGTCTCGCATTTCCCGTTTACTTTAATTTCACCGAATAAATTTTTCTCAACATTATCAGGAACAATATTAGAGTTAGGGACCATACCGATATGAACCATAATGCCATCTGTTTTTAGCTCAAACTCTTTTCCTTCTTTATCTGTAAATTTTGCACCGGTTATAAATTTATCGCCAACAAACTCCTTAGTACCGGTCTCATACAATATTTCTACTTTATCCTTAGGCTGAGCGGTAAGTTTCTGTATCAGAACATCGTCACCCTTAAAAGTGGCATTTTTATTTATGACATAGACTTTTTTGGCAATATCAACGCCCATTAGCGCAGACTCCAAAGCCGAATTGCCGCCCCCAACAACGGTCACAGTCTTCCCGGTAAATAATGGCATGTCGCAGGTGGAACAATAGCTGACGCCCTTATTCCTAAATTCCTTCTCGCCGGGGATTCCAAGTTCACGCGGATGAACACCGGTGGCAATAATAACGGCCTTAGCCACATAGTCGCATTTTAATGCGCCACTTTCTTGTCCATCTGGCATTTTCCCGACTGCCATACCGGCGTTACCGCTCTTCTTAGTATTTATACAAAAAAAGCCATCGCTGTGCTTAGAAATCTTTTCAACCTCAACACCCTCTTCAATATCAACTTTGTAATGCTCCAGATGCTTTCTGAATTTATCCGTCAAAGTAATACCATCAGTCATACCGTCTCCCGGCCAATTACCGATTTCTCCGGAAGTAATAACTTCACCTCCGAAGTCTTTGGTTATTATTTTTAAATTCAAACCCCGACGGATGCCATATATACCGGCCGTCGTAGCCGCTGCAGAACCGCCAATTATTAGTAAGTCGAGCATAAAATTTTATTTATGTTTAATTTATTTCTCTTTTAGTATATCATAATTAATAATGAACAAAAGATACTACTTGTTAATATTGCTCGGTCTTGGCCTTCTGACACGCTTCGCCTTCTTCGGTCATCCCAGTGAAACGGTTTTTGACGAAGTGCACTTCGGCAAGTTCGTTTCCGGTTATTATACCAGAGAATATTTTTTTGATATCCACCCGCCCTTAGGAAAACTGGCAATAGCCGGATTTGCTAAGCTTTTCGACTTTAAACCCGGATTCGCTTTTGCCGAAATAGGTAATAAATTTCCCGATAAGCAATACCTGGTTCTTCGCTTCCTTCCGGGTCTAGCCGGAGCATTATTGCCACTTATCATATATCTTCTGCTAATGGAGATGGGCATTCCGCCTATTTCATCTTTTTTTGGCGGTCTTTTAATAGTTTTTGAGAACGCTCTCATTACCCAATCTCATTATATTTTAATGGATTCGTTTCTCTTATTGTTTGGATTCGCGGCGTTATATTGCTATCTGGCCTGGAAAAACGGCAAATCAAAATGGCTCTTACTGGCAAGCGGAATATTAGCCGGCATGTCTGTCAGCGTAAAGTGGACGGGATTATCATTTTTAGCAATTATAGTAGTTCTGGAGTTACTTCACCTTTGGAAAGATAGATACGTATCAGCTAAAAAAAGACTGCTGCCCGTTTTCTTATCTCTCCTGATTGTTCCTGTAGCAATATACTTTTCTATTTTTGTAATTCACTTAAATCTACTTAACAAGTCCGGCCCCGGAGACGCCTTTATGAGCGCCGGATTCCAAAAAACCCTTATTGGCAGCAAGTATGCCAACGACCCAGCAACGCCATCAAACATCTTCCAAAAATTTATTGAAGTTAACAATGAAATGTATAAGGCCAACCAAGGCCTAACCGCAACTCACCCCTATTCAAGCCAATGGTACTCATGGCCCCTTATGGCTCGACCAATATATTACTGGGTAGATGGAGACGCCAGAATATATCTTCTGGGCAATCCGATTATTTGGTGGCTCTCGACGGTGGCAGTCCTGTATCTGGTATTTAGTATCTTGTATCTTGTATTAAACAGATTCGATACAAAATACAAAATACAAAATACACTATACTTTCTTCTGGGCGGGTACATATTAAATTTACTACCATTTATCGGCGTAAAGCGCGTAATGTTCTTATATCATTACTTTACCGCCTATATTTTTGCGATAATGATAATGGTTTGGCTGATATCAAAACAAAAAAATTCCAAACTCATATTTGGGATTATATTAACCGCAAGCGTTGTCTCATTTATTTTCTTCGCTCCGCTTTCCTACGGCCTCGACCTCTCCTCAAAGGCCTTCAAGGCCAGAATATGGTTGAGCGGCTGGGAATAAAAAATCAGCCCATTTATCGGCTGATTTTAACCAGAAACCTCATCGTAATCTTCCGGCGTTTTATCCCATCGTGGCAAAAAAATCCACAATAGAATATATATCCAGAAACCCGAATCGCCCAAGGCTCTGCCCAATGGGAAAATTGTAATAAACCAAAACAATCTTACAAGCCACGCTTGAATACCTAATTTATATGCTACCCCGGAACAGACACCGCTAAGCCATCCCCGACCCTGAATCCTTCCCAACTTTCTTCCCAAGACAGCTCTCCTTCAAGAAATAGAACCGTACATACTATAACAAATGAAACAAGTCCGTCAAAGAAGAAGATAAAAGCAATTTAATCCAGCTCAAACTTCTTAGCCCGCTGATAGAATTCTTCAACTTTATCCCAATTGAGGTTATCGAAAAATGATTTTATATATGTTGCCCTGTCAGAGCCGGTATCTATAAAATAGGAATGCTCATAGACATCCATACAGATTATCGGAACCGCTCCCCAGATACCACCGTGGTTTTGAGCATCACAGCCAAAAATTCTTAATTCTTTCTCATGCATATCCCAAGCTAATACCGCCCAACCTCTGGCTGACATTCCACAAGCCGAGAAATAACTCTTAAAGACATCGAAAGAACCATATTTTTCGGCTAGTTTAGTTGCAATCTCACCACGGGGCACCCCATCCCCACCCATTACTGCAAAATAATTCTCATGAAGATAAACGCCGTTATTAGCAAAAGACTCTCCACTCTTTAGAGCTCTTAACTCGCTGTAAATTTGGTTACCTTCAATCTTTCCGCTCTTTACAAGGGCAATCGTCTTATCTTTTATTTCGTTAGATTTATCTACGTAACCCTTATATAGTTTGCCGTAATGAATCTCAATTGTCTTTTGAGAAATCCCCTTCAACGTATCGGGACCGTAAGATAGCTCTTTAAATGTTTTCTTAGGCATTTTTTTGAATTAATTTTTTATATTTAATAGTTCGTCTATTTTCGCTTTATCAAATCCGACCACAATTTTACCGTCGATATCTAAGACCGGCACACCCATCTGGTCGCTTTTTTCTATCATTTCTTTCTGGGCCACCTCATTGCTGGAGACATCAATACTTTCGTATTGAATACCCTTCTCATCTAAATACCCCTTAGCCTTCTTACACCAAGGACAGGTTGGAGTTGAATATATCTTTATGTTTGCCATGACATTAATTATATCACACTGGCCCAAAATACAACAAGAATTAAGCTTATCCCGATTGCGAAAAGCAATCGCGGATCCTCGATTTTGTGAAACAAAATCGGGACAAAAAAGGCTATAGACTTTTCCGATATTTTGTAATAAAATATCTCCAGTATTTTTACACCTAAAAGGACATCGATGTCTATAAAGCTAGGCCTAATAATGCTTGGCGTGTTCTTGCTGGCAGGCTTAAGCCCACCCCTAATGGCACAAGAGAACCTCGCTCAAATACTGGTAGAAAAGGGCATGGCTAAAATTATAAAACTAGATATTAGAAAAATCACTAGAATTGATATCGAAAACACAACAGAAAAGTATGACAAGGAGGGCACCAAGAAGTCTGGTAAAACGGAACATAAGACTACTGATGCAAGACTGGAAGTACGTGGCATAAGCATGGAAGAGCTATACCAGGCTTTTCAAACCCGATATGATTTTTATATCGACATGAATGAAAGCACTGCGGTAATAAATGATGTTACCTATGCTGTAGTAAAGTTCGGTCCGAAGCCGAATCTTACAATCAAAAAAACAGCTGATCAGTTAATCAATCGATCAGAGGGTTCGATATATATAAATCTTGATAACTTTGATATCGTAAAAATACACGGATTTATTAAAGATCCCTTCGACTTTATCTTTTACTGGAAATTTATACCGCTTGCGCATATAAATGTTTATCAGTTCGAATTCACGGTTGAATATACTACTTTCAATAATATGACTGTGGAACAATCGGTAGGTGGGATAGCAGATTACGATACAACCATTCAAGGTAGGGGTATGGAAAAATTTACAAACAAGATATCTAATTACAGGATGAAAAACTAATCCCGCCACGGCGGGATTTTCAATAAAAATGCATTATTTTAAAATAATAAAAAAGGATAAAAATAGCCGAGCAAGACTCGGTCTTTTAAAGACGTCTCATGGGACAATCAAAACCCCTTCTTATGTCTTTGTCGGAACTTACGGTAGTTTTTTACATTTAGACTCCCATGATATTAAAAAAACAAATACTCAGGTCATTATCGCTAATACTTTTCATCTCTGGGATAAAGTTCTAGGGCCTAAAAGCCTAAAGCCTAAAGCCTACGGAACTTTCATTCATAATAGCTTTGGAATGAAAGTTCCGATTATGACTGACAGCGGTGGATTTCAGGTTTTATCTTTGGCCTTTGGAGACAAAAGCAAAGTCGGAAAGTTCATGACGGGAGATGCAAAAGCGGATGAAACATTTAAAAGAACAAAAATAAAAATAACTCAAAAGGGCGTTCACTTTAATTACATGGGCCAAAAGCGGTTTCTCGGCCCCGAGTTATCAATGAAACTCCAGAGTAAGATTGGTGCCGCTATAATATTGGCTTTCGACCATGTTACCAATCAGCTTGATAATTATGATTATAATCAAAAGGCTCTTGAGCTGACAGATAAGTGGGCAAGGATTTGCCTAGAGACTAGAAATCCCGAACAGGCCTTATTCGGCATTGTTCAGGGTGGACTATTCAAGGACCTCCGAATAAAAAGCGCAAAATCAATCGGCTCAATGCCTTTTGACGGCTTCGGCATC
>OBEQ011061268.1_pt1 | contig 10761 bp, 15 predicted proteins | sample 1670901 | NCBI WGS metagenome assembly OBEQ01 (sample SAMEA104232315, study PRJEB22302) | groundwater metagenome | biome: forest; feature: aquifer; material: groundwater | place: USA | collected 2011-08-07 | depth 5.4 m | reverse complement strand
TGTTTAAAGATGGTTATGACATCAGGAAATTTTTTGCACTTGAAGAATATTTTGACAATGATGCGGAAGCTTATTATGAAGCATTGCAATCAGTTGTCAAAAGAGACGGAGACTTGACGGTTTGGCTTGAGTATTTCACCCTAGGGCTGTCAATTGAACTTGCAAAAATCAAAAATAAGATAGAACAAATTTCTCGCGACATTCAATTGAGAAATAAACTTGGCGGGAAGCCGATGATGTTAACAGACCGGCAGATTAGAATCATAGAATACATTCAAAAGACTGGATTTCTTCAAAACAAGGCCTTCCCGCATTTATTCCCGATGGTTTCGGAGGATACAATCCTTAACGAACTGAAAGGTTTGCAGTCAAACGGTATAATCAAGAAACACGGAGTGACGAAAGGCGCAAAATACATAATGTCATGAAATTTTCAGAGTTCTCAAAATATTTAGAAAAGCTTGAAAAGACTTCCTCCCGTCTTGCGTTGATTGATATTTTGTCCTCTCTTTATAAAGAAATTTCAGAAGACGAAGTTAAAAACATCACCTATCTTATTCAAGGTAGGGTAGCTCCATTCTTTGCACTGACAGAAATTGGAATGGCAGAAAAGACTGTGGCAGCCTCAATTGCCGAGGCTTTTGGCTCTTCAAAAGATGAGGTTTTGAAGGAGTTTAATAAGCTTGGAGACATGGGTTTAGTTGCTCAAAAATTGGCAAATAAAAAAGATTCTAATAAAACTGTAAATCAGGTTTTCGAAGTTTTATCTGAAATCGCAAGTATTTCAGGTGAGGGAACTGTACTTAAAAAACAACAACTTTTATCAAGTCTTCTTTCGGAAATTGATCCTATCTCAGCAAAGTATTTAGTTAGGATTCCTCTTGGAAATTTGCGTCTTGGGATTGGCGATCCTACAGTTTTAGATGCACTATCTCTGGCCAAATTTGGCGACCGGTCTCAGCGAAAAGTTTTGGAGGGGGCGTATAACAGGACTTCAGACCTAGGTCTTATCGCGGAAACTCTATGGACACAAGGAATAAAAGCAATCGAAGATTTGAAAGTGAGAGTGGGTTATCCGATACGATCTGAGCTTTGCGAAAGGCTTCCAAACCCTGAAAAAGCGATCGAAAAAATGGGAAAAGTTGATGTCCAATGGAAATACGATGGATTCCGAGTTCAAATTCACAAGCAGGGGGACAAAGTTCAAATGTTTTCGAGAAATCTTGAGTCGATGACGCACATGTTTCCCGAGCTAATTTCCGCTACTTTGAAGCAAGTGAGGGCAGACTCTGTGATTTTGGATACTGAGGCACTTGCTTACAATCCAGAATCCGAAGAATTCCTTCCTTTTCAGGAAACAACCAAAAGAAGAAGAAAGCATAATATCGAGGAGGTCGCGAAGACTCTTCCCCTCCGCGCTTTCGTATTCGATATTTTGTACAAAGACGGAAAAAGTCTTATTGATGAACCGCTGACTGAAAGACAAAAAGTGCTAGCGGATACTATTGAGGGTAATGAAACTCTGATCAAAACCCAAAATCATGTAGTAAGTGATGCCAAAGAACTCAAAATTCTACTTGATGATGCAATTTCCAAAGGCCTTGAGGGCTTAGTCTTAAAAAAGCTGGACAGTAAGTATGAGGCAGGAGGACGAAACTTCAACTGGGTTAAGCTAAAAAGGCACTCTAGCGGGGAATTAACTGACACAATCGATTGTGTGGTCTTAGGATACATAACAGGAAGGGGCAAGAGGACCGCTTTTGGCGCTGGAGCGCTTCTAGTTGGTCTTTATGATGACAAAGTCGATGAATTCGTTTCAGTTTCTCGCATTGGAACCGGGCTTTCCGATATCGAGTGGCAGGAAATACACAAAAGAGCGGACAAAATTGCAGTAGACCGTAAACCGGCCCGCGTAAACAGTTTGATTTCTCCTTCTGTTTGGATAAAGCCAGAAATAGTTATTGAAGTGATGTCGGACGAAATAACAAGAAGTCCACTGCATACTGCAGGGATGAAGGACGGGGAACCGGGGTATGCGTTAAGATTTCCTCGACTTGTTTCCTTCCGTGATAAAGACAAAAAGCCTGAAGACGCTACTACAGTTAAAGAGCTTATTGAAATGTACTATTTACAAAATAAAAAATCATAAATCAAATCTCAAAAATGGAAATCTACTTTGCAAAGACTTGCTTCAATTGGGAACTAAAGTGATATAATCTCCCTTGTTATGCATGAAGTAATTAAACCCGCCGATACAGTTCAATATTTATACCAGCTAAGAGAAGCAATTCCCTTTTTAAGAGGGATCCCAGATAAGATTTACTTTGGACTAGATACCTTCGAATTCTACTTGCCAGTAGGAGAAATTGCTCAGACTAGGCACAGTTTAGAAGAAACAATAGGAAGTTTTGTCATGACTTACAATAGAGATGTTTTTAATTTAGAGATCCCAGCTGCAAGACACTTATGTGCAAATCTAAAAGGAGCGGAATTGACTACGGAACAGTTTGCTTTATTACGGCAATATGAGGGAATGTATGTTGAGAATAGGGTAAGTTTTGTTGTTTATCAAAAACCTCTTGTTTTAACTCCGCCACAAAATAGCGCTCTAGAGCTATTTTACAGAGAAAAAGCATTATTCGCCAGATAACCTTAAATTAGGGCTTATCTTCGGGATATTCTTTGACAAAAGTAGTCGCTATTTCGCCTACGCTTTTATGATATCCACATGTATGACAATGACCTCTGCCAATAGGAATTCCTCCACCACACCAGGAACAGCCATATTCTCCCTCCTGGGGTTGTTTTGGTCCCAGGCCCATTTCAAGATACATTAAATAAAGCCTCCCGTGATATTTATTCCAGAAGTGTTTGCCACTTTGCTTCATTTGCTCAACTTCTTCACGGGTTGCTGTTTGTTCAAGATAGTCTTCTAAAGTGCTTGCCCCTGAACCGAACTGGAGATCTGTTTTTATTCTCCAAATGATTTCATTAGCTAAAAGACCATAGGCTGCGTTTCGAAGAGGAATCTTCCCCCACGTATTTATTCCCCTTTGTTCAATATCTGACAACTGTACATAATCACCTGCTCCTAAGGAAAGCAATGCTGTGTTTTCTTCTGGCTCAAGGGACAATGCGAAATCTAAAACCTCCCCATAAAGATACGGATAGCTCATCCTCATTCCCATTACTCGTCCTAATCGAGACGAGGAAAGACGAATTTGAGGAATCACTTCTTTTAGATACTTCTTAAAATCTATGTCTGACTGTTGTAAATAACTATACCCAATAAAAATCGTATCTGCTGCATCGCCGGTGCGAATTGTTCTAAACCCTCTTGACGCCGCATATTTCAAACCCTCATAAATAGGGATATCATTACTGGTAGCAGGGTCATAACTTTCAGTCAAGCTAATTATTTCTTGCATATTTTGTAACGCTTGTTGTTGAGTTATTTCCACAGGATACCATGGAGTTCCTAAATGTTCAGTAACCTTTTGTGCATGTCTCAAATCTACCCCTCTGTTTTCCAAAACGACAGTTATTGCTGGTGTCTTCGGATCCATTGCAGCCAAGACAGAAGAATCGATGCCGCCCGACAAGAGTAAAGCGTCTGCTGGATTCTGATCAATTGCCCTACGTAACGCATAACGTAAATGCTGTGCTTTATCAAACGGATTTTCTCCCCGAATTCCTACTTGGTTTTCTATGTTGTTCATAGTCGTATATTTTAGCAGTTTAGACTTAATTTGCAACATAAACTGCAATGAAGGAGATTGTTTATTTTGAGGTATCAGTTTGAGGATTACTTTGGGGGGTGTCAACGCTAAAAACGGATTTTAGTGTTCTTATCGTATCAGTAAGATCAACGGGATCAGGGAGCCCATGTGCTCTAAAATATTCCGACATTCTCCCTTCGACGTACAAAACTCTTTCTTCCACGGTTTGACTTAATTGACCCTTCTCAACTACATTCTCTGTTGGATCTTCTGTTTTTGTCTCATGCTTGAGTATTTCTTGGATTGCCATAGCTTCTTATATTAGCATCGCTAGTAATTTTCTGTCAATTTTTCTCTAAAAATTGCTATGACCTGCTAAAATAAACTTGTGAAATATGTAGCTGATCTTCATTTGCACAGTCGTTATTCCCGGGCGGTTTCCAAAGATATGGTGCTTCCGATCATGGCAGAATATGCTGTCAAAAAAGGAATAAATATCTTAACTACCGGAGATTTTACTCATCCTCTCTGGTTTCGCGAAATTTCAACACTGCTTGAGGAATCGGGGGACGGAGTTTACAAAGTAAAAGAAAGCCCGGATTTAGATTACATTCTGACAGTTGAAGTTTCATCTATTTACTCCCAAGGAGGAAAAACAAGAAGAATCCATTCTCTGATTTTTGCTCCAAACCTTGAAGTTGCGGAAAAAATAAATAAAAAACTCACGGCGCGCGGGGCAAACCTTTCTTCGGATGGCCGTCCGATCATTGGATTATCAGCAAAAAACCTTCTTGAACTCATTTTGGAAGCTTCTGATAAAGCATTTCTTATTCCTTGCCACGCCTGGACTCCATGGTTTTCGCTGTACGGGTCGATGTCCGGATTTGATTCAATCGAAGAATGTTTTGGAGACTTAGCCGACAAAATTTACGGAATCGAAACAGGACTTTCAAGCGACCCGATGATGAACTGGAGAATAAAAGAGCTTGAAGAGAGGTCAATTTTGTCTTTCTCCGATTCCCATTCCCCAATGAAAATGGGAAGAGAAGCAACAGTTTTTGATCTTACCGAAGTTTCATTTCCCGCAATTTCGGAAGCGATAAAAAATCCAATCTTGAAAAAAAGAACTGCAAATAGGATTTCAGCCACTTTCGAATTTTATCCCGAAGAGGGTAAGTATCATTTCACTGGACACCGGAATTGCCAAGTAATCCAGGGGCCGGAGGAGGACAAAAAGAATGGAACCATTTGCCCAAAATGCCACAAAAGCCTAACTGTTGGCGTGATGCACCGGGTTGAGGATTTGGCAGGCGGAGGCGAGAAGTTTGGCACAATGGTAGATGATTTCGGAGTCCATTGGGTGACAGACGAAGCAAAACACCATCCTCCTTTTGTAAAGCTTGTGCCTTTAATCGAAATCATCTCAGAAGTTCTGGGATCAAACACTTATTCTCCCAAAATGCTTCAGGTTTTTGACGATTTGTGTAATAATTTTGGTTCAGAAATCCAAGTCTTGCTCAAGACTCCGGTAAAAGAGATAGAAAAAATCGCAGGAGGAAAGGTAGCAAAAGGTGTTGAGAAAGTCCGGGCGGGCAACATAGAGGTGCGCCCGGGATACGACGGGGAATATGGCATTGTCAAAATTTCCGTAGAAGATTCTCCACCCCGGAATCAGCCTCAAAAGGAGGCCGATAGTCAAATCGGTCTTGACATTTAAAGTGCGTATGCTACCTTAGTATCAAGCATTGGCTCGAAGGGGGGTGAGAAATAAAAATGGCACAACCAAACGATATTATAAATACACTCGATCAAAACTTTGCAAAACTTCCAGCTCTTCCAAAAGGAGGAAGAGATTTTTTGGTTACCGTTCTTCCATGGATTAATTTAATCTTTGGAGTTCTGTTAGTTTTAGCAGCTTTGTCGGCATTTGGAATCGGAGCTGTCCTTTCACCATTCGCAGCATTGGGTGGAGGAGCAGGCACCGCAGCATCACTCATGATAATTGCAGTTTTGGGAATCGTAGAGGGAGTATTAATGGTAGCTTCTTTCCCTTCTCTTAGAAAAAACGCAGCAAGAGGATGGACGTTAACATTCTGGGCGGCAGTCGTCTCAGTAGTTTCTTCTGTAGTTTCCATAAGCATTTCCGGAGTGGTATTTGCTCTAATCGGTCTTTATTTACTTTTTCAGGTCAGATCTTATTACAAATAGTTACAAGTTAGAATTGTAAGATAATTTGAACAAAGACCCGCGCTATTTCGCGGGTTTTTTGTGATTAGTTTCGCTTTGCCACTCGCCTTCGCCGCTTTCTTTAGCAAGCTTGGAACCGAGTCAATTAATGATTATTTCCGGGTAAAAATATAGTGTTCGCCCGCGTACACTGAAATTGATTAAAATTAAGGCTAAATTGATTAAAAAATCTGCGTATATCTTATATATAGATAGAATTTAAAAATAGTTACAAACAAATGAATAAAACAACAAACAAAAAACTAAAACCACAAACCGAAAAAATACTAATCCTTATATACCAGTACCGCTTCTTAAACAGACTTCAAATTCAAACAATACTAAATCACAAACACAAAAACAGAATAATCATATGGCTCAACTACAAAACATCGGAAAAATACCTGATCAAAGAATACACAAAGAAGTTTCCAGAAGAGCTGGCAGTTTATTCACTTGGTATAAAATTGCTTCGCTCTTTGATTGAAAATCCCAGATAGAAGTTCTATACTCTAAATTCATATGAAACTCATTGTTGGCCTTGGTAATCCCGGAGAAAAGTACGAGAAAACAAGGCACAATCTGGGCTTCATGGTGTTGGAAGCTTTCCTCAAAGACTATACCCAAGTCAAAAATACAGTTTGGGATGACAGCAAAAAATTTAAAAGCGACATTTTCGAACTCGAATGGCAGCCTCAAACCGAAGGGCATAAACCCGAGAAAATAATTTTGGTGAAGCCAAAAACATTCATGAATAACAGCGGGATGGCAGTAGCACTGATTGCTAACTTTTATAAAGTTAAGCCGGAAAACATTTGGATAGTTAGTGACGAGGCAGACTTACCGTTGGGTTCAATAAAGATCAGGTTTGGCGGGGCTTCCGCGGGTCACAAAGGGGTCGGGTCAATTCTCGAGTCTTTGAAAACAGATAAGTTCTGGAGGTTTCGGATGGGAATTGGTGAGCAAAAGCATGGAAAGCAAATACGCCAACGAAGTGGTGGAATCGATGATTTTGTTTTGGGAAATTTCACGGGGCAGGAGCATGCCAGGATAAAAGAATCAATCAAAAGGGCAGTAAAGGCAATTGAAACAGGACTAGAAAAAGGACTTGAGTCCGCTCAAAACCAATACAACACAAAGTAACTCTTGACAAATGTATATTTCTGCAATATACTTTTAGCGTGGTTAAGATTCTACCCAGACCCATTGCTTTTGAGTGGGATCAGTGGAATATAAATAAAAATTTTAAAAAACATAATGTTACAAACACGGAAGCTGAAGAAGTTTCTGGAAACAGGCCTTTAAAGATATTCGATGACACAAAACATTCTTTATTAGAAAAAAGATTTATAGCGCATGGTGTTACAAATAGTAGGAGGAAATTAACCATTATTTTTACCTTAAGAAATCAAAAAATTAGAATTGTTTCAGCAAGAGATATGAATAAAAAAGAAAGGAGGATATATGAAAAGAAATAAATTAAAGCCAATTCCTAAATTTGAAAATGAGGATGAGGAAAGAGATTTCTGGGCAACTGCCGATACAACTGAGTACTTTGATTATAATAAGCCTGTGGACTTGGATTTGTCAGAGCTTAAGCCTTCAACTGAATCCATTTCGCTTCGATTGCCTTCTTATTTACTCGCAAGAATCAAAGAAATTGCTAATAAAAAAGACGTTCCATACCAGTCTTTAATGAAAATATTTTTAAGTGAAAGAATCAGCGAAGAATTAAAAAAATAAATCTCGCACAAAACCAATACAATACAAAGTAAGCCCCTTTTTGTTATAATTGCAAACCATGATGGGTCCAGAAATAAGAACTTTACCTTTAACCTATGAGCAGGAAGCAGCCAGAAGTGAAACCTTACGAAGAATTGAAACTAGGCAAGGTTATTTAGTGCCAATTTCTGTAATGTGGGGAACTGATGTTCCACCTCTGGAAGCTGAAGCTGCATTAGAAGGTGTAAAAGACGTATTAGAAGCTTCTGGTCAGGACAGACAGCTCATGGTTTATGGGTCAGATACGTTTGCAATCGGAGATTATTCTAGCGCAACATGGTATATTTCTGAAGCTTTTAGAAACCAGGGATTGAGAAGAGATGCTGGATATGGTCCACAGTTAGTAACTTCTGAAATGTTTAGACTTCTCGCAAATGAACCATGGCAAGAAAATCCTCATTGGGAAGTTTTTGTCGTGAATCAAGATTTAAACACCCGTATTAATGGTCAATATATAAATTTTGTGTTTGGAGAAACTCAACCAGACTTTGCTGCATCTGTTCAATCAGTAGCAAGGATTCGAGCTGAAATTCCCAACCCAAGATTAAGAACAGCAATGGTCAGACGTCTTCTAAGACATGAAGTGGGACATATGTTTGGATTAGTCAATAGAGATTTCAATAGAGAGTTTCAATTAGGAGAGCATTGTACAAATGTTTGCTCAATGAGGCAGGGAATGAGTATGGAAGTCTGGGCTAGACAATTAGCGGAGGAGGAGCAGGCGGGTATACATTTCTGTCAAGATTGCCAAAACGATTTAATTGGATATAAAGAAGCTTATAAACCTTTATCAGAACTTCCAGATTATCTTAAATAATATTCCTATGAAGTCGATAAAGCAGGTTTTGGACGTTAACCCTTTTTATCTATAAACTCCTTGTCTGTGCTCGATTTTAACAACAGTCACAACGCTTTCTTTGCTGTCAAAAGTGTACACAATACGATAATCTCCGACTCTATATTTGTAATATCCTTCTAACTCTCCATGAAGTTTTGCACCAGCTAGAGGATTAGCCTGCAAGACAGCTAAAGCCTCAATAACTTTTATGTGTGTTATAGATGGAAGCTTGCGGAGTCTTTTTCTAACCGGTTTTTCAACAATTAGCGATTTAGCGGGCATTTTTGAGGCGTTTTTTTAGATCTTTTTTTAAATCCTCTAAAGTTACAAAGTTACCTTTAGCTATCTCTTTTTCTGCTTTCCTAATATCTTTCATGGAATTTTCGAGTGTATAAATTGTTTCTTCTAAAGAATCTAAATAATCTGGGGAGACGATAGTAGCGACAAGCCTGCCGTTTTTTGTTAAATCAACACGTGTATACTCCTCATTTACTTTATCAACGAGACGGAGAAGATCTTTTCTTGCTGCTGTTACGGGAATTGTTTGTGCCATATTAAAATAAAGTGTACATTAAAGTGTTCACTTTTGTCAATACTCCTGAGATGTTATAATCAAAAATGTGAAATCGATAAAGCAGGTTTTGGATAACTTCAATCCGGTGGAAGACAAGTATATTTCCCGCGAGTTCCAGTCTTTTGGCATACATTTGGCTGAAGAACTCGACGATTACAAACACCGAAGCTTATATATTAAGTTAGCGAAAGATATACATCGATCTATTTTGGAACAGGCACTTTCATTTGTTTCCGACTCAAATGCCAGAAATAAGCCCGCCCTATTTATGTGGAAAATAAAGCAACTAAAAACTGCCTCTGAAAAGAAATGACAGCACATGTTTTAATTTCAGGAAAAGTCCAGGGGATTGGATTTAGATACTTTGTTAAATCAAAAGCAAAGAGGTTTGGTTTGCTGGGTTGGGTCACAAACACTCAGGATGGAAAGGTAGAAGCAAAGTTTGTTGGAGAGAAAGAGAAGATCGAAGAAATAATTAAACTTTGCCGCAAAGGACCTTTCTTAGCACAGGTGGACTTTGTTGATGTAAAATGGAGAAGGAAAGATGAAGAGTTTGAAATTTTTGAGATCATTTCCTAAGTTTAAGATACTTTTTGCCACTTTATTTGTATCCTTATTTCTTTTTAGTTCTCAAGCTTTTGCCAAAGAATCTCCCAAGCTTTTGATTGCTTCTGTCAAAGGAAAGGTAATCTCGATAGAGAAGGGAAACCCCAAAAATCAAATGGACCTTAAAAATCAAGTCCAAAACCTTAAGGTTAAAATTCTTGATGGACCTGACGGCGGAAAAACAATAAAAGTTTTTTTCGATCCTCAGAATATTCCAGACCTTTATTTTTCGGAGGGACAAGAAGTGGTTTTAACAAGGCAGCAGGATTCAACCGGAAAAGTTCAATACTTCGTAACCGATAGGTACAGATTGCCGTTGGTTGGAGCAGTTCTAATAGGATTTCTAATCCTTATTATTCTGGTAGCAGGCAAAAAGGGAATAGGCTCAATACTTGGTTTAGGTATAAGTCTTTTGGTAATCTTCAAATACATTGTTCCTTCGATTCTTGCCGGACAGCCTCCGCTTACCGTTGCATTGATCGGAGCAGTAATGATTCTTCTGCTTACAACATATATCGCTCATGGACTTTCCAAGCAAACCACAATTGCCCTTATTTCAACTTTTATTTCGCTTCTTTTGACTTTCGGAATTGCGACATTCGTAGTAACACTAACAATGCTCACAGGATATGGTAGCGGAGAAGCGTACGATCTTCATTTCGGCCTAAAAACACTCATTGATTTTAAAGGACTTCTTTTAGCCGGAATAATTATCGCAACAATTGGGGCTTTAAATGATGTTACTACGACTCAAGCAGCGACCATTTTTGAACTGCACAAAACAAACCCAAAGTTTAGCTTTGACGAGCTATTTAAAAAAGGAATGAACGTAGGCAGAGAACACGTTGTTTCTCTGATAAACACCTTGGTGCTCGCGTTTGTTGGAACTTCTTTAGCTTTGTTTCTCGTCTTTTTCTTCAACCCCGCCAACCAGTCTCTGTGGGTGATCTTAAACAGTGAAATCATAAATGAAGAAATAATAAAGACTATTGAAGGAACTTCAGGCCTAATTCTAT
>OBEQ010117011.1_pt1 | contig 10761 bp, 8 predicted proteins | sample 1670901 | NCBI WGS metagenome assembly OBEQ01 (sample SAMEA104232315, study PRJEB22302) | groundwater metagenome | biome: forest; feature: aquifer; material: groundwater | place: USA | collected 2011-08-07 | depth 5.4 m | reverse complement strand
TCGACTACTTACAAAGAATATCGCAGTATTTTTGAAAAAGATCATGCGTTAGATCGACGTTTTCAAAAGATTGATGTCAAAGAACCAACCATCGAGCAAACCATTGCTATTTTAAAAGGCTTACGCGGACGTTTCGAAGCGCATCACAATGTGAAATATCAAGATGATGCGATTGAAGCCGCGGTGCATTTATCGACACGTTATATTAGCGATCGCCATTTGCCAGATAAAGCCATTGATTTAGTTGATGAGGTCGGCGCGTATCAATATTTATTGCCTGAAGAACAACGTAAAAAAATCATTGAAGTCACTGATATTGAAAAAATGGTGGCGAAAATTGCGCGTATTCCTGAACGCAATGTGTCTGCATCAGATCGCGAAATATTAAAAAATTTAGTGCGTGATTTGAAGATGATGATTTTTGGTCAAGATGATGCGATTGAAACATTGGGTGCCGCCGTTAAATTAGCGCGCTCAGGGTTGCGCGATCCCAATAAACCCATCGGTTCATTTTTATTTGTGGGACCAACAGGGGTGGGTAAAACCGAAGTCAGTAAACAATTAGCAAAAATATTGGGTGTCGAACTTATTCGATTTGATATGTCGGAATATATGGAACGTCATTCTGTGTCACGTTTGATTGGTGCGCCACCAGGTTATGTTGGTTATGATGAAGGTGGTGTGTTAACGGAAGCTGTTAACAAAATGCCGCATTCCATTGTTTTATTGGATGAAATTGAGAAAGCACATCCCGATGTTTACAATTTGTTATTACAAATCATGGATCATGGCACATTAACCGATATGAATGGGCGCAAAACTAATTTCCGTCATACGGTCTTAATCATGACCTCAAATGCGGGCGCGGATATATTAGATAAAACAAGCATTGGATTTACCACCCAAGATAATGCGGGCGATATCATGACTGCCGTGACCCGTGTTTTTACGCCTGAATTTCGTAATCGTTTAGATGCCGTGGTTCAATTCCGTGCATTGGATAAGCGTACGATTTTATCAGTGGTGAATAAATTTATTGCTGAATTAGAAGGGCAATTAGAAGCGCGCCGTGTGGTGCTGGAAGTGGATGGAGAAGCACGCGGTTGGTTGGCAGAGAATGGTTATGATAAAAACATGGGCGCACGACCGATGGCGCGTTTAATTCAAGAACAAATCAAAAAACCGTTAGCAGAAGAATTATTATTTGGTAAATTAAGCAGCGGTGGTCATGTTAAAGTGACGATTGAAAAAGGGAAGTTGAAATTTTTAATCGAAGACATGGAAGGTACGACGTTGATTGTGAATTGAAGCATGTGGGAATGACAGCTTTTTTGCTAGATAGCAATATCATCTGTTTGTCATTACAATTGCATTCTTCATGAATGAATAAATAAAGAGGAATAAGCAATGAGTTTCCTGAAACAATTATTATCAAATTGGTTAGGCGGTATGGGAGGTCATCATGGCAGCGGTTATAACAAGCATGGTAATTCTGGCTATAATAAACATGGTTCTAATCAAGGTAATTATTCCAACCCCAATCAAAATCCCAATTACCAGAACTATCAAAGTCAAAGTAATACGTTAACTTGTCCAAAATGCAATAAACCAAATGCCAATGAGGCGCGTTTCTGCCAAGATTGCGGCACGACATTACAGCCTTCTATTTGCACGGGATGTAATCAACCTGTAGCAGCGGGTATTAAGTTTTGCGGACAATGTGGCAAAGCGACGTAGAAATAAATAGAAATAAATGATGAATGCTCTGCACACAGAGAAATTGTCATGAAGAAATTGTTATGCCAGTCTTGAGACTGTCGAAGGGCTGGCATCCAGATAAACTTATTCTGCTTTATCTTTATTTTTATCCTTATCCTTATCTCTATCAGCAGCTGCAGCCGGTCGTGAACCATCTTCTTTATGACGAAAGGTAATGCGACCTTTAGTTAAATCATAAGGTGTCATTTCAACAGTCACCTTATCGCCCTTCAAAATACGAATATAATTTTTTCGCATTTTTCCAGAAATATGTGCGAGGACAATATGTCCATTTTCTAATTGCACGCGAAACATGGTATTCGGCAGCGTATCAACAACCGTACCTTCCATTTCAATTTGTTCTTCTTTTGCCATAAATTTTTTCTCATTAATAAAAAAGTGGTAGCAGTATAACTTAATTTCCTAGTTTTTTTCGAGAATATTTACTTACTACAGAGCTTGCCCCTGCATGTTTTTAGCAGGAGGGACGTTCCTGAGTGACATAAAGTAATGACATTGCTAAGTAAATATTCTATTTTTCTAATGCTAACGCGCTTAAATATTTATCCGCATCTAATGCTGCCATACAACCTGATCCAGCCGCGGTAATTGCTTGGCGATAAGTGGGGTCAGAAACATCGCCTGCGGCAAATACGCCTGGAATATGTGTCGCCGTTGCGTTCACACCTATACCGCTTTGCACATTGATATACCCATTAGTCATATCCAATTGCCCTTCAAAAATCCGCGTATTGGGTTGATGGCCAATAGCAATAAACACGCCTGTGGCCGCCAATGTAGTGACTTCGCCCGTTTTCATATTTTTGATGCGTACACCGGTTACGCCACTGTCATCACCGACAATTTCTTCAATGACGCTATCCCAGGCAAAATCAATTTTGCCCGTCGTTTCTTTTTTATGAAGTAAATGATCAACCGTAATTTTTTCTGCGCGTAAACTATCGCGTCTGTGAATAAGCGTGACATGTGCAGCGATATTGGAAAGATACAACGCTTCTTCGACCGCCGTGTTTCCACCACCGACGACCACGACTTTTTGATTACGATAAAAATACCCATCACACGTTGCACAAGCAGACACACCTTTGCCTTTATATTTTGTTTCTGAGGGCAATCCCAAATATTTTGCGCTTGCTCCGGTCGCAATAATCAATGCATCGCAAGTATAAGTAAACTCACCTTGCAATACGAAGGGTTTTTGGCGCAAATCAGCAGAAGTGATTTCATCAAAAATTACTTCAGTATTAAAGCGTTCCGCGTGTTTTTGCATCTCTTCCATGAGCTCTGGACCTTGTAAGCCTTCTTTACCGCCAGGCCAGTTGTCTACATCAGTGGTTAAACTCAATTGACCACCGGGGGTGAGCCCAGTAATCATCACCGGTTTTAAATTTGCGCGCGCTGCATACACCGCTGCGGTCCAACCGGCAGGGCCAGATCCTAAAATAATTAATCGATGATGTTTAGAAGTTGTCATAATAAATTTCGCTATTTCTCATTGTTGTTAAGATGATATATTAAAGTGATAAATGCTAATGTCTTACATTTTTTAGCTCACTAAAAAAGAAAATGTTTATTGAACGGTGTCATTATCTTATGTAAACGAGGGACGTCGCGACCAAGGATGGTAAGAAGCGTCGAGTACAGGGATGTACGTTTCCGAGATACATAAGATGATGACACCATTTAATAAACATTCTCACTAAAAAGGCGACAGTATAGTACGAAAATGCAATGGATGGGTAAATAATTACATACGCAGGTTTTACCAGGGATGTGCCACGGAGCGAGTTATACAGTTATAACAGGAATGACTTTGAACTTGGGACAAACTAGATATGAAAAATCGTTATAAACCTGTCATGCAACCTACAAAACGGCGACCACTTTCCATTCAGATGCGACATCGTTTGCAAGAGGGATTTTTCCTAATCTCTGTTGCTGCCGCCATTTTTATTTTTATTTCTCTCTATAGCTATCAACCCAATGATCCCGGCTGGTCTAGCACCGGCGTCGGTAACAATGTCGCCAATTGGGGCGGCCGTGTCGGTGCGTGGGTCGCTGACGTTTTCTTATCTTTATTCGGATTGATTGCTTACTTATTTCCTTTTTTAATGATTTTATCGAGCTGGTTAAGATTGCGTGAACGCCAACAAGAATTGCCCACTAAAAAAATATCAGAATGGTTATTTAAATTTCTCGGCTGGTTATTATTAATCATGAGTAGCTGTGGCTTAATGAATTTTTATGCGCAAGCACACACGACATCGCCTGCAGAAAGCGGCGGCATTTTTGGGGATTTAGCCAGCAGTGGTTTGTCATTATTATTTAATTCATCTGGCAGCATTTTAGTATTAATGACAACGTTGTTATGTGGAATTACATTGGTGACCGGGTTGTCATGGTTGGGAGTGATTGATTTATTAGGGGCGGGTATTTATCGCGTTTGGAATTATATTCGCGCACGTCGTGCAATGAATAGCGATACCGATAAAGAAAAAAATGAAAAAGAAAAATTAATTAAAACAGAACCGGTTTTAATGAAAACATCACGTGAACGTGAGGAATCTATCCCACAAGCATTCTTATCGCGCCCCGTGATTGTGCCACCGAAGCCGCCACTTGCTGTTAAAAAAGAGTTGTTAGCAGAAAAAAAGAAATTAGAAAAAGAAAAAATTGAAAATTTACCAGGAATTAAATTAGCACCGGGTAGTTTACCGCCATTGTCATTATTAAATCCCACGCCCGTCATGACGGATAAACCATTTGTGAATGTGTCGTTTGAAGAATTATCACAACGTGTCGAACAACGTTTAGCAGATTTTGGTGTCGAGGTGAAAGTGGTTGCGGTATATCCTGGACCCATCATCACTCGTTTTGAATTGGAATTAGCGCCGGGTATTAAAGTCAGTAAAATTACCGGACTTGCAAAAGACATTGCGCGTTCATTATCAGCGGTAAGTGTGCGTGTAGTAGAAGTCATTCCTGGAAAATCTGTGATTGGTTTAGAAATTCCCAATGAAAATCGCGAAGTCGTGACCTTACGCGATATTTTTGAATCGCAACGTTACGCACAATCACGCTCGCCAGTGAGTTTAGTATTAGGAAAAGATATTTCTGGCAATCCGGTCGTTGTTGATTTAACAAAAATGCCGCACTTATTAGTAGCAGGAACAACCGGCTCAGGAAAATCCGTCAGCTTAAACGCGATGTTATTAAGCATGTTATTTAAAGCGCCACCGGATCAATTACGTTTTATTTTAATTGATCCGAAAATGTTAGAACTTTCTTTGTATGATGGTATTCCGCATTTATTAACACCGGTGATTACGGACATGAAAGATGCCGCCAATGCATTGCGTTGGTGTGTGGCAGAAATGGATAAACGTTATCGCTTGATGGCCTCCCTCGGGGTGCGCAATATTACGGGTTATAACCAAAAAGTCAGTGACGCCATTAAACAAGGTCAGCCGCTGCCACTGCCTGGTATTTTGGTTACCGATGAAGAATCAGCAAAAGCGCATTTAGAACCGTTGCCGCTCATTGTTGTTGTCGCTGATGAATTAGCTGACATGATGATGGTCGTCGGTAAAAAAGTCGAAGATTTAATTGCGCGTATTGCGCAAAAAGCGCGAGCGGCCGGTATCCATTTGATTTTAGCAACGCAACGTCCATCAGTGGATGTGATTACTGGATTAATCAAAGCAAATATTCCAACACGTATTGCGTTTCAAGTATCTTCACGTATCGATTCGCGCACCATTCTCGATCAACAAGGTGCAGAACAACTATTAGGTCATGGCGATATGTTGTATTTGCCGCCAGGCGCCGGTGTGCCCATTCGCGTACATGGTGCCTATGTGGCTGATGAAGAGGTACATCGTGCAGTGGCCGCGTGGCGTAGTTGCGGTCAGCCAGAATATTTAGATGAAATAACACATGAAACAAATGAGGCAGGCAATCATGACAGCGGTGCGGGTGGCGAACAAGATCCATTATATGATGATGCCGTGCGTATTGTGACTGAAAGCAGACGTGCTTCGATTTCATTAGTACAACGTCGCTTACGTATTGGTTATAATCGCGCAGCACGCATGATGGAAGAAATGGAAGCGGCGGGTGTCGTGAGTACGATGGATAATAGTGGCACGCGTGAAGTATTAGCCGCTGAGCCAGTAACTGATTGAAATGGCATAATCCACCCACTGGAATGACAATGTATATCTCCTTGGAGAATAATCATGTTTCAACAATTTTATAAACAATTTATTTATAAACAATTTATTTTTTATTTATTTTTATTATTATCTTTTTCAATTTCAACTGTAGCACACGCAACCCCAGCCACTGATTTAGCGCAATTACTTAGCGTAACAAAAACCATGCAAGCCAATTTCACGCAAACGATTTACGATAATAAAAATAAACCGATACAAGAATCTATCGGACGCATTGCCATGCAACGCCCCGGAAAATTTCGTTGGGAAGTGACCAAACCCATCCCACAATTAATCATTGCCAATGAATCACGTTTATGGATTTATGATCCTGATTTAGAACAAGTGACGATACGTATATTAAAACAAGCAGCGGGTGACTCACCCGCATTGTTGTTGAGTCATACCAATGTCGCGCTCGAACAAGAATATCAAGTGCTAGCCATACAAAAAAAAGAATCTACTTTAACTTGGTTTAAACTCGTTCCTAAAAAAGCGGACAGTATGTTTGCGGCGATTCAATTAGGATTTCAAAAAAATCAAATTGATCAAATGCAATTACAAGATCATTTAGGTCATACCACACTGATACAATTTGAACGCGCGCGTTTGAATCAACCACTTTCATCTGCTTTATTTACGTTTAAACCGCCGCGAGGAATAGATATTATCGATGAAACCCGCAGATAATCAGCCGCATCAAGAGGCACACGCGTTTCAGCCACTAGCAACGCGCATGCGTCCCACTTCTTTAAATGAATTTATTGGGCAAGCGCATTTATTAGCACCGGGCAAACCGTTGCGACGTGCGATTGAAAATGGTGTGTTGCATTCCATGATTTTGTGGGGCCCGCCAGGCACTGGTAAAACCACACTTGCGCAATTAATGGCACAACAAACGCATGCGCGTTTTGAACGCTTATCTGCTATTTTTTCGGGGGTGAAAGATATTCGCCAAGCGGTAGAAGATGCAAAATCTGCGCGCGAAAAAGATCATCAAGCAACGATTTTATTTATTGATGAGGTGCATCGTTTTAATAAAGCGCAACAAGATGTGTTTTTGCCATTCGTAGAAAATGGCACGTTTATTTTAATTGGTGCAACCACAGAAAACCCGTCGTTTGAATTAAATAACGCATTATTATCGCGCACGCGTGTCTATATTTTAAAATCATTAACCGAAGAAGATTTATTGCAAGTGATCGTGCGCGCTTTGCAAGATCAACAACGTGGCTTAGGTAATTTATCGTTAACTTTTCCGCTCAATTTACAAAAAATCATGGTGCAATCAGCTGATGGCGATGCGCGTCAAGTATTAAATTTATTAGAAATTATGGCTGATTTAGCGCAAGAACAAGGCGGTGAATTCATTGTGACAGCAGAATTGTTAGCAGAAGTGATGCAAGTTAGTTTACGCCGTTTTGATAAACAAGGGGAAGCATTTTACGATCAAATTTCTGCATTGCATAAATCTGTGCGCGGTTCAGCACCGGATGCGGCATTGTATTGGTTGTGTCGCATGTTAGATGGTGGTTGTGATCCTTTGTATATTGCGCGGCGCATGGTGCGTATGGCGAATGAAGATATTGGTTTAGCAGATCCGCGCGCATTGGATTTGACGTTGTCAGCGTGTGCGGTATACGAACGATTAGGTTCGCCAGAAGGGGAATTGGCGTTGGCAGAAGCGGTGATTTATTTAGCGTGCGCGCCGAAAAGCAATGCCGTGTATGTGGCATACAATCATGCGTTACAAGCAGCGCAAAATAGTGGCTCATTAGAAGTGCCATTACATTTACGCAATGCGCCGACCAAATTAATGAAAAATTTAAATTATGGAAAAGCGTATCGATATGCACACGATGAACCAGAAGCATATGCGGCGGGTGAAAATTATTTTCCAGAAGAATTAAAAGATAAAAATTATTATCATCCGACAGCGCGTGGTTTAGAGGCAAAAATCGCGGAGCGGTTAGCGTATTTTAGGGAATTGGATAAGAAGAAGTGAGCTGTTAGATTATTTGCTTCAACACAAAGATCAATTCTATGAGATTTTTGCAATCAGGACAATTTATGCTATAGTATACCATGTACACAACGTATACGATAGGGGTCGCAATCATGCCACATTCACATAATCAGTCCAATCCAGCGGTGACGTTAAGCGTTAGGATTCCTCCAGAATCCCGCGATCAATTAGAAGAATTGGCCAATGCTACTGGTAGGTCTAAATCATTTTTAGCAGCTGAAGCTATTGAATACTACCTAGCAATGCATTCATGGCAAGTTAATGCTATTGAAAAATCCGTTAAAAAAGCCGATAGCAAAAAAGCCAAGTTCATTAAGCATGAAAAAGTTGCTGATTGGTTAAATAGTTGGGGCAGTGAGAAGGAACAGGAACCACCTAAATGATTATCAAGTGGTTAGACGATGCTGTCTACGATTTACAAGCGCTGCGTCAATACATTGCCCAAGACAAACCATCCGCAGCAAATCGTATTGCAAAACAAATCTTGAAAACTGTTAATCTTTTATCTGATCAACCTAACATAGGAAGACCAGGTAGAGTGTTAGGTACACGAGAGCTAGTTGTATCAAGTACGCCTTATATCGTTCCTTATAGAGTGAAAAATAATGCCGTCGAAATTTTAAGAGTATTACATGCTGCAATGGAATGGCCGGAGAAGATCTAGCTTTTAAAGCTTTTAAATTAACTACGAACTCACGCGCATCACTTCAATCACACTCGGTAATTGTTGAATACGATGTAATTGCCGCTCTAATTGCGCACTATTTTGAATTTGAATGGTCGCAGTAATATAAATTTTATTTTGATTTTTATTAAACGTGGTATGAAAACTAATTAAATCAATTTTTTCATTGGCAAATAATGCCGTTAAATCAGAAAATACTTTTTCTTCTTCTTGCGCCACAATTTTTAAATCCGTACTGAAAAAATTCGTCGCTTGCTGTTCCCACTCAATTGCTAAAAATCGTTCTGGATGAATTAAATGATGAATGTTACTGCAATTTTTTTTGTGAATCGATAATCCACGACCTTGCGTAATATAACCCGTGATGGCATCACCTGGGATCGGTTTGCAACATTTTGCAAAACGCGTTAACAAATCTTCGCTGCCGGCAATGGCAGATCGCACTGTCATCGTATGCGGTTTACTTGAGGTCAGCATGGTTTGCGGTGCTGCCACTTTTTCTGCTGGTTTAGGCTGAATCGCATGCAAAATATGCGCTAAACGAATACTGCCACGATTCAACGCCGCACATAAATTATCTTCATCTTTTAAATTAAATTGTTGCGCTAATGTATTTAATGAAACCGTTTTGCTTAATCCTAATTTCGCTAACTCTCGTTCTAATAATTGTTTGCCGGCGAGAACATCATTATTAAACGCTTGTTGTTTAAACCAATGCGCAATTTTGTTACGCGCTTGTGACGTTTTGATATAACCCAATTCTGGATTTAACCAATCACGACTGGGATTGCCTTGTAAAATTGTAATGATTTCCACTTTATCACCAGTACGCAACGCTTGACTGAGTGGTACGATTTGGCCATTTACTTTTGCGCCGCGGCAACGATGACCTAAACCAGTATGAATGGTATAAGCAAAATCGAGCGGCGTTGCATGCAATGGCAGATCAATAATATCGTCAGCAGGCGTTGTCACATAAATTTGATTATCTAATAAGGGCGATGCAGTGGTATGCGCGTCGCCTTCAATTTCGCGATGCCAATCGAGTAATTGTCTTAAATAATCCATTTTTGAAGGATCGTTTGCAGCATTATTATTTCCAGAGGCGAGCGTTTTATTTTCTTTATATGCCCAATGCGCAGCTACACCGCGTTCTGCTTCTTCATGCATGGTGTGAGTACGAATTTGAATTTCGAAATGATTATTATCATCACCAATCACCGCAGTATGAATAGAGCGATAACCATTGGGTTTAGAGTTTGCAATATAGTCATTAAATTCTTTAATGATGGGCGCCCATAAACTGTGAACCACACTGAGTGCGGCATAACAATCTTCTACGTTGGTCACTAAAATTCTCACCGCTGCACGATCGTAAATATCTTGATAGGTTTTTTCTTTACGATTCATTTTTGCGTAAATACTGTAAATATGTTTAGCACGACCAGTGATGTCAGCGTGAATATTTGCCGCCGTTAAATTCTTATGTAAAAACGCAATCAATGTTTGAATACGTTTTTCACGATCAACACGACGTTCTGATAACAAACTCGCAATGGTTTTATAGGCAACCGGATCTTGATAACGCAATGCTAAATCTTCTAATTCCCATTTTAATTGCGCAATCCCCAAACGATTGGCAAGCGGTGCATAAATATCCGTGACTTCTTGGGCAATACGTTTTTGTTCAGCAATAGGAATGGCTTTAATGCCACGCAATAAACATAAACGTTCAGCCAATTTGATAATTACCATACAAATATCGGTTGCCATGGCGAGCAACATTTTACGGATTTTATCAATTTGCGATTTGCTGCGTGACATTTGCTGATGTTGCAGCATAGGGGTAATATCGATTTGCTGTACGCCGGCGGCTAACTGTGCGACCGTCTCACCTAATTCTTTTTTGATCAGTTCGTGAGCAGTTTTTGAGAGTGGCGAAATATTCGCAATCATACCGGCAACAATCGTGTCTTGGTCCAATTTTAAATCGAATAAAATTTCTGCCATTTCTAAGCCATGTTCTAAGTAAGGCTGGCCATAGAAGGTAGTTAATC
>OBEQ010239409.1_pt1 | contig 10763 bp, 9 predicted proteins | sample 1670901 | NCBI WGS metagenome assembly OBEQ01 (sample SAMEA104232315, study PRJEB22302) | groundwater metagenome | biome: forest; feature: aquifer; material: groundwater | place: USA | collected 2011-08-07 | depth 5.4 m | reverse complement strand
TTTCGCGATCCGCAAGATCAAGTTATTCAAGCCATGCTGGACGGTAAAGACGCCCTGGTGCTTATGCCGACGGGTGGCGGTAAATCCCTCTGTTATCAGATCCCGTCAATGGTCCGCGAAGGCACCGGGATTGTCATTTCACCTTTGATCGCGCTGATGCAAGATCAAGTCGGTGCACTGCTGCAGTACGGCGTGTCGGCCGCCTTTTTAAATTCCAGTCTGGATGCCGAATCCGTGCGCCGTATTGAAGGTCAACTGCTCAACCAAGAATTGGATCTGCTCTACATCGCTCCTGAACGCTTAACCAATTCGCGCATGCTGGCGTTGTTAGGGCAAATTAAGATTGCATTATTTGCCATCGATGAAGCGCATTGCGTATCGCAGTGGGGACACGATTTTCGCAGTGATTATTTACAGCTGTCACTGTTAAAAGAACGCTTTCCCGCGATTCCCAGAATTGCTTTAACGGCGACGGCCGATGACAAAACCCGCGAAGAGATCATCCTGCGTCTGCAACTGGAAGATGCGGAAAAATTTATCTCCGGATTTGATCGACCCAATATCCAATACCGCGTTGAACTAAAAGTCGAGGTGCGCAAACAGCTGTTAAACTTTATCACCGCTGAAGGACAGGGCGAGTCCGGTATTGTGTATTGCATGTCGCGCAACAGCGTCGATACCACTGCGGAATGGTTGTGTGAACGCGGCATCAATGCTTTGCCCTATCACGCGGGGCTGTCGAAACAAGAGCGGGCGAGCAACCAACAGCGCTTTTTGCGGGACGAAGGTATTGTGATGGTGGCGACCATTGCCTTCGGCATGGGCATCGATAAACCCAACGTGCGTTTTGTTGCCCATATCGATATGCCAAAAAGCATCGAAGCCTATTATCAAGAAACCGGCCGCGCCGGTCGCGATGGTTTGCCAGCCGTTGCCTGGATGATTTATGGATTACAAGATGTCGTGAAACTGCGCCAGATGATGGCCTCATCGGCCTCGGAAGCCAATGAAAGTTTTAAGCGGGTCGAGCAACACAAGCTGGATGCGCTGATGGGCTTTTGTGAAATCACCAGCTGTCGCCGCGCCGCCCTGCTGCAATATTTTGGCGATACACTCGAGCAGCCCTGCGGCAATTGTGATACCTGTTTAACACCGGTCACTACCTGGGATGCCACCGAACCGGCGAGAAAGGCGCTGTCCTGTGTTTTTCGCACCGAGCAACGTTTCGGCGCGACGCATCTCATCGATATCTTGCTTGGCAAAGCAACCGCCAAAGTGAAACAGTTTCGCCATGAGCAGATTTCTACTTTTGGTATTGGCAAAGAGTTAACGGTGGATCAGTGGCGTTCCGTCTATCGTCAATTAATTGCGAGAAAATTTCTCACTGTGGATATGAACGGCTTTGGCGGTCTGCGGCTCACCGAAGAAAGCCGCGCCGTGTTACAGGGCAAGATTCAGCTATCACTGCGACAAGATGCAGAAAAATCTACTTTGCGCAAAGCTGCCCGCAGCAGCAAAACATCAAAAATCGCTATGCAAGACAACGCCCTCTGGGATGCGTTGCGCGCCTGCCGCAAACGACTGGCTGACGAACAGGGCGTGCCACCTTACGTTATTTTCCATGATGCCACTTTGATGGAAATGGTGGCGCAAATGCCGATGACGACGCAGCGTTTTGCGAAGATAATTGGCGTGGGTGAGAAGAAGTTGACATTGTATGCGGCGGACTTTATCGCGGTGATTAAAGCGCATATCGGTGAGGCTACTGCGCAGAGTACTGATAGAAGTACAGGCATGCCAGCAGCTAAAGCGCTAGAAAAAAGCGTCTCTTACGCTGATAAAACTGCCTCGAATACCGTGGATGAAACCTTACGTTTACTGAAAAATAATTGTCCACCACAAGAAATCGCGCAACGGCGTCAGCTGACCCTGAAAACTATTTTTCTGCACGCAGAAAAACTGATCTTGCAAGGTGATATCCAGTTAGATGAAGTTGTCACGCTGTTGCCACAACAAAAAGCACAGATTATCGACCTCTTCCTCGAGTTGGACGACGCACAAGCCGACGCCCTGCCAATCAAACCGGTGTATGAAGCATTAAGCGGTGTGTATTCCTACGAAATTCTGCGTTGTGTACGCGCCGAGTTGATTTTCAGTCGCGAAATGGGCTTGGGATGAGCTTATCCACACTGGTTGAACCCTTCGAGTTTGACTGGCAGTTGCGTTATTCGCGCCGCAAAACTATCGCTGTTTTTGTCTTTCCTGATCAGCGTGTCGAGGTGCGAGCGCCGAAGTCAGCGGGAAAAAAGGAGATTGTGGTCTTTCTCCATCGGCATCGCGATTGGGTTCAGCAACAACTGCAAAACTATCAACAAAAACAGCAACACCGACCGAGAAGAGTTCCGCTGCAATTTATCGATGGCGAAAAACATTATTATTTGGGTGAGCAATTTCCTGTTCGACAATGCTATGGCAGGCCGAATATTTACTTTACAGGCGAAGAAATTCTTGTTTACATCAATCCTCGCGCCGCTCCCTCCTCGCTAAAAAAGCCCTTGCTCGATTGGTATCGCCAATTGGCAGCGGTGGTCTTTAATGCGCGTCTCGATATATTGTATGATCAATTCGCCAAACTCGGTGTAGCGAAACCACAGATTCGCATCCGCAGTATGCGCTCTCGCTGGGGCAGCTGTTCACCCAATGGCAATATCAATCTTGCGCTTGAACTCATACAAGTTCCCTTAGAGTATCTCGATTACGTGATTATCCATGAGGTGTGTCATCTGCTGGAGTTTAATCACAGCGCGCGCTTTTATCAGCTTCAGAGCAAGATATTACCTGATTGGCAGATTTGCAAAAAAGGCTTGAATGAATTTCCGGTGGTTGTGTTGCGATAAATTTGGTGTTTACTAACCGCATATATACATGTATTTACATTATAGATAATTTGTATATACTAGTAATCACATCTAATTATTTGCAAAGGTTCTTAAAGCAAAGGTTCTTATATATGGCAATGACCAAGGTATTTAAAAGTGGTAATTCCCAAGCGGTGAGAATACCCAGTGAAATTCAGTTTGATCGCCTAGATATCGAGTATGAAATTGAACGTGTTGGTGATGAAATCCGTATTCGCCCGTCCCAGCGACGTTTAACTGGACTCACAAAAAAATTTACAGCTTTCACTGAAGACTTCATGTCTAAAGGGCGAGGTATTGAGGATGAATCTGAGAGGGATAGCCTTTAAAGGAATTAGTCAATGAAGTACATGCTTGATACTAATATTTGTATCTATCTTATGAAAAATCAACCCAAAGAAGTGCAGGAGAGATTTGCAGAGTGTTACTATGGTGACGTAGTTATTTCAGCTATCACCTTGGCTGAGCTGGAGTACGGCGTAGTACTCAGCAGCGATGCTAAGAAAAATAAAAAGGCGTTGTCAGCTTTGCTTACAGATATTGTCGTAGTCGCATTCGAAGAGGCTGCCGCGAGTAGTTATGGAAAGATGCGTGCTGCTGTGCCCAAACGAAAAGGTGACGCCTTGGATAAATTGATTGCAGCTCATGCAATAGCTCGGGGGCTGATACTAGTGACAAACAATGTGAAAGACTTTCAGAAATTTCCCGATATTGTCTTAGAAAATTGGGTTAACGCGTCCCCTTAATCTCCTTTTGCACCCAAGCTAATTTCTCGTCGAGCCAGTGAATAGAATCTGGCGGACACGCTTTGGTGTCTAACACTTTGCCAATCTGTTTTTCCGCCATCTGCCATTGATGAATGGCTTTCGGGCGAGCGTTGCGAGAGAGTTCAACATCCGCATCTTTGAATTTGAGTGCGATACTGTTGAGTTGATTTTGGCAATAAAACTGTTGTTCCAATGGCCTATTGGTTTCGGTGAGGATATCCCAGGCTTGTTTGTAAAGCGCTTGCATGTAGGTGATCTGGTTGGCGCTGCAGGCAGATTTTTCACTGGCACCATCGACGGTCAATTTTCTTACTCCATCTGCTTGCTCCTGAGCTTTAATAAAATTTTGTTGTGTTTTGTAATCGATGCTGATGGTTAATGCGGCCTGTGCTTGATCAATGGCGTACTGACATTCGAAATAATGAAAGTTCTTTTTGGCTTCCGCTAGTTCTAAACGCGCCGCTTGCAGCAAGGGAGTGGATTTTTCTTTTAGCTCGGTGCTACAGCTGGAATCTTCAGTGAGGGAAAAATAGTTTTTCACTGCTGCCTCATAGGCTTTTACTGATTCGGAATAGTTGTAAATAGCTAGCTCATAATTATAAAGCTTGTAAGTGTTATGGGAGGCGGCAATAAATTTTTCTTCTTCGGGAAATTGCGCGGCTATGCGCTGGTTTAGCTGGAATCCTTTGGCGTAGTGGAAACTGGCCTTTTTGACCTCTTTGTCGGCCGAGTCAAAATGACTGCCACAATCAGCACCACGGACAAGCGTGCTGAAAATAGCTAAGCCCACAGCTAGTATAAATTGTAATCTCTCTGGTGATTTTGGGCGTATTGTAATCATTGTTAATCAATAACCAACAGCATAAAGGAGTCGCTATTCTATAGCGTTAAACGGTTAAACTGAATCCATTGAATTTTTAAAGTGAACTTATTGAATTGCAAATTTTTGACTAAACTTAAAAGCAAGACCTCGATAGATAAGTCTGTGGTTTTAAAGCTTTAACGTTGAGTGAAAGTTATTCCTAAACAGTCAGGCTAACAGTCAGGCTAACAGTCAGGCTCTGCTGATTTTTAAAAAAGTTGGATGAAAAGAGCATAGGATTTTTAAAAATGGGCATCGTACATGTAAAACAGGGCAATATCACAGTTTCCAAAGTGGATGGAATTGTTAACTCGACCAATGTTGGTTTGGCCAATGGTGGAGGTGTTGATGGTTCGATTCGCCGCCAGGCAGGCCCCATGCTATCGCCAGTGCTGTGGAAGATTAACAACTGCGATACCGGCACGGCGGTATTGACGCCGCCCTTCAATCTGAATTGTAAAGGCATCATCCATACGGTGGGGCCCATCTATCGCGGCGGCCATGCAGGGGAAAAAAATTTACTGATCTCTTGTTATCAAAGCGTGATGGCAATTGCCAATGAGCAGAAGTATCGCACGCTGGCATTTCCGGCGATCTGTTGTGGCTTTTATGGCTATCCGCTAGAGGAAGCGTGTGATATTGCAATTACGGAGGTGAGAAAAGCCATGCAAGGTAAAACTTCCGTGCAAGAGGTCACGTTTGTGTGTTTGGAAGAACATGTCCTTGAAGCCTTTCAGCGCAGAGTGCAGCGGCCCTAATGCGTTGTCCTAGGGTGATTGTTTAAAAGCAGATTGGTTTGGTGGTGAATTGTTATAGGATACGCATAGGTAGTGCAATCATAAGTAGGACAAGTATAGGCAGCCAATTTGTTTTTTCGGCTTAGCACTAAGTGTCACAAAAAAGTTGGCCCGTGGTTTGTTGCATGGGTTTGCCTAACCTTGGCGTTAAGATTTGCCGAGGCCGCAGATCGAGAAAGTTTACTGTTTATCGATAAAGAGAATTTTACCTATTCCGTAGCATCTGTAGTGGACTACTTACGGGTTTCCGCTGATCAAGTTGATTTTGACCTTTTGCAAAACAATGCAGATGTCTTTAAGCAGGATTTTTTTCCTGCTAACGGCGATCTGCGATTTCCTGCGACCGGCGATACCTTTTGGCTTAGATTTAACGTTCACAATTCCACGGACAAAAAAATCACTGCGGTGCTAGAAATAGATAATCCGTTGTTAGATAGCATTAGCTTTTATAGAGTGAACAATAGATCTGAGCTTTCACCGGAAAAAGGGCTCGGCGGAGGACCGGAAGATCCTTTTGATGCGAGAGAGATTAAAACCAACAACGTTGCCCAGATTGTCGAGATCGAAAGCGGCGTGACCGAAACTTACTATATCAAGGTACGCTCCGCCAGCGACACAAATTTTCCACTGCATCTTTACACAGGTTATGCCTATTACAAAAAAATTTACAGCATGCAAATTCTCAATGGGCTCATCGTTGGGGTGATGGTTGGCTTGTTGGCTTACAATTTTATTCTTTTGGTGGCGACAAAAAATAAGGGCAATTTGTACTTTGTTTTGCTGGCTTTGTTGGGCGTATTATCGCTGGCCTCGCGCAATGATTATCTCTCTGTACTCCTCTCACTGTGGCCAGAACATGCCAACATTAATGAGTTGCTTAATTCTAGCTTGCCTGTTCTAGCAATTTTAGCGAATTTTCAATTTGCCAATCACTTTCTTGCCATTGGTTCAAGTCGCCCCTGGTTTGATAAATTAATTCGTTGGTTTGCGCTCTACGCGGTGATTTGCATTCTAGTCGTCAATTCTGGACTTGGTGTCAGTGCATTTATCTATCTGCTGGTGCCTCCCGAGATCATCATAACTGCGATCATCTTACTGATAGGTATACAGCGGCTGCGTGCAGGATATTATGCAGCACGATTTTTTATACTGGGCTTATCAATTATGTTGGTTACGGGGATTTTAACGACTGCCGTCATGCTCGACGTGGTGCCTTTTGCCTTGCGCTACCGTGAGATTTACAGTTGCCTGGATGCCCTGCAGTTAATTTTCTACTCGCTTGCGCTTGCCGCCAGCATCAATCAGTTGGAAGAAGAAAAAAATCGTTCGCAAAAATTAAGTATGCAGGCCGAAGCGGGAAATCTCGCAAAATCCAAATTTTTAACGCAAATGAGCCACGAGATCCGCACTCCAATGAATGGTGTGCTCGGCATGGCGGAATTATTAAAAGATACTGAGTTGTCCGAAAATGAACAGCATTATGTGAATATCATCCACAGTTCCGGCCAATCGCTGCTGACCATTATCAATGATATTTTGGATTTTTCTAAGATTGAAGAAGGCAATGTCAAGTTGGATAACGCATCCTTCAATCTGGAGCATGTTCTCAACGACTGTGCTGATATCTTCTGCTTAACGGCAGAGAAAAAAGATGTCGATTTGATTTGTTATCTTTCGCCTGAGGTGCCAAAAATTGTTTCGGGCGATGCGGCGCGCTTACGGCAGATCATTTTAAATTTGTTGGGAAATGCGTTTAAATTTACGGCGAATGGTGAGATTGTGCTGCGCGTCGTTTGCTTAAACCGCGAGTTAGATTCTCTTCAATCGAGAACAGCGGAGTCAGGATTAGAACCTGGATTAGAAGTAGGATTATTGCAACTGAAGTTTTCTATCGCCGATTCTGGTATCGGCATCAGCGAGGAAAACCAAGTTAAATTATTTTCCGCCTATTCGCAGGCTGAACAATCCACCTCGCGACGTTATGGTGGCACCGGTCTAGGGTTGACAATCTGCAAACAGCTCACGGAAAAAATGGGCGGTGAAATTGGTATCGAGAGTGAGATGGGCAAAGGGTCGACCTTTTGGTTCACGGTACAGTTTGGTCTCGGCGATGTTAAAGAGGCTGAACCAGTCTATATTTCTCAACATCTGGCACATAAAAGAATTCTGTTGGCCGAACCGAGTGCAACCTACCGCCAGTTATTTGTTGAGATAGCCAAAACGCAATGGCACATGGAAGTTGATGTATGTGCCTCCGAGCAAGCTGTTCTGGATATTTTTGCTAGTGATGATAATGCTGCTGCGACATATAAAGCCCCTGTATTTGATTTGGTACTATTGAGCAATCGATTGAGCGGCACACGCGGGCTTGCATGCGGCAAACGTATCAGTGTCCTGGGTGAGATGAGCAATACTCCACTGCTGTTGCTGACGCAACTGAATCAGATGCCCGAGGCAGAAAGTTTGGTTCAATGCGGATATCACTCCGCAGTGCCACGGCCGACGCTGGTGAATCATCTCGAAAAAATCTTGGATAAGGTGTTGCACGAGAAACTGTTTATTGCGGAACAGGCGACTGGAACACCGTCGCAACAGCCGCAGGAAAAAGTTGCTAACTCGCTTAAAATTCTGGTTGCCGAAGATAATCTTGTTAATCAAAAAGTCGTCAATGGTATGTTGAAAAAGCTCGGTTTTGAATCCATCATTGCCAATGATGGTATTGAAACCGTCGAACTGTATTGTCAGAACATCGAGGTATTTGATCTCATCTTAATGGACTGTGATATGCCGAACCTTGATGGTTATGGTGCTACCGAACAGATACGCGCTTACGAAAGTGAAATGAAATTAACATCACCCATTCCGATTGTTGCATTGTCGGCTCATGCGATGCAGGAACATAAAGAAAAGAGTCTCTCAGTCGGGATGAATGCCCATCTGCCTAAACCGGTGCAGATCGAAAAATTACTTTTTGTTATTCGACAGGTGGTGGCGAAGGCTAAATTGGACATTGGCTAGTGTTGTATTGGCGCCGTTTGATTGCTGAAAAATTTTGCCAGCTCAATCAGTTTCTGCGGTGATTTAATATCGTAGGTCACGGTGAAGGTGCCGAGCGTCATCAATATATCGATGGGATGTGATAGACCTTTAAGTGTTTTGTTCAAGGGACTGTCTTCCGTATGTGATTCCGCCAGATAACGCAGAAAAACTCCCCCAACCAAACTCCCCGAATCATTTCTGATAAGTTCTTTTAATTCTTCATTTGAATTGTGGTTGGTCACGAGCACGTCGTTCCACTTCACTTTATTGGCGTTTGCACTGTCGTAGGCGATTACGATGGAGGCTAACAAACAAAAATTCTCAGTATCGGCAATAACGGAGGTCAGCGTTTGCGATTTTTGGTCGAAAGAAAGAGTGACACGAATCATAAAAACCTTAAAGAAGATCAGTCAACAAATTAAGCTTAGTTGGCTTAGCTATGCCATTCAACCTATCTCAGGGAGAAGACAATTTATCCAAAATTAAGCCAAAAAAACGCTGTTGAGAAGGCGAGGAGAATAACCAGCCGAGATGGATGTGGCAGTTGCGGCAGTGGGCATATTGCCAATAGTACTCAGGAAACCAGGAGTAGGCGCTGGTGAGTTCGCCAAATACCATGCAGCCGTCGGCGTTATTAAAACAACCGACGTTAAATTTCATGCCGTAAGGATTGGTTAAGAGATGGCTGTGAGAGCTGTTAATGACAGTTTTTTCTTGTGGCGTGGTAATTTTGTGCTGACAGTTTACGCAAAGTAGCGCTTCTTCCGGCTTGGGTGTTTGTTCGTCCTCGAGCTCTTCTAATAACTTGAGATATTTCTCATTGCCAAGCGGATCCAGCAGCAATAAGCCTGGGTGTGTAAAGCCACTAGTACCTGGGAAACAACTAAGGATCAAACAGTCACCGATCACATCACTTTTGCCGATTGATGGATACATAAGTGTACCTCATCTTTTGTTATTCGAATTCTAAGTTTATCGTTCAATCAAAAGCAAGATATAGTCCGCTATTAGTTTACCTTAGAAAACGTTCCCTGGCCCAATGGCGTTTTCTTGGATTAGCCGTCCGTTGTTATGACGCTATGGTCAATAAATGTGGAATGCTAGAGTCTAGAATGGCGACGAAAAATTTATTAATGGAGGACGAATAACATGCGACTTGGATTGATGTTGGGCTATTCAGGAAAAAAAATTGCCCTGCCCATAGATTTAATTAAACGTGCGGAGTCACTCGGTTTTGATTCAGTGTGGACTGCGGAAGCTTACGGCTCTGATGCGGTGAGTGCGGCGAGTTGGATTCTCGCGAAGACGGATAAAATTCGGGTCGGCACCGCCATCATGCAAATGCCAGCACGTACGCCAGCCTTATGCGCAATGACTGCGATGACGTTGAGCCAGCTTTCCAACGGCCGGTTTATTGTTGGCTTGGGCGCGTCAGGCCCGCAGGTGGTGGAAGGGTGGCACGGCGTGCCTTATGGCAAACCAATTACTCGAACTCGCGAATATATTGAAATCATGCGCAAAATCATGCAGCGCGAAGGCCCAGTAGAATATGCTGGCGAAATATATCATCTGCCTTACAAAGAAGCCGGTGCGACTGGTTTGGGCAAACCCTTAAAATCGATTCTGGCGGCTGAGCCCAATATTCCCATTTATACCGCACAGATAACCGCCAAAGGCTTGGCCTGTGCCGGTGAGTTTGCGGATGGTGTTTTTCCGATTTGGATGGATCCGGAAAAATATCCGGTCCTGGGTGAACATATCGAAGCGGGTCTCAATAAAGTCCCAGGTAAATCCTTGGCCAATTTTGATATCGCGCCCTTTGTGACTGCCATAATGGCTGATGATGTTGAACAATGCCGTTGGCCGGTGAAACAACATCTCGCGCTGTACATTGGCGGTATGGGCGCGCGGGGCAAGAATTTTTATACCCAGTATGCAATGGACTTGGGTTACGTGGACGCGGCGATAAAAATTCAGGATCTGTATTTAGCCGGTGAAAAAGACCAGGCTGCGGCTGCAGTGCCCAATGAGTTGGTGGATTCCATCGCCTTGTTAGGTCCGAAAGAGCGTATTAGAGAGCGTCTGGCCGTATGGAAAAAAGCCGGTGCAGCGGGCCACGTGGGTTCGATGATTGTCGGTTTGATGCAACCGGAATTGTTGGAACTGTTGGCTGAAGAGATTTTGTAATTTTTTGTTGGAACACCGAATTGCGGCTGAAAGTGTCGAGCGACTTCCGCGCCTACAAAAATCGCTCTCGTTCCCACGCTCCCGAGGGTGTCGTAAAAGTCTAACGGTGGGCGGTGCCCACCCTACATTTAGAGGCAAATATTGCGAATTAGCACTACTTGTAGGGTGGGCACCGCCCACCAAATTACTTTTA
>OBEQ011730808.1_pt1 | contig 10765 bp, 12 predicted proteins | sample 1670901 | NCBI WGS metagenome assembly OBEQ01 (sample SAMEA104232315, study PRJEB22302) | groundwater metagenome | biome: forest; feature: aquifer; material: groundwater | place: USA | collected 2011-08-07 | depth 5.4 m | reverse complement strand
TGCGCGCCACCGAGCCCGCCGCATGCGTGCGCGCGAGCTGCCCCAACCACCCGCGGAGCAGGTACACGTCGAGCTCACGAACGTCGGTCAGACGCGGCGCGCGCTCGCCCACGAACGCGAGGAGGCTCGACAAATCGCGGGTATACGCGTCCACGGTGTGCGGCGAGGCCCTGCGCTCCGCCCCGAGGTGGGTAAGGAACCCCGCCACCGCGTCCTGGGGTGTCACGTCGAGATCCGTACCACGCTGGCGTGCCGAAACGCGAGTTGCCGGCTATGTTCCCGGTCGGCAATGGGCCTCTTCGCGAACTCCGTCCGCAAGGTCCGCCAGCTCTGGGTGCTGGCGAAAAACGAGCGTGCGAGCCCGCGCGAAATCGGTTGGGCGGTCGCGGTCGGCGTCTTCTGCGGCTGCTCCCCCGCCATTGGCTTCCATGGCGCGCTCGCGGTCGCCTGCGCCACCTTGTTTCGCCTCAATCGCCTCTGGGCATGGCTCGGCTCGCGCACGAGCGCTTTCTTCATTTTGCCCTTCATCACGTACGCGGAAGTCGAGATCGCGCACCTTCTTCGAACGGGGGCGTGGGTGTCGATTGACCGCGAGCGCATTGCGGAGCAGGCCAAAGAGCTCTTGCTCGATTGGTTTCTGGGATCGGTCCCCGTGGGTGGAGCTCTGGCGGCGATTTTGGGCGGGATTGCCTATGCGGTGGCCCGATCCCGAGCGCGGCGAACGCGATCGGAGTCGGAATCGGAGTCGGAATCGGAGTCGGAATCCGGGTCGGAATCGGAGTCGGAATCCGGGTCGGATTCCCCGAACGTCGATCGGCGTGACATTTCGGCCGGCTGCTGAGCCTACGCCGCGCAGGCCCGCTCGATCTCCGCCACGCTCTTCGGAATGTGCGCCGTCAAATTCTCCGGCGCCCCCTCGGTCACGAGCACATCGTCTTCGATGCGCACACCGATCCCGCGCCACTCTGGCGGCACCTTCTCGTTGTCCTTGGAAATGTAAATGCCCGGTTCGACCGTGAGGACCATCCCCGGCTCGAGCTGGCGCGGCTTGCCGTTCACGTAGTAAGCGCCCACGTCGTGCACATCCATCCCCAACCAGTGGCTCGTGCGATGCATGAAGAATGGTTTGTAAGCCTCTTCTTCGATTAGCTTTTCTACTTCTCCCTTCAAGAGGCCCAGGCCCACGAGACCCCGGGTGATGACCTGGACGGTCTCCTTGTGGATCGCATCCAACGTCGCCCCTCGCACGGTGCGCGCGATGCCCATTTCCTGCGCCTCGAGGACAAGCTCGTAGATGGCTCGCTGCTCGGGCGAGAACGTTCCGCTGATCGGGAACGTGCGGGTCACGTCGGCCGCAAAGTAGTCGAGCTCGCATCCGGCATCGATGAGGAGCAGCTCATGCTCCTCCATCTTGCGGTTGTTCGCGCGGTAGTGGAGCACCGTCGCGTTCGGCCCCGAGCCCACGATGCTTCCATAAGCCGGCCGCTCCGAACCGTTCCGGCGGAAGGTCTCGAGGAGCATGGCTTCCACCTCGAACTCGTGCATTCCGGGCTTGGTCTGCGCCATCGCGCGAAGATGCGCTTCTTCGGTGATTTTGGCCGCAGTGCGCATCGCTTCGAGGTCTTCGGGCGCCTTGAAGAGGCGCATCTCGTGGACGACTTGCGCCGGGTCGAGGATCTCCGTTGGCCAGATGATGCCCAAACGCGCGCGCGTTCGTGTTCGATCGATGGCCTCGAGAACCTTGTCGTCGAACGACCGATCGCGCCCGAGCCGGTAGTAGAGCCGCCGCGTGTTGGAGAGGACCTTGGGGAGCTCGCCCGCGAGGTCCCCGACGACGAAGGCCTCGTCCACGCCGAACTGCGCCTTCACTCCGTCGACTCCGGCGCGCGGGCCGTCCCAGACCTCCCGCTCCGGATCGCGCGGGCGAACGAACATGACGCTCTTTCGGTCTTTCGCCGTGAGCACCAGCACGCTGTTGGGCTCGCTGAAACCGGTCAGATAAAATAAATCCGAGTCTTGCCGGTACTCGTGGTCCACGTCGTTGTTTCGCGTGTACACCGGCGCGGAGGGGAAAATCGCGACGGCGTCCGGCCGATCGCTCCCAGCGATGAGCGCGTCGAGCACCGCCTCACGGCGCTTTTTGTACAGCTCGGAATGGAACGGACAAATCATCGAGGCTCCGAGTCTAGATCCAATACCCATTCCGGGTCATTCGGACCGGAGGGCACGGAGAAAGTTGGCCCACATCCACCTACAGCGCGAAAATCCCTTCATGACTGACATTCCCCTCGAGCTGGAGCTCGATTTTCCCATGCTCGGCGACGACCGCCGCCGCCGGCGCAGCGCCGACCCACTCGTCGCACTTCATTATGCGCTGTCGCACGCGCGCCACCAGGGAGCGCTCGACGCCATCGTCCTCGCCGATCCCAGCGGAATCGTCGTTGCCGGAGCGGGTTCTTGGGCCGTCTGCGAAGAGCTCGCCGCGTACGCCCCGCTCCTCGCCCACCCGGAGCCGGCCTCCATATCCACGTCTTCGCGCCTGGATATGCTGCGAAAAGAAGTGGAGATCCGCGCTCTCGAGGTTGGTGGGCAGGAGGTTCTGCTCTGCGCACGTGGCCCCACCTGCCGTAGCGGGGTCAACGACCCGCACGTGACGCGGGCAGCTCAAGGAGTCGATCGCATCTTGCGTGGTGTTGCGTAGCGGCACGGTCATTGATACTCACACGAGCGGATGGCTGACCGCGAGGAAGGCAAGCGTCGACGGCTCGAAGGGGTGATCCCGGAGATCATCAAACGAGCGGTCGAGGCCGGTGTCGACAAGGCGCAACACGCGCCGGAAAACATCAAGACCTTCATCCACGATCTGAAACTGCCCAAAGAGATCGCGAGCTACATGCTGGCGCAAGTCGACGAAACGAAAAATGGCCTCTTTCGCGTCGTGGCGAAAGAGATGCACGACTTTCTCGAGCACACCAACATCGCCGGCGAAATGCAAAAGCTTTTGACGACGGTGCAGTTCGAGATCAACACGACGATTCGCTTTCGGCCCAACGAGCCCGGCTCCGGGGCGGAAGCGGGCGGCGAGAACGACGAAGGGAAGCCTTCGCCCGGGCAGACCCTCAGCAAACCCGAGGTAAAGACCGAAGTGACCATGTCGCGGGCGCAGCGACGTGAACGGCGACGTCGCGAGCGCGTTCACAATCAAGGCGGGGGCGGCGCTACAGGCGGGGGGAACACCCCCGGAGGAGACACGTGATCAAACCCAAGCCGCTGAAAGCGGGCGGCGAGGTCGACAGCTACTGCACCAAATGCAAGCTCGTCCTCAATCATCGCATCATCGCCATGCTCGGCACGCGGCCCGTTCGGGTCGAATGCTCGACGTGCGGCTCGCACCACAACTACCGCGCGGGCGCTCCGGGCGCGGCGACGGCGATCCATTCGCCCGGCTCAGCTAAAGCACCAAAGGCCGCGCCTCGCGGGCGTGGGCCGTCGCGGGCCGAACAGGCACTCCTCGATCGCGAGCGGCAATGGGAAAAAGCCATCGCCGGCCGCGCGGTGAGCGACTTTCGCGTCTACCGCGTCTCGCATGTCTTCAAAGAGGGGGACCTCGTCCGCCACTCGAAGTTCGGCGACGGAATCGTCACGCGCATCATCGACAACAGCAAAGTCGAGGTCCTGTTCAAGGACGATTCGCGCACGCTCGCGCAGGGCCTCGTCGGCTAAGAGCCTATGGCTGCGCTCGCCGCGAGGTGATCTCCTCGGCTGAGATTGCTCGATCTACGTCGTGACGTAAGGTTTCGCAAATGAGAACCTTCATCGCGATCGTCAGCGTCGTCGGTCTCCTCGCGGCATCCTGCAGCTCGAGCTCCAGCGGTGCGGGGACATCCGGCGATGGCGGAGCAGGGAGCGTCGTCACCGTGACCAATTTCAAGTTCACACCGGCCGAGATCACCATCAAGCCCGGCGACTCGGTGGTCTGGGACTTCCGCGAGGGCAACCACAACGTGGTGAGTGGTGCCAACTGCGTTCCGGACAACGCGTTCACGAGCGGTCCGGTCAAGCCCGCGCCCAACCAGTTCACGAGGAAGTTCGACACCGCGGGGACCTTCAACTACCACTGCGAGCCACACTGCCCCATGGGGATGGTGGGAAAAGTCATCGTCGCGCCGTGAGCGAGGTCTCGTCGAAGTCGTTCGCCAAGAGTTGGCACGCCGCGCTCGTCGTGAGCTCGCTCGCGCTCGTTCATGCGGGGGCCGATGCCGGACCCCGGACTCTACCGGCGGTGCCGCCACTCCTCGTGCCGGACGCCGAAAGGGCCGCGCTCGATGGGGCGGCTCGCCGCACCCCGAACGAAGTGCACCTTGCGCCGTCTCCATCCGGAAACCTCGGCGCATGGCTCGTCATCGGGCCCTACCGATCGGCAACGTTCACTGAAAAGAACAAGCCAACGGGGCCCGACGCGCTGGAAAAGCCGCCGCCCGGAGTGGACGAGGCCGGCATGGTCCCGCGTCTCGGAACAGCGTGGGGGCCCGCACCGCCGGCGAAAAACGGAGCGAAGAACGACGCTCCCAGCTGGATGCTCGCGTCGAGTGGAGAAGGCCCCATCGACATCAAAGCCGCGCTCCGTGCGACAGAGAGTGACGCCATCGCATACGCCGCGGGCATCCTACGTGTCGAGCACGCGGGGCGTTTTTACCTGCTCGCGGGCGTGGACGATGGTCTGCGCGTTCTGGTCGACGGCAAACCGGTGCTCACGCGCGACGAGTCGCGTCCGGAGCGCGACGACGACGATCTGATCCCGCTCGATTTGACGGCGGGCGATCACTCGATCGTACTCAAGCTCCACCAGCGCGACGGGGCGTGGTCGATGCGTCTGCGCCTCGTCGATCGTGAGCTCGCACCGCCCGTCGGCGCATATCTCGCGCTTCCCGGAACGACCGCGGACGACGCCCGAGAGCTGGCAACGAAGATGTCGTGGGTGTCGCTCGATCGCGGGCTCCACGCGACCGAGTACAAGCCCCGCCTGACCGTACGCTTCCCGGAGGGGGCGCCGCGAGGGGTCCCTTTGCGCGTTCGAGTGAAGCTCGCCCCGCTCTTCGACGTCGACGCGGGTGAGGTACCGCTGGACGCCTCGGGCGTGGCCGAGCTCGCGGTGGCGCTTCCCAAGATCGCTTCGCCAGCCGCCGACATGAACTTCGAAATCGACGTGGCGGGACGCGCCTTGAAGGTCCCCTTTCGCTCGAGCAGCGCGATACAAAAAGCGCTCGCCGCCGCGGACGGCGTGGACCTCGGCAGAGACCCGAGCGTGGCATGGCTCAAAGAGCGCCTGGTCCGTCTCGTCTCGCGCGGCGACGCGGACACAGAAGCGCAAGCGGCGGAGGCGCAAGAGCTCCTCGAGGCGGCTTCCGCGCTCGCTCAAAACCGCGATCCGTATGCAGATCGCACAGGACCCATGCGAAGGGCGTACGTTTCCCCGCTCGACGGGGAGCTGCACGAGTTCGGCCTTTACGTTCCGCCTTCGTACCGACCAGGCGCGGCCCGGCGCTATCCGCTCATCGTTGCGCTTCACGGGTTGAACGGCAAACCCATGGCCATGCTCCGCTGGTTTTTCGGCGGCGACGACCCGAAAAAAGAGCAGGACTGGGAAGACCGCCACGTGGGTCCCCTTCCCCCGCTCGACGCTCTCGTCGTGACGCCGGGCGGCCATGGCAACACCATGTACCGGGACCTCGGCGAGGACGACGCAATGCGCGTCCTCGATTGGGTGACGCAAAAATACCCGGTCGACGCCGGGAAGGTCACCATCACCGGCCCATCGATGGGCGGCATTGGAAGCGCGGCGCTCGCGTTCAAGTATCCCCATCGTTTTGCCGCCGCGGCGCCGCTCTGCGGCTATCACAGTTACTTCGTCAGGCGCGACTTCGTCGGCCGGTCGGTTCGACCCTGGGAGCGGCTTCTGGCGGAGGAGCGCTCGAACGTTTTTTGGGCCGAGAATGGCTCGCGAACGCCGCTCTTCATCGTCCACGGAACGATGGATCTTCCGGAAGCGAACAGCGGCGTTCTCATCGAGAAGTACGAGCAGCTCAAGTACTCCGTCGTTCACGAGCACCCTGCGCTCGGACACAACGTGTGGCAGCCGACGTATGCGGACCTCAAAGCGGCAAAGTTTCTTCTCAAGCACCGACGAGACGAGCACCCGGCGCGAGTGGACTTTCGTACGATTCGGCTGCGAAGCGCGACGAGCGCGTGGGTGCACATCGGCGAGCTCACGCAACCGGATGCATGGGCCGAGGTGCACGCGACCGTCCGCTCGCGGACGCGCATCGAAGCGCGAACCAAGGGAATCACGGAGCTCACGCTCGATCGCGATGACAAGCTCGTCGATCCCGCGCGCCCGATGACGGTGGTGCTCGACGGCGCGGCGATCGACGTCGGCGACGCCGAGGAGCTCGTCTTCCACAAAGACGACGGCGTCTGGAAAAAAGGCCCATCCAGCCACGATCGACCTTGGAAAAAGGCGGAAATTACCGGCCCCTTTCGCGATGCGTTCCGCGCTCCGCTTCTCTTCGTCTACGGCGCGGACGATCCTTCGCAAACGCGCGCAAACGAAGAGGTCGCGCGCGCGTTCGCGACGATCCGCAGCGGAATCGACGTGCGTTATCCGATGATGAAAGACTCGGAGTTTTTCGGGCGGAAAGAACCCCTGGCCAACGATCGCGCGCTTTTTCTGGTGGGGAATGCCCGCTCGAACCGCGTCGTGCGAGCGCTGGAGGCCGAGTTTCCAGTCAAAATCGAGCAGGGCGCGGTGGTCGTCGGCGACAAGCGCATCGAAGGGAAACAGCTGGGCGCCGCCTTCATAAGGCCCAATCCCAAGCGCCCCGATCGCTACGTCGTCGTCGTCGAAGGGGTGGATGCCCTCGGAACCTGGCGCGCGCTCTCGCTGCCCGATCTTTTGCCTGATTTCGTCGTCTACGACGAAGCGGTGGCCCCGGCCCGTGGACAGATGCTCTTGAACGCGGCGGAGGTGCGGGCCGCAGGGTTTTTCCAGAACGACTGGTCGCTTCCCAAGTCGATGCTCGATCCTTTGGCCAGCGCGGAGCGCCCGCGCGCAACGTCAGAGTACGACGCAACGCCGTATCTGCCGTGATCCTCAGCGTCGCTTTCGACCGGGAACTCGCCAGGTGGCATCCTCGCGGCTGGATCCCGCTCCGCTCTGGACTCCCCCGCCCGTCCCGGTGGTCCGTGAGCGGCCGCCCCGTCCGCCGAGCTCTCCGCGAGGAGCGCCGCCCGAATCGCGCGGTTCGTCGCGAGAGCTGCTGCCGCGACGAACACCGCCGCCCCAATCTTCGGTGACTTCGAGCCCGCGACGGCCTGGCGCGCCGCCTCCATACCGAGGGCCCGACGTGCGCGAGGCCGGGCGCTTGTCGCCGGACCCTCGGCTCGCCGGCGTACGAACGCGCCCCTGCGGACCCGTCTCATCGGGAATGTGCGGGAGCTGCTTCGGCACACCGTACGTCTTTTTGAGCGTCATGAGCTCGTCGCGCGACAAGTAACGCCATTGCCCCGGGCGCAGCCCGTCGGTCGTAATCCCCGCGAAGGCCGTCCGCGCCAAACGCATTACGGGGAACCCGCTTGCCTCGCCCATGCGCCGAATTTGCTGGTTTCGCCCTTCGCGAATGACGAGCTCGACCCACGTCTTGCCCCCTTCGTGCCGGAGGAGCTTCACGTCGGCGGGGAGCGTCATGCCGTCTTCGAGACGGACGCCCTTTCGCCAACGCTCGAGATCTGCGGGCTTCATTTCGCCCGCTGTTTTGAGCACGTACGTCTTGGGAACCGCTTTGCGCGGGTGCATCAACGCATCGGCAAAGTCGCCGTCGTTCGTGGCGAGGAGCGCGCCGCTGGTAGCAAAATCGAGCCGTCCTATCGGAAATACGCGCGTTCCCACCGGGGCGAGAAGCTCGCGCACGCTCGGCCGGCCTTCCGGATCGCTCATCGTCGCCACGACACCGCGAGGCTTGTGAAGCAGGACATAAACCGGGGACTCCGCGACGACCCGTTTCCCGTCGATCTCGATCTTGTCCTTCCGCGCGTCGGCGGTGCTTCCGAGCTCCGTCACGACACGGCCATTGACGCGCACGCGCCCCGACGCAATAAGCTGCTCCGCCGCCCGGCGGGATGCAATGCCGCCTCGCGCGATGATTTTCTGAAGACGTTCGCTGCTCAAGGTATTCGTTCTACTATCCGACCTGCCATGCGACGCGTAGAAAAACCTTGGGGATATGAGCTCATCTGGGCAGAAACGCCGCGCTATGTCGGCAAGGTGCTCCACATTACTCGCGGGGCACGCCTGTCCCGGCAATACCACAACAAAAAAGAAGAAACGTTCCTCGTCCAATCCGGCGAGATGGATCTCGAGATCGGCCAAGGGGCCGACCTTCGCACGCTGAGGATGAAGCCGCTCGACAGCTATCACTGCCTGCCCGGAACGGTTCACCGCATGATCGCGGTCACCGACGTCGACGTAGTCGAGGTGTCCACGCCGGAGCTCGACGACGTCGTGCGCCTGGAAGACGCCTACGGTCGCCAGGGGACGAGCAAGCCGTAGCTCGTTACTTCTTCTTCGGCTTGGGGGGCGCGGCGTCGGGAGCGCCGGCGTCTTGCGCAACAGGAGGAGGGGGCGGCGCGCCTGCATCCGAGGCGCCCGCAAGTTGCTCGCGCGCTTTGCGGTCGGCTTCGTCTTGCTGCTGACGGAGCTGTTCGTCGCGATCCCAGCGGTCGACGTGGCCATCGAAGGAGTCGTCGACTCCCATCCTTTCGAGCCGGCCCTTGGTGTAAATCTCCCAAACGTCCGGTTTGCCGTCGAAATTCCGATCGCGCTTGATGCGCGTCATCTGGCCGTCCTGATAAAACTTCCAGACGTCGGGCCTGCCGTCTCGGTTCGAATCGACGTCCTCTTCGGCGAGGCGGCCGTCGGCGAAAGACATCCATACGTCGATCTTGCCATCGTAGTCGCTGTCGGCTTCTTCGTGCTGCGCCTCGCCCTTGGCGTTGAAGGTGCGCACGACGTCCTTGATGCCGTCGAGGTTGGTGTCGATCTCACGGCAGACGAGCGACTTGTGGCGTGTCTCGCCGTCGCCGAACGTCTTGTACACGCGCCGCACGTTCGGCTTGAGCGCGCCCGGCCCGGCCGTCTCGCTCACTTCGAGCTCCGGTTTGTTGCGCCAATCGCACATCGTGCGGTCGTCCTTGGGCCAGGTCGAAGGGTTCTTCGAGCCGCCGGGCGCGGTGGTCGCCTCTTTCGGGTCGGGTGTTCCGCCGCCGCACGCTGCGAGAGACGCGAGCACGATTGCCCAGCGAGACGTATGAGCCTTCATTTCCGCGGTCCTCCCCCTCGGTTCTCTTTGCGCCTGGGCCCACCCGCATCGACGGCGGGTGCCAGCGACGGCCCCGCGTCACCTGCCGATTCCGGTTCTTTGGGCGGAAGCGCGGGAGGTGCGGCATCCGGAGCGGTCGCCACCCCACCCGCGTCGTTCTTGTCGTTGCCTCCACCGCTGATCACCATCGTCTGGTCGGGATCCGGTTTTCCGTCGCCGTTCTTGTCGGCGGCGATGGTGACCTTGTCACCGTCGTACGCCCACCATTGGTCGACGCGCCCGTCGTTGGTCGAGTCGCGCTCGCGGCGAATGCGCTTTCCCGTCGCGGGATCGAAGAAGTCCCACGTATCGATGCGATGCTGGCCGGTGGTATCGAGCTCTTTACGAACGACTTTCCCGTTCTCGTAGTACTCGATCATGTTGACCACGCCGTTGTCGTCGAAGTCCGCTTCGCGGCGGCGAACCTGGCCGCTCGCGTCGTAGTACTCGAACATGTCGGGCTTGCCGTCGTGGTTCAGATCGCTGATTCGGCAGAGCTCTTTGCCGGTCTTGCCATCGTAGACACGCTTGATGTCGGGCTTGCCGTCGCCGGTCGCGTCCAACGCTTCGACGCGGTTTCCCGCCTCGTTGCAGGCCTCGTGCTCGATGGCCTCCGTCCGGCTCCCGGTCGGAAGCTTGGCATCGGCAACACTGCTCTCTTTGCCCCCTCCGCTGCATCCTGAGCCCACTGCGAAGAGGAAGAGTCCGGACGTCACGAGAAGTGCGCCGGTGCGCAAAGTCATCATTTGGCAATCGTCTCTCGGAAGTGACTTTTTGCTTCGGTCCGTCGCCACGATACCCACCCTTGATGCGCCGGGGCAAGAGGCGTCAGAGTCCAAGAAAACTCCCACGGTTCGAGTACTTGGGTGCGCTGCTCGGAAACCGGGCCGGATGACCTTGACGGTAACGTATGTTCACGTAGTGTATCTCCACGCGGCCGCTGGAAATTCCCCGGGAAAACGGCTTGCCCCGGGCCGAGAGAGTTGGCGGCGTCGGGAGAAGTGCACTAGAGCGAGGCCCCCCACCCATCCCCCAAAAATCGATGTCTCGGAAGAAGATCTCGACCACCATCTACGTGACGCCGGAGCAAAACGACCGGCTCAAGCTCCTGCACGAGCGCACGAAAGTGCCGGTGGCGGTCTATATCCGCGAGGGTATCGATCTGGTGCTTCGCCACTATCAGCATCTCTTGCCCGGTCAGCTCCCGCTCGAGGCCAACGTGACCGGAGCCGCAGCCGGCTCTGCCGCAGCTCTCGACGACAAGGCTGCCGCCGGCTCCAAGAAGTAGACCTCGGTCCCTTTCCCCAATGCCCTCCGAGCCCGACAAAATTCGTAATTTTTCGATCATTGCG
>OBEQ011155170.1_pt1 | contig 10765 bp, 10 predicted proteins | sample 1670901 | NCBI WGS metagenome assembly OBEQ01 (sample SAMEA104232315, study PRJEB22302) | groundwater metagenome | biome: forest; feature: aquifer; material: groundwater | place: USA | collected 2011-08-07 | depth 5.4 m | reverse complement strand
CGTCGTAGAGAACGATATAGGGGGCTAAGCTCGTGGCGATGTTGGTTTGGTTCCGTGGAACGAGAGAGGCGGGGTCTGCGCCTTGCAGCAAGGCCTGCGCCGCGTCTTCCGCGATCTGGATCTGCGGATCGTTCAGCGATGAACGGTAATTTTGCTAGACGGCAACGTGCACAAGGCCGCAGAGGCCGGTCACGGCGATTGCGAGCGGCAGCCATAGGCGAAATGCGCGAAGAATGCGAGTGATGTCCATAGGGGGTATTGTACTCCACTTCGTAGAGTATAAAAAGACTGTTAACAAAAATTATGCAATCGCACAATATTTGTTACTACTGCGATATGGCGTGAAATGAACTATCGCCGCGGTTCCACCTCGTGCCCGCCGATCACGAGCCCCGCCGCGATCAGGACAAGATTCTTCACCACGAACTCGCCCTCGGTCGTGAGAAAAAAAGGATTCCCGTGCGTAAAAAAGAGCGGAGGATTGAGGAGCGGAGCGACGAGGGTGCCGAGCATCTGCAGCCACAGGAGCGCAAGCGTCACGCGCAGAGAGATCTTGAAGAGCAATCCGAGGCCGATCATGATCTCCCACGCTCCTAAGGACACGAGAAATCCGTGCGCGGGAAGGAATGAATAGGTGTCGGCGATGAGCGCCGCGACGGGGCTTTGCCCAATGATCTTGAGCGCGCCGAACCACATGAATACGATTCCCAGAGCGATGCGGAGCCAAGGAATCGCCCGCGCGTTCAGGTGGCGAATGAACGCCGTGTCAAATTTTTTGAACATGATAGAGGTATTGTAGCATAGTATTACTGTTTTCACGTCGTGGTTCTGAGGCTATTTTACGTAGTAACAAATTTTGTGCGATCGCATAGTTTTTGTTACTATGGTTCACGGGTGATTTTAGTATAATGTATCCTTACCACTACTATGGAAGAAGAGCGCCCTATCCTCGGATTCCGCAGGAATATTTTCTTTCTGGGGCTCGTCAGTTTTTTTAACGATTTTTCTGCGGAGATGGTGCAGTCCGTGATGCCCGTATTCCTCACGGTTGTTCTTGGCGCGCCGGCGGCCTTCGTGGGATTTCTCGAGGGGTTTGCGGATGCGCTCGCGAGCGTGCTGAAACTTTTCTCCGGATGGTGTTCGGACAGGATCGGCCGCCGCAAGGCGCCTGCGGTCATGGGGTACGTGCTCTCGGTAGGCGTGCGGCCGTTGCTTTCAGTTGTCACAAATTTTTCACAAGTATTCGGCCTGCGCGTTCTGGATCGGATCGGAAAAGGATTCCGGGACGCCCCGCGCGATGCGCTCATTGCTGAATCCGCGGCACGGGAAGACCTTGGGCGATCATTCGGATTCCACCGCACGATGGATACCCTGGGCGCAACCCTCGGCCCTCTTGTTGCCTTTCTTCTCCTCCCGCTTCTTCATGGCAGTTACCGCGCGCTTTTTCTTGTGGCGTTTGTGATAGGTCTCGGCGCGATCGGCAGTTTCGCCTTTGTGCGAGAACAACGAATCGACACCGCGGATCTGAAGCGCACTTTGCCGAAATTGAATTTTGCGCTCCTCGGGGAACACTCGCGATTCGCGGGCGTCGTCGGCGCGATCTTCGTCTTCGGTGCCGGGTCGCTCCCCATCGTGCTCTTACTGCTCAAAGCGACCGAAGCGGGCTTTTCCTCCGCGAGCGTGCCGCTCGTCTATTTCATCTACAGCTTTGTCTTTGTGCTCACGGCGATTCCCCTGGGGAAGCTTGCGGACCGCATCGGGGATCGCTCTGTGATCGCGGGAGGATTTCTCATTGCCGCGCTCGCGTACTTCGGTCTTTCTGCGTCAAAAGAAATGAGTTCCGTTATCTTATTTTTTATCCTGCTCGGCGTGTATGCGGCCGCAACGGATGGGGTCCAGCGCTCGCTTGCCGCAAAGCGCGTTGCCCCCGCGATCCTCGCGACCGGCCAGGGGTTTTTGAATATGGCAATCGGCTTTTCCTCGCTTGCCGCGGGGCTCGCGGGCGGACTCTTATGGACGAATGTCGGTTCCTCCGCCGCGCTCACTTATGCGGGCGCCGTATCACTCGTCGGCGCGGCGTTGTTTCTGTTCATGACGGGGAAGAGAGAAGAATAAGATTTTTCCGCATCCTCTTGCAAAAATATAAATATGTAGTAAGGTGTTGAGCAGATAGTGGTGAACAATCATCACGGCTTGACAGTCATATAATTGGTAGTTGGCTTTATATACCTTGTTATCCCTAATCTCCACGGGGCCATTCTGATGGATGGTTCCTTGTCTTTTCTTGGGCGACTACGAAATTCCAAGACCCGAGGATTCAACAATTGAGAACTGGCTCAATCTGGGCTAGGAGGAAGAGAAATGAAATTCAGAAGTGTTCTGTTGTGTGTTATGTTCGTGATGGCGGCCAGTGCAGCGGCATATGGCCAGGAGTCGGATTTAATTTCGGTTCAAAGCGGGTGGGGACTTTCCCACGTAGTCAAAGCTTCCGGTGCGGATCTCGGATGGATTTGGAGTGTGATGCTTGACAACAAGCTCACAGTCGAAGACATCTCGCGCCTGAAACCGATGCAGAACATAAGTGTTCTGAGGCGGTACATCGGCGCCGCGCCGCCTCCAGAAATCGCACTCGCCTCAAAACTGCTCCTCAAGGAGTCTCTCGATCGATCGCAGGTCGAGTTTCTCCAAAGCAAGCAAAAGATCACCGAAACGCGTGTTCGTGAGGCGGAAGCTCGGGTTGGGACGCTGATCGCGCAGCACACTGCGCAACTGGATACCAAAAATGCCACTATCGCTCAGCTGAAGAGCGAACTCGAGAAAGTGAGGAAGCAGAGCACACCGGCTTCAAGCGGGGGGTTACTCACTCAGTTTCTTGCTCTCGTTATTCTTGCGGGTGGCGGGGCATTCTTGTGCTACTACCTGCAAAACCAGAAAGTGATGCAAGTAGCACAAGAAAAAAAAGAACTCACGCGGCAAAACAACGAGTTGCGTGAGGATCTTGTTCAAGAAAGAAGCAAAAGCGGGGAGGCATGGGATCGGCTTGGAGAAGCGGAAAGAGCACAACAGCTCTTGAAGCAAGAACGCGAAACTCTGGCAGCAGAAAACCTTTGCCTGCGAAAGGAAAACCACGCCTTGGTGGGAGAGGGTTTTACGGATCGACTTGCAGTTGAAGTCGTCGATCCGAGAAATCACGAGGAGAAGCTGCGGTTTGAGTTGGTATCGGTACAGCGGCTGGATGACGATAGTTACGAAATACACCACAAGTGTCCTCTGTGCGAGAACCCTCGCATACAGAGGAAAAATATCGGTCGTCACCTCCAAAACTGTCCGGAGATCAAATCGGCGACAGTGAGTTCTTTTCGAGGCGGGGCCGAGGCTAGAGCATCCTGACCGTTGTAAAGTCAATTTTTTCTTTTCTATTGCGACGACCGCATTCGTTTTTGTATTACCCACGGGGAGATAAGATCAAACTAAGTGGGAGGACCCTTCCTTGCGAAGGGCAACCTTGGCCGATCCTAAAAGCTTACGGCCTGAGAGAAAAAACATTTGCGTGTCTGATACAATCAAAAAAGATATCGGAGAATGGCCCCGTGCGTGGATGCACGGGGCTCGTTTTTATGAGGGAGTCGGGAATGGGATGCGCCGATCATATTCCCATTTTTTTTGAAAAGCACATAGCAATGGCGGAAAAGAAATGCTATACTATTTCCAAAGGTCGTGATATTCAGAACACCTTATATGACGAGAAAAGTCCTCATCTATTCAAGCGTGGCACTTATCTCTCTGATCGCCCTTCCGGTGTTTGCGGAGACCACGTCTACCGCGCCGGGGGCTTCTCCTGCCGCCATCTCTTGCGTGGGCGCGGCGGTTGCGGTGCGTGAGTCCGCATTGACTGCGGGGGTTACGGCCCGCGCGCAATCGATCACGGCCGCATACACTGCGCGCGCCACAGCGTTGCAGCAGGCGTACGCAAGCGGGAATGCTTCACAGGTGAGAGCAGGAGTGAGGGCTGTGTGGAAAGCGTTCAATGCCGCAGTGCGCGCCGCAGGAAAAACATGGCGGACGGCCCGCGATGCCGCGTGGTCGCAATTCAGAACCGCCGCGAAAGCATGCAAAGCGCCCGCGGGCGTGAGCGATTCCGCAAACGCCTCCTCAGAAACGAGCGGGGAATAATATTGGGCACGTGCGATGCAAAAGACCCTTCCTATCACATGAAAGGGTCTTTTTTGTGCGCGTGGTTGTGCTAACGAAATGCGGAAATGAACTGCAGGGGATCCACGGAGATACCATTTATTTTAACGGAGAGATGGAGGTGCGGCGCGCTCGCAAGCCCCGAGTCGCCCACGGTGCCGATGACACTACCTTTCTTGAGAGAATCGCCGAAGGTGACGCGCATCGTGTCGAGATGCAGATAGAGGGAATAGGTCCCGCGGCCGTGGTCCACGATCACCGAGTTGCCGTAGACGGGATCGGCGTAGGCGTTTACGACGACGCCTGCGTTGATTGCGCCCACTGCGGACCCCTTCCGGGCGGCAAAATCCGTTCCGAGGTGGACGATGCGTTCGCTGCCGGTTGTTCTCACTTCGCCGAAGCGGCTTGAGATCATCCGGTTGTCTTTGAGCGGCAGGCCGAACGGTTCCGAGAACCGCGTCGTTTCCGAAACCGCGGCGGTTGACGTGTTGATCACATTGTTAGCGGTCGAGAGATTCTTTGTGAGCTCACGCGCGGTGATGCCAAGTTTTTTTGGCACGGGAAAAGTAATGGTTCTTGCGCGGCCTCTCCGCACGGAGACGGTGCGGTCTATCGTGGTCGTTGCAACCTGCATCGTGAGCTGATGCGCGCCCGCGTGCGCGGAGCGGGGAACGGGAATTGCGGCTCTCCACTCGCTGCGATAGGGGAATGCGGTGATCAGTTGTGCGTCAAAGAGGATGCGCGACGGCGCTTCGTCGAACTGCACGATCACCGTCTGGCCGGGGAAGAGCGCAGGGGTCAAGATGTGGGGGGCGGCCGCCGAAGCGTTCGCCGTGAAGGCAATGAAAAAAAGAAAAAGAAAAAAGGGGCGCTGCATGATTGCGGGTGCGGAAGGGGATACCTCACCTATTTTTTTGCTTTGATAGTGTTCAATATCTTCTCCACCTTTTTGATGCTCGTGGGGTTGTGTAGGGAGACCGCGATCGCGTGCGGGTCTGCTGTGTTGAGCGCGGACAATTTTTTCTTCAGCTCTTCGGGAGTTGCGAGGTCGCTCTTCGTAAGGAAAAGACACTCCGGTTTTTCGAGGAGCGCCTCGCGGTATGCCCCCAACTCTTTCCTGATGGTGCGGTAATCGCGGAGAGGATCGGGAGATTCCGCGGAGATGCAATGAAAAAGGATTCCCGTCCGCTCGATGTGGCGGAGGAATTTGATCCCGAGCCCGCGGCCGCGGGACGACCCTTCGATGAGCCCGGGAATGTCTGCGAGAATGAGTTCGTAGTAGACGCCCAAGTTCGGCTCGAGCGTGGTGAAGGGATAGTTCGCGACTTTGCTCCTCGCGTTCGTGAGCCGATTGAGCAGGCTTGATTTGCCCGCGTTCGGGAGCCCCACGAGGCCCACGTCGGCGATGTATTTGAGCTCGAGCCGGAATGTGCCTCCCTCTCCCGGCAGGCCCGGCTGGGATTGCTTCGGGGTGGTGTTGCGCGAGGAGCGGAACTGGAAGTTGCCTTTCCCGCCGATGCCCCCTCGGGCGAGCAGCAGCCGTTCGCCGGTCTTCTCGATGCTCGCATCAGCGCCCGTCGTGAGGTTGTGCACCACCGTTCCCAAGGGAAGTTTCAGGATAAGATCCTCTCCGTCGCGGCCGTCGCGGAACTGGCCGCGGCCGTCTCCGCCATTCTCTGCGTTAAATTCTTTTTTGAAACGGAACTGCCGGAGCGCGCTCAAGTCGGAGACGCCTTCTCCCCACACGCTCCCGCCCTTGCCTCCCGACCCGCCCGCAGGCCCCAAGCTCATCAGGTTCGTGTTGAATTTCGAGGCGCCTCTTCCGCCGCGGCCGGCGCGTATTGTTATTTCGACATCATCAATAAGCATGATGCGGTAATCCTACCGTAAATTACGGAGGAAAGGGAACCGCGCCCCGTCCACGTTGCTCTGTCGATCGATTGTTATTTTTTCATCGCGAGAGCAGATCGATTCTTGAAGAGGAAAAGATAAATAACATTGTTAACACTTTTTATGCGATCGCACAAAAAATGTTAACAACTTAATTTACCCTCCTCATCGCGCTTCGTGCCGCTTAATGTGTTGCTTCCGAGGAGACGTCTTGGCTGATCTCGCCCGCCTTCCGCAGTTCTTCGAGGGCTTGATCCATGGTGATCATTCCTTGATTGCGGGAGGTCTCGAGAACGGTTTTGATCTGGCTCACTTTATTGTCGCGGATGAGTCCGGCGACCGCGGTCGTGTTGATGAGTATTTCGTACGCGGGAATCCTTCCTCCCGAGGCGCGAGGAAGGAGCCACTTCGCGATGATCGCGGTCAAGACCGACGAGAGAGAAAAGCGTACTTGCTCCTGCTGGTGGGGCGGGAAGAGATCAATGATGCGGTTCACGGCCTGGACCGCGCCCGGCGTGTGGAGCGTCGCGAGCACGAGGTGGCCGGTTTCCGCGAGGGTCAAGACCGCGCTCATCGTCTCGAGATCCCGCGCTTCGCCGACCACGATCACGTTGGGGTCTTGGCGCACCACATGTTTGAGGCCTTCGGCAAACGAGAGCACGTCGGTGCCGATCTGGCGCTGGAGGATGACTGACTTCTTGGGCGTGAAGGCAAATTCAATGGGATCTTCAAAGGTGACGATGTGTTCCGCCCGCGTTTCGTTGATGTAGTTCACCATCGCGGCAAGCGAGCTCGATTTCCCCGCGCCGGTGGGGCCGGTCATAAGCACAAGGCCCTGCTTTACTTGCAGGATATTTTTACAGATCTCAGGCATAAAGAGCTCTTGCAAGGTGGGAATATTTGCGCTGACAAGGCGCGCAACAAGGCCGATCGTGCCCTGCTCCCATTGCAGATTCATGCGAAAATGCGTGCCGTCCTCTGCGACGTAGCTGAAGTCGAGCTCTCGTTCCGCGCGGAAGCGCTCCTGCTCTTCGGGGGTCGTGATGCTCGAGGATAACTTTTCAGCATCTTCCGCCGTGATCGCGGGGAGGTCCGTTTGTACTTGAAGTGCGCCGTCCACGCGCAGGATGGGCGGCTCGCCCACCACGATGTGCAGGTCAGAGGCCTTCTTCGCGACCGCCAACTTCGCCAGTTCTTCAAAGCTCATCGCCATCATAGTTCGCCTTTATGGTAGCACAGTTCGATGGAGATGAATGTTCATGGGACGTTGTTGAGATCATTATACACGAAAACCGTCCGGCACCGGGATTGCGTTTTTGTAAATAGTTTCTCGGGGACTACGGCCTTCTGTCGGGCTCGTTCACTCTGTAGGGATTCGGCCGCACCGCGAGATAATCCTCGCGCCAGTCATAGCCCGCGGGCCGTTCGAAACGTTCTTGTGTGCACGCGAGCGGGTGAGCGTCGCGGTATGCGCGGGTGATGATAAAGTCGTTCCGTTTATAGCCCATCTTCGCCCAGGGCGCGAACGCAACGTCCGTCATTGCGGCAAAGTATGATATGTTGGCGTTGCGGAAGGGGAATACCGTCGCTTCGAGCGAAATGTCGGTGCCGTCGCGTGGGCCGATGGTTGCGATTCGCTCGCCGGATCTCACATGGCTCCTGACCGCGAGGCTCGGCAGAAGGTCAACATGAAAAATGCGCATCACATATGAGGGATACTGCTCGGACTGCACATGCACCTGCCGGCCGATGGGAGTGTGCTCTGTGTCGTTCGCGGTGATCCATCCGTCGAAAGGCGCGTAGATGTCGATGTTCGGGTCGCTCGCGGTAGGTTCCGATCGCATGGGCATGTGCTCCTCATTCATACTGTTCGAGACATTCATATAGTGCTTCATACTGCGGCAGGTTTCTCCGTCCCATGTATTCGAATAATCGTGGCCGGCGCCGGAGCGGAAGCGGGAGACAAGGTACACGCGCTTTGGGTCGACCACGTTTGCGGTCACCATCTGCGGGAGGGCATGTTCATCGAAATGAAACAGCGGCCGCATAACATAAAAATACGCGCCGATTACGATGCCGATCAACACACCCGCGATGAGGGCAACGCGCGATAAACGCCATGCAGGGTTCATAGTAGTATTATACACGCCCCTCTCCGGTCTGTTTCGATACCGCTTCTGACTGGTACTGCCGGGCTAGGGAATCGAACTGCTCGCTCGCGTGCGCTCGTTGCGCTTAAGAAACCCTCGGTTTCTTACGTCGCTCCGCTCCTATTTTCCAATACGGGAGGAACCTTAAACTTTCCTCCCGACCCCTCCTTTGGTTCGAATCCAAGCAAAGGAATTGAAATGCGCATACCGCGAGGGTATGCCCATTTCAATTCAGCTGCGAACTGTGGAGGCTGTCAGAACGTGGATCAGAGCCAATCAGGACACCTACTATGTTCCTAATCTCGTTGCAGTTGCTTAAATTTTAGCAAGGCGGGGCAGAGCAGGGTATACCCCCAGAAAAGGGGCCGGCACGAGGAAATACCGGTATCAGATAATTATTCGTAAATAAAGGACAATTAGACGGGCATTTTGGTCTAATTTAATATTACAAAAAAAGAGCCTGACCGCGTTAGCGATGAGGCTCTTGATCCTCTCTATCTCAGGAGCTATTCCTTAGTATAGCGCTTGATGAGGCGTGCCTGCGCCATACCAAGCTCAACCCCTTTCTTTTCCGCGATAGCCACGAATTCCATGATGATCTTTGGGGCAAGGATACAGGTGTAGATGTACCCCAGATACGCCGCAACGAGACGGCCAAGCCCCTTCAAGATGAATGTGAACTCTCCCTCGCCGCCTATCTGGATTTTCTCCGCCTGCTTCCATCGCGCGAGCATCTCCTGTACCTCTTTCGGAACCTTGAGTTCGCAACGACCAAACTCACCTTCCCAAATGATCGTGCCGAACGGAGGTTCACAAATAACGCTAATCGAGTCCTGTGCCATTACCAGCCTCCTCTCGTCAGGTATGTTGTAGCCGCTTTGATCTGTGCTTTGAAGGGACGTTTACTCACATCGAAGTATCCATAGCCGAGCTTTCTCGCCTGCTTCCTGAGCTTGCTACTCTTTGCTATCCCTTCCTGTACTGATTTTCTAACGGGGGTGTCATCTCCGCCGTGTTCTTTTATGACGGTATTGATCCAATCTTTCTTCTTTCTTGAGTAGGCGAGGATTGATTCGAGGTGAGACTCATGCTCGTAGCCCAAAAAGACTGCCCGGACACGCAAGTTCTTGAGTCTCAAGCGCCGTACCCGCTCTGGCGTAATTGCAATACCTTCAATCAAGAGGTTCGCTCTGTGCCGATCATGCGTTTCGATGAGGCCCAAGATACCCTGCCATGTCATTTCATCCTCGTTCCAGTGATCTTTCGAGATCGTGAGGTGATGCACTTTGAGACTACCCGGTCGGTGAAATGATATTTTGCCCCTGAAGCGTGCTTCGTGGATGGCAATGTATGATTCACCGGTTAGGACTTTTCTAATCGCAGCGCGGGTGGTATCTGTTGAAGCTGCGGCCACATGCCTGAGGCGCATCACCGCTCGCATAACCTTCGACTTTCCGGTTCTCGCAAGTCCGCCGATTAAATAAAGAGTAGGCCTATGTTTGTTCTTCATGCCGTTTCTCCTGTGTAGGTGCTGGCTATGATATAGCAGACTGGATATTACAAGTCAATAAAATCAAGCTTCTTGCAATGTGAGAATTTTCGTGCGCATTTTCAGCCTTTTGCGTCTAGTCAATAGCTTAACATTACTTCGCATCATTTCTAAGGTCAAATTTTAACTATTGCATCTTATGGCCGTTGCTTAAGGAGCGGAAGGATATTGAAGAGGAATTATCGAAGGCAAAATTTAAAGTTGATAGAACTCTTGAGCTTTCGGAGCGAACATTCAATTTCTGCGTTTACGCTCGGCATCATTTCGAATACGGCACGATTCAACAGAAAAGAGAGATATTTTCAAGTGTCGGTTCGAACCTGACACTCAAAGACGGAAAACTTAAGATTGACGCGCTTGAACCGTATTTGCTGATTGAAAAATCAGTCGGCGCTCTCAAACAAAAACTTGCGCGGTTAGAACCTGAAAAAAGTGGCTTCACTAAACGGAGAGAAGCCGTTGTTGCGGCTTCTTCTCCAAAGTGGCTGCCGGGTTTGGATTCGAACCAAAATATTCGGCTCCAAAGGCCGAAGTCCTACCGTTAGACGACCCGGCAATTCCTCATCAATGTAGGGCATAAATTTGAAAAATGCAATAAAATTTGTTATGATAAGCAAATGGAAATAATCCAAAACGAGGACCGTAAAGTATCTCCCAAAGATGTGTTTCTGCATCTTTTGGCGATTGTGACCTTGTACGCGAGCGCGATTGCGCTTTTGATGCTGGCGTTCGATTATATCAACGTCTACTTCCCCGACGTATTGAGTGGGGGATACAATTATTATTCCGCGCAGGGAGCGCGGCAGAGCATTCGCTGGGAGCTCTCGATGCTCGTCGTCGTATTCCCGGTCTATATTATTGTGAGCTGGTTTTTGAATAAGGGCTATGAGGCGACCCCGCCGAAGCGCAACCTCCGCATCCGCAAGTGGCTCGTGTACTTCACGCTCTTTGCGGCGGCGCTCATCGTGATGGGGGATTTCGTCGG
>OBEQ010856612.1_pt1 | contig 10766 bp, 9 predicted proteins | sample 1670901 | NCBI WGS metagenome assembly OBEQ01 (sample SAMEA104232315, study PRJEB22302) | groundwater metagenome | biome: forest; feature: aquifer; material: groundwater | place: USA | collected 2011-08-07 | depth 5.4 m | reverse complement strand
TGGTCGCCTGTGATATTTATTTTGGCTTATGTGGCCGCCACGGTATTCATAATGCCTGGGTCCGTTCTTACCATAGCGTCGGGGGTGATTTTTGGAGTATGGAAGGGAACGGTCATCGCGTTGGCCGCGGCGACGCTCGGCGCATCCGCTGCTTTTATGGTAGGACGTTATCTAGTACATGATTTGGTGCAGAAGCGATTAGAAGGAAAGGGCGTTCACCTCAACGAGCGGATTATTCGTGAAGGATTTTCTTTGGTGGTGTGGTGCCGTCTCATTCCGTTAATTCCATTTAGTTTGTTCAATTATGCATGCAGTCTCACCAAGATGTCCCTCAAAGATTTCTTTTTGGGCAGTTTGATCGGGATGGGACCAGGGTGCTTGGCGTTCGTTTCCATTGGGGCGGCGTTGGCTCGGCATCAAATGACCGATACCCGGGTGTGGTCGCGCATCGAAGTGTGGGGACCTTTCGCCCTGTTAGCGGTCCTCATGCTGTTACCAAAGGTGTTCAAAGGTGTCCGAGAACGCTTGAAAGGCGCCTTAGAAGGGAACGCTTGATTTGATGACCGTGAAAAAGCACACCAATCGGTTAATGAAGGAAAAGAGTCCTTATTTGCTTCAGCATGCCCATAATCCCGTGGACTGGTATCCATGGGGAACGGAGGCGTTCGAGAAAGCCAAAAAAGAGGACAAGCCGATCTTCTTGTCCATCGGATATTCCACGTGTCATTGGTGTCATGTCATGGAGCGGGAATCTTTCGAGGACGAAGAGGTCGCCAAGATGATGAAGGAGCACTTTGTCTCGATCAAGGTGGATCGCGAGGAGCGGCCGGACGTGGATGCCATTTATATGTCGGTTTGCCAGGCGATGACGGGAAGCGGGGGGTGGCCCCTGACCGTGGTGATGACACCGGACCAAAAGCCATTTTTTTCCGGGACGTATTTTTCCAAACACGAGCGATTCGGACGGCCTGGGATGATGACGATTCTTCCTCAGATTGCCCGATTTTGGAAAACTGATCGTGAGAAGGCAATTCAATCAGCCAATAAGATTACCGACGCTATCCGTGGAGCATTTCAAAAAGAGAGCAAGGGTGAGGCATTAACCGTCGATACGCTCAAGCAAACGTTTCTTCAAATACGGGGGCGATTTGACGACGAGCACGGAGGATTTTCCCACGCCCCAAAATTTCCCACCCCTCACAATTTGACCTTTTTGCTTCGATGGTGGTTTCGGTCAAAAAATCCAGAAGCCCTGTCTATGGTGGAGAAAACACTCGAAGAAATGAGAAAAGGCGGATTGTTCGACCACGTCGGATTCGGTTTTCACCGGTATTCGACCGATGCGCGCTGGTTGGTTCCTCATTTTGAAAAAATGCTTTACGATCAAGCTCAAATTGCCATCGCGGCATTGGAAACCTACCAAGCGACGAGAAAGCCTATCTTTGCCAGGATCTCCAGGGAAATATTTACGTATGTGTTGAGGGATATGACGGATGCTCAAGGCGGATTTTACTCGGCAGAAGATGCGGACAGTGAGGGCGAAGAGGGTAAGTTTTACGTGTGGTCCAAGGAAGAAATTCTGACGGTGTTAGGGAAAGAAGAAGGGGAGTGGTTTTGTCGGACGTTTCAGGCGGACGAAGCGGGGAATTTTCACGATGAGGCCGGTGGAAAGCGCCAGGCGGTGAATATTCTTCACTTGAACGGTTGGCCGGAGGATTCATTGACGGTCAGGATGGAAGCCTCCAGGGAAAAACTTTTTCAGGTACGCGAAGTCAGAATTCATCCATACAAGGACGATAAGGTTCTCACCGATTGGAACGGGTTGATGATTGCCGCGCTGGCTCGTGGAGCTCAAGTGTTGGAAGAGCCGGCGTACGCGGAGGCCGCGAAGCGAGCCGTTTCTTTTGTGTCAAAAAATCTTTCTCGGGATGGGCAGTTACTGCACCGATATCGACTGGGAGAGGCGGGAATTGCCGCTTCCTTGGAAGATTACGCCTTTTTTGTTTGGGGATTGCTTGAAGTGTACGAAGCCACGTTTGATTCCTCCTATCTCGATCAAGCCAAGTCACTTTCTCAGACCATGTTGGATCTTTTCTGGGACGACGACAGGGGCGGTTTCTATTTGACCTCCAAGAATCATGAGGCGTTAATTGCTCGGCCCATGGAGATTTACGACGGGGCGCTTCCCTCCGGTAATTCCGTGGCCGCTATGAACCTTATAAGATTAGCTCGTTTAACCGGTGATCAAAAGTTTGAGGATAAGGTCTCGGCTATGCTGAAAGGATTTGGGGGGACGGTGAACCAAGCTCCGACCGCGCATACTCAATTTCTTCAGGCGGTGGATTTTGCGGTAGGTCCGAGTCGAGAGGTAGTGGTGGCGGGTGATCTCGCCAGTTGGGATAATCGGGAGATGGTGAGTGCGATCCGACGGCAGTATTCGCCGAGAAAGGTAGTGATGGTGAAAATCACGCCGGAACAACCTATGATTGATGGGAAGGCGACCGCTTATGTTTGCGAAAACTTTTCGTGTAAGCTTCCAACAACAGATATTAAAGAGATGTTGAAATTGCTGGAGGTAGAGGATCAATGATGGGTTACGCGGCATGGATGGTGGGATTGGCCATCCCGCTTGTTATTTTAGAGCGTATCATTCCGCGACACCCTTTGCCGGTCATCCGGCCCAAATTATGGGAGGATGCGCTTTATGTCGTGATTAACGGCCATTTGGTCGCCGTGGCTTTAGCTTTCATTACCAAATTGGGCTTGGAGGCCTGGCCAGCGGCCTCGGTCATGATCGCGTCGTGGGATGCGGTAGGACATTGGCCGATCTTGACGCAGTTTCTTGTATTATTGGTCGTTCATGATTTCTCTCAATGGCTGGTGCACAATCTTTTGCATCGAGTGCCATTCTTATGGGAGTTCCACAAGGTGCATCATAGTGTGGAGATCCTGGATTGGATCGCCAATTGGCATTTTCATTGGTTTGAGATCTTGGTGTACAAGAGCCTGTCATTGCTTCCTTTTCTTTTTGTTGGGTTTTCATTAGATGCCATCGGATGGTTCGGCGTCGCGAGCACCGTGATGGGCCATTTCAATCATGCCAATATTCGCGTAAAGATCGGTCCTTTGAAATACATTTTCAATAGTCCCGAAATGCACGTTTGGCACCATGTCCATCCCGATTGCGGTCCCGCTATTAATAATTTGGGCATTATTTTCAGCGTGTGGGATTGGATTTTCGGCACCGCCCATATGCCTGGATATGATCCGGAACGCCTTGGATGCACGGGGATGGAAAAAATACCCGATCACATCCCCGGTCAGTTGGTGTATCCGTTAAAAATAAAATCCTGACCGGAAAATCTTATGCCGTTCTACGGCTTGACGTCGGAGGAACTTTCGTTCGGTCAGTATTACTCCAAGCTCCCGATCGTGTGATTTCCGCAAAAAAGGTTCCCATTGAGAAAGGGGTCGAACCACTGATTGAGCAGATAGTGGGATTGCATTTTCGTGCACGACGAGAAGCCGCACGTAGAAATCTTCTTCTATTTCCATTGGTGACGATTGGGACCCCAGGTCGTCACGAAAAAAGGAAGGCGGGTTGGGTTATCAGTCGCGGGACGGCTCGAAATCTCGCGCGTTGGCCTGGCGAATTTGACGAAGTGCCTTTGGAGGATTTGTTATCTTTTCGTTTGGGTGTTTCCGTGGTCGTAAGAAATGACGCGTCGGCCCAAATGGCCTACGGTATCGAAGAGTTGCTCCGGCATCCTCGATCCGCCAATGTGATAAAAGGAAAACGTGTAAGTTATTTGGGTTTGGGAACAGGATTGGGTGGAGGATTTGCCACGGTTTCCAAGCGAGGTCGAATCTCCTTAAAGACGGATGGCCATGTGGGAAATATATTGATGGAACCCTTTACGTTTCATGAAAAACGAATGGGATATCAGTTGAAGGTAAAAGTAACGAGAAAGAAGGCTGTTTTTAAGTTTCAAGCCGATTCAATGGAGCGGAACCTTGTATTTCGCCTGTCTTTAAACCGTCCCCTCGAAGTTCAGGATCTCCTTTCCGGTCCAGGCTGGCATAGTCCCCAAACGGGACTATCAGCTGGCGGGGGTCAGGTTATGAAAGCGCTGGCGCGTTTTGAGGGGGAGGTGTTATTCCGTCTTATCCAAGCTCTTCATGAGGGTCGTGTGCGTAAAGCCAAGCCTTGGTTAAAGTGGTCGAAAGCTGATTGTCATTTTGTTAAAAATGTCAGAACTTTTTTAGTGGGCGGAGGACTGAGCGCCAATAAATATTTTATGAGGAATATGTTCGACAAATTTCAGGAACGTTGGGCTGATGAGGGGTGTCGTCCTGTGACTTTTTTAACCATTATAAATAACGCCTGGGCCGGCGCTTTGGGGACGGGAAGTTTTGTGGAACCCGACATATTGAGGAGGGCCGTTGCCTGTCTTCCATGATCGGAACGTGTTGATGGTGTTTTTGAAGGCGCCGATTCCGGGAAAAGTGAAAACCCGGCTTGGCGCGTCCATTGGCATGAAGAAGGCCGCCAAGGTATCTAGACTTATGTCAGAGACGACCATTAAGACCGTCCGCCAATTCGCCAAAAATGGAACTCAAGTGGTACTTTGGTGTGATCCTTCGAGAAAACGGAAGGTATTTCAACGTTGGCTAGGGAACGGCTATCGTTATCGCTGTCAAAAGGGCAAGAACTTGGGGGAACGTATGGAGCGGGCTTTTCAGGATGCTTTTGAGAAAGGAGCGAGGCGAGTGATGATTATCGGAACCGATTGTCCCGGGATAACCCCCGCCATTCTGCGGCGAGCGTTTGAGGCGTTGGACCACAAGCCGGTCGCGATCGGTCCTTCGCGGGATGGAGGCTATTATTTATTAGGTCTTAGAGAAATGGTTCCCGGATTATTCCGGAATGTTGAATGGAGTTCCGGTTCGGTGTTCAGTAAGACGCTTTCTCATGCAAAAAAAGCCGGTTTTTCGGTGAATTGTCTAAAAACCCTACGGGACGTAGATACCATCGATGATTTCAGGACCCTCAAAAAGGGGTCTGACCCCTTTTTTCGGACGGCTTTTTCGGTGAAAAGATATCGGATTGGGGTGGCGGTTATCCGGGATCGACGTGGGAGTTACCTTTTGTCTCGGCGGCCCAAGGGGAAGCATTTGGCGGGATTGTGGGAGTTTCCGGGGGGGAAATGCCATCCTCAGGAATCGATAAAGAAGTGCATCGTGAGAGAAGGGAAGGAAGAGTTGGGAGTGGAGATAAAGGTAGGTAGGCAGTTGATGCGGTTGTCCTATCATTTTCCCGGTCGTTTGGTGACGTTGCATTTTCACAAGTGTCGAATTTCACGCGGTGTTCCACAACCCTTGGATGGTCAGCGGTTGGCCTGGGTGCCCGTTTCTCGCTTGCATCGATATCCTCATCCTGAGGCGAACCTGGTTCTTCTCAAGCGGCTACGGGTCAAAGTATAATGCGGTCCATGAAAGTTCTTGTGACTGGTGGTGCGGGATTCATTGGTTCCCATGTGGTGGATCGGCTGGTGAAACGGGGGGATACCGTGCGGGTGATGGATTATCTCCAGCCTCGAGTTCATCCCAAGGGCAAGCCGTCTTATATTCCCAAGGACGTCGAGTTTATTCAGGCTGACGTACGCGATCAGGAAGCCCTTGCCAAGGCTATGAGAGGGATGGATATCATCAATCACCAAGCCGCGTACCAGGATTACATGACGGATTTCAGCACGTTCATCCATACCAATTCCGTGAGCTTGGCCATGATGCTTGAAATTATCGTGGCGGAAAAACTTCCCATCAGAAAGATCGTATATGCGTCTTCCCAAGCGGCGTATGGAGAAGGCCGTTTTAACTGTAGCCAGCACGGTGACATGATGCCATTGGGGCGTTCGGTTCCTCAGTTGGAAAAGGGGGACTGGGAGATTCATTGTCCTCAATGCGGTGACTTCATGAAGTGGCAATATACGAAGGAGTCGGATTTCCAACCCTACACCGCTTACGCCATGTCGAAATATTTTAAGGAAATTATTGGCATGAACCTCGCGCCGCGTTATGGCATTGCCACGGTGGGCTTGCGATATTCCATTACCCACGGGCCGAGAAATTCCCCCTTTAACGCTTATTCCGGGATTGCGCGGATCTTTACCCAACGTATGTTGAGGGGTCAGTCGCCCATTATTTTTGAGGACGGAAACCAATTGAGGGATTACGTCTCTATTTACGACATCGTGGAAGGGAATATCATAGCCATGGATAAAGATGAAGCCAATAACCAGGTGTTTCATGTCGGAGGCGGAAAACCGATCAGCGTATTGGAATTTTATCGAACCTTGGCCAGGGTAATGGATTTTAAGGGTGAACCGATCATTAACGGGGAATATCGGTATGGAGACACCCGCCATACGATTTCCGATGTCAGCAAACTCAGGAAATTGGGATGGGAGCCTAAAACGCCTTTGGAGAAAACGCTGACGGATTATGTCGCATGGATTAAGGAGCAAGGTCCTGTAGAGGATCGCGTGACCGAAGCGGATAAAGTGATGCGGGAAATGAATGTGGTCAGGAAGACAAAGGCGAGGTAGTGAAGCAAAATCGAGGTAGTAGAACTACAATCGAGGTAGTGGTACATAGGCGAGGCAGTGAAGCAAATGCGCACTTTCTTAACTACCTCGCACTTTCTTTACTACCTCGCACTTTCTTTACTACCTCGCACTTTTATTGCTACCTCGCTTTTGCTTTACCATGAACGCGATGGTATTAGCGGCGGGGAAGGGAACTCGCCTTGGTTCACTTACACAGAGTTTTCCCAAGCCCATGATTCCCCTTAATGGGAAACCTATTTTAGGCCATGTCTTGAGATTGCTAAAACGCCACGGGGTTCACAAAGTGGTCATTAATCTTCATCATTTCCCCCAACCGATCATCAAATATGTCGGAAACGGTCGAAAATGGAACCTTGAGGTGGTGTATTCGCGGGAGAAGAAATTGATGGGAACTGCCGGCGGAGTGAAAAAAGCCGAGCGGCATTTTCCGGGGACGTTTTTGGTATATTACGGGGACAATTTCTCCACCTACCGGATTTCTTCTCTGGTGAAATTTCATCGTCGTCATAAAGGCGTGGCGACCATCGGCTTATTTAAGGGGCAAGAGGCCAATCCCTCGTTGAGCGGTCTCGTGGTGTTGAACGGAGAGGGAAGGGTGAAAGAGTTTTTGGAGAAACCGGATCCTCGTAAAGCGGCGAAAAAGAAAGGATGGGTGAATGCGGGGATTTATGTTTTCGAACCGGAGATTTTCCGCTTTATTCCAAAGGGGAAAGTGCGCGACTTTGGCAGGGATATTTTTCCCAAGTTGTTGAAAGCTAATCAAAAGGTATACGGATATGTGACTCGGAGTTACGTGAGGGGAATTGATACCCCTGGACGATTACAACAAGTAAAAAAAGAGTTAAGAGTTAAGAGTTAAGAGTTAAGAGTTCGAAAAGCGGAAAGATAAAGGAGGATCAAATGATTTTGACTCGGACGCCGATGCGCCTGCCTTTGGGAGGGGGAGGTACTGACCTGCCGTCCTACTATTCGAAATACGAAGGATGGTTGATTGGGGCGGGTATGGACAAATACATGTTTATTAACGTGAACCGGCCGATTGTGGACGAAATGATCCATGTGAAGTATTCTAAATCAGAAACGGTGGACACCGTCGATCAAGTACAACATCCCCTTGTTCGGGAAGCGCTTAAATTGTTGAATATTTCAAATACGGTTGAAATTACCGCGATGGCCGATATCCCGGCGGGAACGGGTTTGGGGTCTTCCAGCTGTTTTACGGTGGGATTATTGAACGCGTTGTACGCCTTAAAAAAAGAGCGCGTACCCACTCAGGTAATCGCGGAGGAGGCTTGCACCATTGAAATTGATCGAGTCGGTAAACCGATTGGCAAACAAGATCAATACCTGGCGGCTTTTGGAGGTTTGACCGTGTTGGAATTTGATCGTTCGGGCCATGTCACCGTGAGGCCGGCTGAAATTGCCCCTCATGTCAGGCAGGATTTGGAGCGCAATCTCATGATTTTTTATACCGGCATTAAGCGTGACGCCGACGAGGTACTGTCTGAACAAAGCCGGGCCGTCAAAGACCAGAGTCAAAAAGTCGTGGAAAGTATGCATGAAATCAAGCGAATCGGTCAGCAGATGTACAAAGGATTGCAAAAAGGCGATGTGCATCAGGTCGGAGATCTTATGGATGTTCATTGGCAGACTAAGAAAAAAGTCTCTACCAAAATTAGCAATCCTCAGATTGATGAATGGTACTCGGTGGCGAGGAAAAACGGCGCCTTGGGCGGCAAGATTATGGGGGCCGGCGGCGGCGGATTTTTCCTATTTTATTGCGACGAAGAGCGCAACAAACTGAGGGAGGCTTTGGCGAAGGTGGGATTACGGGAGATGTTTTTCCGGTTTGATATGGAAGGCTCCAAGGTTTTAGTTGATTTTTAAGATAAAGCTAAAATGAAAGGATCATTTCAAGTACAATGTCGAATGACGATTGTCGAATCAGCACGATTTTCATTCGTCAATCCACATTCGTCACTCGTCATTTATGAAACAGTTAGAAGGAAAGGTGGCGGTGGTGGTGGGGGCGGGGCGCGGCATTGGTCGGGATATCGCCGTTCGGTATGCCCTCGAGGGCGCTAAAGTTGTGATAGCGGCCAGAACCTCGTCAGAATTGGAGGTGACCTTCGACGCGATTGACCGTCAGGGCGCTTTAGCCTCGACGAAGGTCACGGATGTTTCCAACCCTACCCAAGTGGAAGAATTGATGAAATGGGCGGTGGCGACTTATGGTTCGCTGGACGTCGTGATCAATTGCGCGGCCATTCAAGGCGCCATAGGACTCACATGGGAAAATGACGTGGTGGAATGGGCCAAAACCATTCAGATTAATTTGCTAGGGTCCTTTTATTGCGCCCGTTACAGCCTCCCCTTTATGATGTCAAAGCGAAAAGGGAAACTAATTTTTCTTTCAGGAGGCGGCGCCGCGTATCCCCGGGTCAATTTTTCCGCGTATGGATCTTCCAAGGCGGCGGTAGTCAGATTGGGCGAGACGATCGCGGAAGAAGTGAAGGCTTTTAACGTTCAAGTGAATGTCATGGCCCCTGGACCCGTCAAAACCAAAATGCTGGAAGAAGTGGTTCAGGCGGGCGCCAAGGCCGGTGATAAGGCACTTGAGGAAGCCAGGAAATTTTCCGAATCAGGAGGTACGCCCCCTGAAAAGTACACGGGACTTGCCCTCTTTTTGGCATCCGAAGCTTCCGGTTTACTGACGGGTAAATTTATTCATGTCAACGATCCTTGGAAGGATATGTCGGCTCAGGCGGAAAGTTTAAATAAGGATACCGTGTATACATTGCGCCGAATTAACCCCCCCACCCAACCCTCCCCCTCGAGGGGGGAGGGGAAGGGAGGGGGTGGAAAATGAACGTAGGGGTTATAGGGGCTGGCTTGATCGGCACGCGCAGGGCGAAGATGGCGAAAACCGAAGGCGGGACCACGCTAAAGGTCATTGTGGATATTGATCAACAAAAAGTGGTGGGTTTGGCTTCGGAGTTGGGATGCGAAGCTTCTACTTCATGGCAGAACGTCGTAGAGGATCGAACGATTGATATCGTGGTCGTGTCCACTCCGACGTCTATGTTGGCGGAAATCAGTTTGGCGGCCGTTCAAGCCGGAAAGCATGTGTTGGTCGAAAAGCCCATGGGCCGTTCCCCACAGGAAATCGAGCCCATGGTGGCTGTCGCTCAACAAAAGGGCGTCGTGCTGAAAACAGGATTCAGTCTTCGGTACCATCCCGCCATCCAGGAGGCTTATCGAATTGTCAGTTCGGGTCAATTGGGGAAGCTCATGTACGGGACCGCGGTCTACGGGCATGGCGGACGGCTTGGGTATGAAAAAGATTGGCGGTGCGATCCGAAGTCGGTTTCCGGTGGAGAATTGTTGGATCAGGGGATTCATCTGGTCGACCTGTATGGATGGTTTTTGGGTGAAATTAGCGAAGTGTCGGCTTTTGTTTCCACGGCGCTTTGGCCGATTCAACCTTTGGAAGACAACGGATTTGGAATGGTCAAAACTCGGGAGGGCGTTATCGGGTCATTCCATGTGAGTTGGAGTCGATGGAGAAATAAGTTTTACTTTGAAATTTTTGGAGAGAGCGGATACGTCCAGGTGTCTGGGTTGGGGGGGAGCTACGGGGTGGAAACGTTAGTCATAGGGAAAAGAGCGCCCCAATTCGGGGCGCCTACCGAGGAGAAAAAAGAGTACCCCCCCGAGGATGTTTCTTGGGCTGAAGAGTGGAAGGATTTCACTGGAGCCATTAAAAACAAACGCCAACCCTTCGCGACCGGCCAAGACGGTCTCCAGGCCATGAAAGTCATCGAAAAACTCTACGAATCCGCTAAAACCGGAAAATCAGTAGCTATTTAAGGAAAAGTTTTTTCTTCAGGCCCTTCCCGCACGCCTTCCGCCCATGTTTTATTGTTAGCTGGGCTTCACGCGCACGGAAAGTGCCTCTTAACTCTTAACTCTTAGCTCTTAACTCTTAACTCTTTTAAAGGTTCGGTCTTGCCTTCCTCGACCCCCATTCCGCACATCGCGGACATGATTTGAAGGGAATTATTTGGCCCTACCTCTGAATCTGATAGGTACTGGCTTGCATACCGAGCAGGCGAAGAACCTGCTGCTGTAGCGGTG
>OBEQ010179539.1_pt1 | contig 10766 bp, 10 predicted proteins | sample 1670901 | NCBI WGS metagenome assembly OBEQ01 (sample SAMEA104232315, study PRJEB22302) | groundwater metagenome | biome: forest; feature: aquifer; material: groundwater | place: USA | collected 2011-08-07 | depth 5.4 m | reverse complement strand
GACGGAGTGGGGATTCAGCTGGGATTTAACAAAGAAAAAAGACTGGTGGTGGTTGCGCCTCTTGAGGGGACACCGGCCGAGAAAGCCGGAATTAAACCGGAGGATATAATTGTCAAAATTGAGGGTAAGGATACTTTTAATATGTCTCTTCCTCAGGCAGTCCAAATAATCAGAGGACCCAAAGGGACAGATGTCAGTTTGACTATTTTCAGAGATGGTGATACTGATACCAGGGATTTTAAATTAATCAGGGATACCATTGTTGTTAAAAGCGTCACCAGCAAGGTTTTGCAAACCAAGTCGGGCAAGAAAGTGGCTGTCATTAAGTTATCCCGTTTTGGGGAACGCACCCAGGAAGAATGGGACAGTGAGATTTCTAACGTACTCTCAGCCGCTCCTCAGGGAGTGGTGCTAGATTTAAGAAATAATCCAGGAGGTTTCTTGGAAGGGGCGGTTTACATTGGTTCGGAATTTTTGGACGGAGGGGATGTGGTTTTGCAGGAAAATGCGGAAGGCGTCAGGTCAGGTTACAAAGTGGTTAGACAGGGGAAAATACTGAAGCTGCCGTTGGTGGCTTTGGTCAATAAAGGCTCGGCGTCAGCCTCCGAGATTGTGGCCGGAGCGCTGCAGGATCGGAAAAGGGCTAAGCTAGTCGGTGATAAATCTTTTGGCAAGGGGACAATTCAAGAGGCGGAAGAACTGCCGGGTGGAACTGGAATTCATATCACAACAGCCAAATGGTTGACCCCAAATGGCAGATGGGTTAATGCTACAGAGGGGTTGGATCCGGATGTTAAGGTAGAGGCGCCAAAGCCAAAAGATGGTGAGACGGTGGATACGACTAAAGATCCCCAGTTAGACAAGGCATTGGAGCTGCTGGACTAATTTAAAAATTGAAAATTAATTTATGGAAGAACCTAATTCAAAAAAACCTAAACTTCAGTTTTCAACTATTGTCATAGTGGTGGCCATGGGGGTGGTGACTGCGGCTATTTTATATCAGGCCCAGTCCAAGGGCCTATTGCCAAAAGTACAGACTCCAGCGATTACCGCTCCCTCCACTGAAACAAGAAGGGTGGTTAATGAAGAAAATGAAGTGATCCAGGCAGTGGAAAAATCTTCACCTTCAGTGGTAGCTATTGGAGTTTCCCGGCGGGTAGTTAATCCATTTGATCCGTACGCCATTCCCAAAAATGAAAATTCAACTATCGGCACCGGCTTTGTCGTGTCCGATAAAGGTATTATTGTCACCAATAAGCACGTTGTTGCCGATACTACTACTAAATATACAGTGGTAACTAAAGATGATCAGAAATATGATGTTAAAAAAATCTACCGGGACCCGAATTTGGATTTGGCCATCGTGCAAGTGGATGGATCAAACCTAAAGGCTTTAGAGCTCGGAGATTCCAGCAAGCTAAAAGTTGGGCAAAATGCGATTGCCATTGGAAATGCGCTGGGAAGATTTACCAATACTGTCACCACAGGAATTATTTCCGGTTTGGGGAGAAAAGTGGTGGCCGGAGACCCTTTTGGAGGCTCAACCGAGAGCTTGGATGATTTGATTCAAACAGATGCGGCTATCAATCCGGGAAACTCCGGTGGACCGCTTTTGAATTCGGCCGGTCAGGTAATCGGAGTAAACGTGGCTACCACCGAAGGAGCCCAAAACATTGGTTTTGCAGTGCCGATCAATTCGGTTAAATCAATCGTTGATGAATTTGTCACCAAAGGGTCAATCTCCAGGCCCTACTTGGGAGTCAGGTACAGATTTATTGCCAAAGATTTGGCCTTATTAAATGAGGTTCCCCAGGGAGCATATGTGCAGGAAGTAGTGGCCAGTGGACCGGCTGAAAAAGCCGGAATTAAGCCTGGGGATATAATTACTAAAGTAAATGGGCAAACGGTTGACTCAGAAAATAAAATTTCGGATGTTATAAAGACTGCCTCAATTGGCGGCAAAGTGGATTTGGATATTTATAGGGATGGAAAGACACTAAAAGTATCGGCTACTTTAGAGGAGTTGCCCAGTGAATAACTAAGATTCTTTGTTTTTTGGCCAAATCGGTTTTGACTTCAACTTTTGCAGTTGGAAAATATTTTTGAGCCTCGTTAATTGCCATCTCTCCTTGAGTATAATCAATTTCACCAACAAATAGCTTTGGAATAATATTTTTCTCTACCATTTGAGCAAAAAGTTTTCTATACAAATCAAATCCATCTGATCCTCCGTCCAGGGCAATAATAGGCTCAAAATCCCGGACTGATGGATCAAGATAGCTAATCCTGGCCCGGGGAATATAGGGAAGATTGGTGACAATAACCAAATTGTCATTCTGGAGGCTCGAAGAGCCGATGAGCAAGCTCTCTCCTGTGGAGATAGAATCTAACAAGTCACTTTGAAGAAAAAAGATTCTCTTTTCCACTTTATTTTTTATGGCATTCTCTCTGGCTACTTCTAGGGCTTCTTCTGAAATGTCGGTGGCAAAGATTTTGGCATTAGGAAGGTTTTTGGCAATGGAGATGGCAATATTACCAGCGCCTGTGCCTACGTCGATGATTAGGGTCGGACCCTTTTTACTCTTCTGGTCCTGGTTGGTAAGCTTAGGGTCGGACCCTATAAAGGCGAGAACATCATCTACTAAAAGTTCTGACTCCGGTCTGGGAATTAAAACATCCGGTGTTACTTTAAATTTTAACTTATAAAACTCTACCCAGCCTTGTAAATATTGTTTAGGTCTGTTTGAAGGAATCTCTTCGCCAGGGTTTGTTTTGATCACCGGCCCATTTTTCATAGTGGGGGTTCACCCAGTGCCTTAACAATTGGATCCAGACTGCCTTCCATAATTGATTCCAAATTATGCCATGATTTACCAATCCGGTGATCGGTGATTCTGTTTTGAGGATAATTATAAGTTCGGATTTTTTCTGATCTGTCTCCGGCTCCAATTTGGAGGGAGCGCTGGGAACTAATGTCGCCCAGTGCCTTTTTCTGCTCCAATTCCCAAAGCTTAGCCCTAAGAAGCGCCATGGCATTTTCCCGATTTTGAAGCTGGGACCGTTCAGTTTGAGCTGTCACTACAATCCCGGTTGGGACATGTTTTAATCTGACTGCTGTATTAACTTTATTTACATTTTGGCCGCCGGCACCGCCGGATCTGAATGCTTCGAATTCTACATCTGATGGATTTACGTGAAATTCTCTCTCGGTAACTTCTGGTAATACCGCAACAGTTGCAGTTGAAGTATGGATTCTGCCTCCGGATTCAGTAACGGGTACTCTTTGTACCCGGTGAACTCCGGATTCAAACTTTAGTGAATTGTAACAGTCTTTTCCCCTGATTTTGAGTACAATTTCTTTGATTTGCCCAAGTTTTCCTTCTGATCGGTCCAGTTCTTCCAGTTTCCAGCCCTGGTTTTGAGCAAATCTGGTGTACATTCGAAGTAAATCTCCGGCAAAAATCCCGGCTTCATCCCCACCGGCGGCTGAGCGAATTTCCAAAATGGCCACATTGGGATTGACACTGACGGTCGTTTGGAGCTCTGGGGATTGAGAGGATGCCATAGGGGTGGATGCAGATTGTTCAAGCTGAGCCTTTTCATTTTCCAATCTGGTAATTTCAGCCTTTGCCAGCTCAGCCATCTCCGGGTCATTAAGGAGAGCTTTGCTGTCTTCGATCTTCTGATCAATTTCCTGGATTTGTGAGGTGAGATAATCGTTCATCTAAGAGGCTGCGCTTTTGCGGGCCTGCATCAGAAGATCTTTGAGGGATGGTTTTTCACTTTTCTGTTCTCTAATTTTGGCCTCTCTGGCCGATCTGATTTCTTTAATTTTAGCCTGTTTAACTTTAGCCTCCTCAGTTCTTTTTTGGAACCTTTCCACTTGGCCCAAAGTATCAACAAATTTTTGCTGACCGGTAAAAAACGGGTGACAGGCCGAGCAAATCTCCACGCGGATACTCTCCAGTGTTGAACCGGTAGTAAAAGTATTTCCACAGGCACAAGTTACCTTGGCCTCCGAATACCAAACAGGATGTATTTCAGCTTTCATAATTCGTATTATATCAGGAATTCATGATTCTATCAAGCTCAAAAAACAGTAATATCTTGGACTATGGTTCTTTCGTCAAACCTGGTTAATCCTTCAGTAGGCAAATATTTGACCTCATTAATTTTTCCGGGGAACCAGACTTTAGGGGCATACTTCCCGGCCAGGGCATTTGAAAGCTCGCGGATTTGGTCATAGGTGCCGGTAAAAACAACGGTGGCTCCCGCTGGTAAATCCTTTTTTTCCAGTTCCTGATGATAAAATTGGGCCACCAATGAGCGGTGAGTAGTCCAGTGAGTCGACTCACTTAAACGTATAGACAGGATCTGCAAGCTCATGTAGGAGATTATGGCGACAATTGTTAATATCTGCCTGAATCCTTTTCCATTGTACAAGCGGACAAAAAATGGGATAAATACCAAATATGCTAAATCCAAATACTGCGGATATTTGTGATCTTTCAAGAATAAAACCGGCAGAAGGGTCAGAATAAAAACAGCTCCTGAGACTGTGATGTTTTTTAAATCAAGGTAACTTCTTTTAAAAAGTAATAAAGTGCTGATTAAAAATACAATCCAGCTTAAGGCTATCCATACTCCCAGATTAAAGTCTTTAATAAATTGCGGAATAAAGGATTTTAAAGAAGGGTAAGTAGAGATAATTTCCGGTAAACCAAAGCTCCAAAGAAAATACCATTTTAAATTTTCCAGAGCCTGAGCTGGCGTTAAAGATAGGGAATATTCACCCTGGCTGAGAGTTGTTTGGATGCCTACTAGCCTGATGGTTAGATAAATTGCGGCAATAACAAAGTAGGGGATGAATATTTTTATTTTTGGTCGCTCCCTTTGCTTTAAAAACTCCAGCAGAAATATTAAAACAGGCAAAATGATGCTGGTTTCCTTGGAAAGCAAAGCTGCGATAAAGGCTATATGAGACAGCAGGTAGCGGTTTTTGAAAAATAGATAAATTGACAGAAAGATAAAAAAAGCGGCGCCGATTTGTTGAAAAGCGGAAATGTAAAACAAGCTTAAAAAATGGATCGCTGAGACAGTATAAAAAAGACCGGAAATTATGGCTATTTTTCGATCCCGCCAGATTTCTTTAATGATCAGATAAAATAAAAACCCGTTGACTAAATGCAGGGCTAAAGCTTCAATGCGAAATGGCAAAGCATTTAGACCGAATAACTGGTTATTTACAAAAAAATAAAGAAATGTTGTCAAGGGTCTAAAATGGAAAATATCCGGATGTGTGGCCCAAGGATTAAAAAAATTTAAAAACTGGGAGAAATTGTTTATGGAAACAGCCGATAAATGAATAAAGTCATCCTGGGAAAAGCCGTAATTAAAAATGGAAAAATAACTTATTATTCCCCCAAATGCAATCAGAATTAAAAACATCATTTAGGTTCGGTGGTATTTGTGCTTACGGTGATGTGCTTCCTTGGCAAAAGTTCCCCAATAGACTCCCAGGGCAATTAAGGCAGCCCCGATGACAAATGAAAATGAAATCCGCTCGCCCAGTAAGGTAACAGCCAAAGCGGCGGCGACAAATGGCTCAATGTATTGAAACAAATCGGCGCTGACCAGGGAAGTTCTGGACAAAGCCCATTCAAACAAAAAGTAGGCTGAAATAGAAGAAAGCGCAGTCATATATAAAAGTCCCAGCAGTCCAAGGTGAGTGATCCGATCCGGCCAACCAGGATCAACGATATATTCTCTAAGAGCCGGCAGGAAAAATGTGACCACTCCCACCAAAAAAGCCACGGCCGTCACAATTAAAGAGGGGTATTTTTTTAAAACCTGCCGGGAAAGGGTGGCCCCGATAACCCATGAAATAGAGGAAATAATCATTAGCAAGTTTCCCAGGAGCGTTTCCGGTTGAAAATTGCCCAGAAATATTTGAGGCAGACCCAAAATAATCAAAGCTCCAATGAAACCAAAACCTATCCCCAAAAGATTGATGACATAAACTTTTTCTCTTAAAAAAATCCAGCCAATTATGACAGACAGCATTGGAATGATCAGAGTCAGGATAGAGGCGTTGGTGGCGGTGGTTTTTTGAATTCCGGCAAAAAAGAAGGTGATATTAAAGGTGATAATAAAAATTCCGACAGCAATTAATTTTGGCAAATCTTGCTTTTTGATATTAACTTTTTTGGTTTCGGCCAAAAAAAACGGGGCCAGCAGCAGGGATGCTATGGCGAATCTTAAAAAGGCTAATGTATGCATGGGAAACTCCTGCAGGGTCACTTTAGCCACCACAAAATTAGCTCCCCAAATCAGGTGAGCCAAAAGCAGGGCAATATAGGGAATAGGGGAAGTTAAAATTTTCGAAGCCATATAATAAGAATAATGAATTATGAGTAATGAATCAAGCTGATGTTAACTCGACGAGGCGGTCTAATCCAAATGAAAATCCAACAGCCGGGATGGATTTTTTGCTAAACTGTCCGATTAGGTTATCATACCTGCCGCCGGCTCCAATAGATAGGGAATTGGGATCTTGGTCCATTTTAGCCTCAAATATAGCTCCGGTGTAATAATCTAGCCCTCTTGCTAAAGTCGGGTCAAAAGCAAAGTCTTTTCCCTCAACCAAATTGTAGTTTTCCTTTAAGAGAATAAAAATTTTCTGGAGATTTTCAGTTGGTTTAGTAGATTTAACCTTTTGGATAATCTGAGTAGCCTCTTTATCTGTTATTCCGGATTTTTGGAGCTCATCCATGACTCCTGACTCTCCAATCTTATTTAGTTTATCTATAGCTCTGGCAACTGCCGGTGGGAACTCGGCAAAGTTCTCTCTGTCATTAGTAAGCACGATGGCTTCTTTTAAACCAAGATCCCGCAGGCATTTAATTATTACAGCAATAACCTTAGCATCTTCAGAGACATCAGATGATCCCACAGAATCAAAATCCATTTGGGTAAACTCTCTCCAGCGGCCCCTTTGAGGATTTTCACCCCGGAAGACCTGGCCCACCTGATACCTTCTGAACGGCAGAAGAGGATTATAGGTGGCTACATATCTGGCTAGAGGAACTGTTAAGTCATACCGGAGTGCCAGCTCTCTGCCGCCCCGGTCTTTGAATTTATAAATTAACCTTTCTTCCTCACCATATTTTCCGGTTAAAGTTTCAGCAAACTCTATAGTAGGTGTTTCAATTGGGACAAATTCGTACTCCTCTAAAGTTTCCACAATTTTGCCAATAGTAGCCCGTCTCCTTTTTGCTAAATCAGGAGTAATATCTCGAAACCCTTTAGGTGTTGGTGCTTTAATAGCCATAAATTAATCCTTCCAATCACTCAAGAATGGTTTTTCCTTAGATTTTATCTTTTTTCCCAGTACAGGGTGTAAATCCATCACCGGTGAATACTTACTGGCCGGAACTTTCCTCCCCAAAGCCTCAGCCATAGCTCTGACATGATATGGTCCACTGCCACAACATATACCAATATAGTTGACTCCAATCTTTTTGGCAACTCTGGCAAACTCAGCCATCTCCCAGCGGGTGCACAAAAATGGTTCCAAAGAAAGTGGAAAAACCCTTTCACGGCCACTTTTTAGAGATTCAAAAGTTGGTTGAGAAGTAGTAGTTTTATATGGAACCGGCTGAGCTGCCACGAAACAGGAAACAGCTTCCCTGACTTTTTTGATAATTGGCAACATGGTGGCTGGTCCGCTGTCACAATTTAACCCAACGATATCGGCCCCATTTTTTTCTAAAATCTGACAGGCCTCCACAAATCCAAATCCATCCCAGGTTTTTCCCGGTTTAACCGAAGCCAAAGTTATCATAGCTGGCAAGTTAAATTTTTTAATAACTTCTAGAGCAATTAAGGCCTCAGCCAAGTAATCATTTGTTTCTGAAATAATAAAATCTGCACCTTCCTCCACTGCCCAGCCAACCTGTTCTTCATACATGGCTCTGACAATTTTAGAGGAAGCTTTGGGGTTTTTGGGATCATAAGCCCAGGTATTACAGATATTGCCGGCCACTAGGGCTCCATATTCTTTGGCGGCTTTTTTGGCTAATCTCACTGCCTGACGGTTCATTTTCTCTAAATCAGCTTCTCTGCCAACGTCTTTGAGTTTGTTTCGATTAGCATAATAAGTTAAAGCTACAGCTACCTCAGCTCCAGCTCTTAAATACTCTCGATGTAGTTCCAAAACAGCTTCTGGAAAATCCAAAACTACCTCTGGAACATATGGCCCGGCTTTGATGTAACCTCTCCTTTCCAGCTCAAAAACATATCCTTCGGCTCCTAAAACAACACCTTTTTTTAACTTTTCTAAAATTCCTGCTTTTTTCATAAAAACCTCTCCGGTGAAAATCTAGCTATATCATACATGGTCTGGCCTGGTATGAGAAGCTCTGAAAGTATTTTTCCCACAATCGGCGCAAATTTGTAACCAGTACCATTCCAGCCTGTTCCAATAAAAATGTTTTTAAATCCAGGCAACTTGCCAATTATAAAATTCTTGTCTTTGACCATGTCATAGCTGCATTGATCAGCATCTTTAACATCAATTACTTTTGCGCCGGCCAAAGTTGGCATACAAATTTTCACAAAGTCTTCAATGCTTTGTATTCTGGAATCACTAATTTTTTTAATATCCGGAGGATTATAATAGCTAATTTTTACCCCCCTGGTTTTACCTAAAAGTACGGGATGACCATAAATTCCCACATCTAAATAAGCAAAAACCGGAAGGTTTGTTGAAGTAAATCTGGATAAATCTTTTTTGGGTGGGATAAAATATTTGCATTGACTGGGTTTATCCTCATAAATAGGGAATTGAACCTGACAATTTTTAATAATTTTTAACACCTGATTGGTCCAGATGCCGGCTGTGATAACTAATTTATTAGCCTGGAAGACTCCTTTATCGGTTTTCAATTTAACTCCTTCTGAGAATTCGTTTATTGATTGAACCTTTACGTTCTGGACAAACTCTATACGATCGTACATAGTTTGTCTGAAAAGTCTTAACAAAGTTTTTGTAATCTGTGGTAAATATAGAAATCCCGCCTCAACATCAAGTGAACCTAAATCAGCCTCAAATTGGGGAAATTTATTTTTAAGAGCGGACTTATTTAGTTGCTTAGCATTCAGCTTTAAAGACTTTAAGTTTTGATAACTTTTTAGAGCATATGTCTTTTTCAACTCGGGAGTCACGTCTTTTCTGGCCAGATTTAAACAACCACATTTAATAAAAAATTTCTCATCAGAAAATTTTTGTAAATCCAGCCAGAGTTTCTGAGACTCATAAGCCAGTAGGGAATACAATGGATCCAGATAATCATTTCGGATGGATCTTGTCAAAGAAAATGAAGCAGCTTCCTTATTTGGAATAGTTAATTTCTCTAGAATGGTTACTTTTTTGCCCATTAAGGAGGCACAGTAGGCTGTACAAAGACCCATTATGCCTCCACCTATAACGATAAGATCTTGATCGTTCTTCATAAATTTAACCCTTCACTGCTCTAATAGCCGGATAATTATACTGCGACAATTTGTCAGTATCCTGACAAAACCGATCATCAAATTCCACAGCTATTTTCCAGATACTCTCTGGATCACTGAACCTTTGCATTCTTTCCCCAGCTTCTGGTTCAATCTTTGAGACAATTCCGATAAATAACTCGATATTTTCTTTTGAAGGTTTTGCCGGGTAGAGCCCAGTTAGTCTGGTTATGCCCCTTGTCTCCATTACCTGTAATCCTGTTTTCTCTACCATTCTCCTTAGCTCTCCAGGATCATAGAATCTAGCAGGTAAGACTAAATCATTTGCCAGAATCATGCCATCAGGTAAGTTGGAGTCTGGATCTGAAAAACTCCTTCGAGTTCGGATACTTGGTTCGTAGCCTAATGGAAGTTCCGGATTCCGCCCTATCTTTAAAGCAGCTTCAGGAATTCGATAGGATAAACTATCTAGAGAATTGGTCGTTAAAACCAGCGAACCACCTAAAGTTAAGCTCTTGGCGCACTTATCAAGAACTGCCTGAGGATCGGTTGTCATCAGAGCCAGTGGTCCAAACCATAACAGCGCCACATCAACAGATTGCCCTTCCAGGAAATCTTGTAATACCTTAAAAGGCATGCTTTGGATATCACCAACACCAAGACGTAAATTAGCAGGAACAATTGCACCCAGTGCTGCTTTTTCTATCAGAGGGTCAAAGTAGGGACGGGCCGTTTCGATTGCATAAACCCTCCCGTATTCTGATAACGGCAGCGCAATTCTACCTGTTCCGCAGCCGATATCCAAAAATCTTTGGCCAGAGGGATTAGGTATCCATTCCTCAAGCAATGCCGTATCAGTTTCTGCTGTATAGGTCATGCCAGGGCTGGCAAAAGATAATCTGTCGTAATCAGGAGCGTATTCGCTTTCTGTTTGTCTAACGATTTTATCTGCCAAAGGTAAGTTGCCATTTCCCAAATCAATAACCTGATATTCTTCAGGGCTCCTGGGAAACTCCACAGGTTTTAGTACCTCACCTAAGCGGCTAAAAGTTCTATCAAATATAGGACCTGTTTTTATATTTCTTTCACTCATATTTATTCACCTCCAATCTAGTGGGTGGCTGAGGAGAATCGAACTCCCGACAATTAGCTCCACAAGCTAACGTTCTACCACTGAACTACAGCCACCATTTCTCCAACAAAAAACCTCCCGTTCGCTGAATTCATGATTCTGGACAGGCCAGAATGACATG
>OBEQ013063954.1_pt1 | contig 10767 bp, 8 predicted proteins | sample 1670901 | NCBI WGS metagenome assembly OBEQ01 (sample SAMEA104232315, study PRJEB22302) | groundwater metagenome | biome: forest; feature: aquifer; material: groundwater | place: USA | collected 2011-08-07 | depth 5.4 m | reverse complement strand
CCGCGAGGTCGTCGGCGGCGGCCGTGGCGGTCGCGCGCGGCGCACCCACGCCGTGGGTCCAGCGCCAGGCCAGCCAGCCGCCCAGCGCACCCAGGCCCAGCGAGGCGACGCCGGTGACCTGGCGCTCGCCGCTCGAGCCGCCCCCGGCCAGGCCGTAGAACAGCCAGGGTGCGAGTGCGCCCGCGCCGACGCCCAGGTCGACGTACGCGATGCGCTGCGCCGGGACGTCGTCGCGATCTGCCAGCCACAGCCCGGTGGCCAGGCCCGCGCCGGAGCCGAAGACGGCGTTGAGGCTGTAGCCGCGCGCCTCCGCGGGATCCATGGCGACCCCGAGCATGAACGCGCCGACCAGGCCGTAGCCGCCGAAGGAGTTCACCAGCGCCACGTCGTCGCGGCTGGGATTGCGGGTGGCGAGCCAGGCGCCCGCGCCCAGGCCGACGGTCGACATCACCGCCGAGGTCAGCAAGTAGTCGCCCGCACGCGTGTCATCGGGGCAAACGCAGTCGGGCGACTCGGGCGCATCGGCGATGTGCGCGAACATGAGCCCCAGGCTGGCGCCCCACGTCGTACTCGACATGACCGCGGCCAGCTGCGCCTTGCTCGGGTGCGTGCTGTCCCCGATCCAGTAGCCGGCGGCACCGCCGGCGACACCACCGCTGACTATGAGCAGCAGGCCGCCGGCACCCAGGTCGCCGTCGCCCAGCCCGGTGGCCAGGCCGAGCGCGGTGTACATGCCGTAGGTGGCGCCGAAGCCGGCCAGCGATCGGCGCGCCTCGCGCCGATCGTCTGCCGAGGTATCGGGCGCGCCGACGGGCAGCGTCGACGCGTCGTCGCCGTACGGGTTGGCGAGCTCGCCCTCCCCGCCTTCGTACGGGTCGACCGGCGCGTCCACCTCGGGCGTGGTCGCGTACGGATCCACGGGCGCGGCCGCGTCGGGCGTGGGGCTGGCGTAGGGATCCACGGGCTCGCCGGGCGGCGTCGCGGCGTCGCTGCCCGAGGGCGGCACGATGCCGAGCCGCTCGTTGCAGCGCGCGAGCATCTGCCGCGCCGAGCGCGAGTACGAGCCCTGCGGGCTGCGCGCGATCGACTCGGCGAACAGCTGGCGCGCGTCGGACCAGCGGCCCTGGTGGAACAGCTTGAGCCCCTGCTCGAAGAGGGCGCGCGCCACCGCGTCGTTGACGTCCTCGTCGGCGGTGGCGTCGTCGGCCTGCGCGCGCGCCCGTCCCGGGCCGCTCAGCGCGACCACCACGAGCAACACGGCTGCCAGCCACCGACGCACGTCCTTGGTGGTACCACGCGACCCGGGGGCCTTCAAATGCTGGCGGGAGGCTCCGAAGGTGGCAGCGTGAGATGTTGCACGGCGTGCGGACCGGTCGTGCTGAGGCCCGCGTCCGCCTTCCAGGCCTGCTTGCGGAAGTAGACGAACAGGGTCTGGATGATCGACGCCACCGGCACGGCGAACAGCGCGCCGACCAGGCCGAAGGTGTGCTCGCCGGCGATGAGGGCGAAGATCACCAGCACCGGGTGCATCTTGGCCGCGGTGCCGATGATCTTGGGGTTGAGGATGTTGGCCTCGATGAAGTGGATGCCCAGGATCCACAGCAGGATCATGATGCCCTTCCACAGGTCGACGCCCTGCTCGGTGGAGACCAGCGCCAGCGCGACGATGGGGATGGTCGACAGGATCGAGCCGAAGATGGGGATGAGGCTCATGATGCCGGCCACCATCGACAGGAGGAGCGAGTACTTCACGTCGAAGATGACCAGGCCGACGAAGGTGAACAGCCCGTTGATGAGGCAGATGATGAGCTGGCCGCGGATCACGCCGTTGAGCCCGCGATCGATGCCGGTGACGATGACGTCGTAGTCGGGGCGGTGGCGCATGGGGATCACGCCACGGGCGAACTCGTGCAGGCGATCGAGGTCGGTGAGGATGAACGCGGCGACCATGAGCACGAGCACCAGCTTCATGACCACCTCGATGGCGCCGGTGATCAGCGCCGAGCCGAAGCGGATGACGTCGCCCAGCTGGCCCTCGAGCCCGGCGACCCATTTCATCAGGCGGTCGCGCAGGACGTCCTGCAGGCGACGCGGCGGCGCCTCCTCGTGCGGGCGCAGCACGATGCGGCGGTCGTCGACGCGGTCGACCTCGACGCCGTGGCCGGCCAGCTGCACCGCGTAGTCGCCGTTGGGCATGGGCGTCAAGGTGAGCACGGTGCCGGGCGGCGGCGGCGGCTCGCCCACGATGGAGTCGACGCGCGGCGCGATGTCGCCCTGGTCCTCGGGCACGAGCGAGGGCACGCGCTCCTCCAGCCAGTGGGCCAGCTTGGGCGTCCACTCGTCGTTGATGCGGTCCCACAGCCGGGGGCCCTCGCTGCCCAGGCGGGCGATGTCGCCCGACAGCCGGGGCAGGAACGCGCTCACGAACAGCACGATCGACGAGATCAGCACCAGGTAGCAGAGCAGCACCGCCGCGCCGCGCGGCATGGTGCGCGTGCCCAGCCGCAAGCGCGCCAGCTTGTTGACCACCGGCGCCAGGATGTACGCGACGACGATCGCGAACGCGAACGGCAGCAGCACGTCGCGAAACAGGATGGCGACGACCGGGATGAACAGCGCGAAGCCCCAGCGCTTGAAGAAGCGCTTGGCTCGTGACGGCTGCTCGACGCCCGGCTCAGGAGCCATGGTCGAACTTCATATCATGGAGTGGGGATCTGAAAGACTGCGGAAACTACCGGGACGGGAAGGCGACCGAGCGACGCCACAGAGGCGCGGCGCCGCTGGTCAGCCAGCGACTACTCGTAGTCGTCGCCCGAGTCGGGACGCGGCTTCTTGGCCCCGCCCTTGCCGCCCTTCTTCTTGGGCGCGGCACCCTCACCCGACAGCTTGGCGCGCATGACGTCGCCGAGCGTTGCGCCACCGGTCGAGGCGCCCGCGTAGCCCTGCGCGTCGGCCATGTCGGCCTGGCGCGTGGCACCGCGGATGGACAGACCGATCTTGCGCTCGATCGGGTCGACGGTGATGATCTGCGCCTTCTTCTCCTCGCCGGGCTTGAGAGCCGTGCGCGGATCCTCGATGCGCTCCTCGGAGATCTCCGAGACGTGCACGAGACCCTCGACACCACGCTCGAGCTCGACGAAGGCGCCGAAGTCGAGGACCTTGAGGACCTTGACGTCGATGATCTTGCCGACCGGGTAGTCGTACGGGATCCGATCCCACGGATCCGCGATGAGCTGCTTGATGCCGAGCGAGATCTTGGGCTTCTCGCCGTCGGCGGTGTCGATGTTGAGCACCGCGGCCTCGACCTCGTCGCCCTTCTGGTACATCTCCGACGGGTGCTTGACCCGCTGGGTCCAGCTCATGTCGCTGATGTGGACCAGACCGTCGATGCCCTCTTCGATTTCCACGAAGATGCCGAAGTCGGCGATGTTGCGCACGCGGCCCTTGACCACCGTGCCGGGCGGGTACTTGTCACGCAGCTGCTCGTAGGGATTGGCCTCGAGCTGCTTCATGCCCAGCGAGATGCGGTTGTTGGCCGTATCCACGTCGAGCACGACCGCCTCGACCGTGTCGCCCACCGCGACCATCTTGCTCGGGTGCTTGACCCGGCGAGTCCACGACATCTCCGAGATGTGGACCAGGCCCTCGATGCCCTCTTCCAGCTCGATGAACGCGCCGTAGTCCTTGAGCGAGACCACCTTGCCGCGAACGACCGTGCCGGGAACGTACTTCTCCGAGGCGCGCGTCCAGGGATCTTCGGTGATCTGCTTGAGGCCCAGCGATACGCGCTCGGTCTCGGCGTTGAACTTGAGGACCTTCACGCGCACGTGGTCGCCGACCTGGAACAGCTCGGACGGGTGGTTGACCCGGCCCCAGCTCATGTCGGTGATGTGCAGCAGACCGTCGATGCCGCCGAGATCGATGAAGGCGCCGTACTCGGTGAGGTTCTTGACGATACCCTCGACGATCTGGCCTTCCTTCAGGCGCTCGAGGGTCTGACCCTTGAGCTCGGCGCGCTCCTTCTCGAGCAGCACGCGGCGCGACAGCACGATGTTGCCGCGCTTCTTGTTGAACTTGATGACCTTGAACTTGTAGTTCTTGCCGATGAACGCATCGAGGTTGCGCACCGGACGGAGGTCCACCTGCGAACCGGGCAGGAAGGCCTTCACGCCGCCACGGATGGTGACCGAGAGGCCGCCCTTCACGCGCTGCGAGATGATGCCCTCGATCAGCTCGTCGCGCTCACACGCGGCCGAGATGTCGTCCCACACCTTGAGACGGTCCGCCTTCTCCTTCGAGAGGACGCAGAGCCCGTGCTCGTTCTCGCGTGCCTCGAGGAAGACCTCGATCCGGTCGCCCGGCTTGACGCTCACCGATCCGTCGGCACCGACGAACTCGTTGAGCGGCACCTGGCCCTCGGACTTGTAGCCGATATCGACGACTACGTAGTCCTTCGAGACCGCCACCACCGTGCCGGTGACGATCTCACCCTCTTTGAGCTCGTTCTGGAGGCTCTGCTCGAAGAGAGCGGCGAAGGAGTCTTCATCTCCCCCACCCTGAGAAAACACGTCCGTTTGCAAAGTCGTACTCCTGTTACTTGCAGGGGGTGGATTTGCGCTCGCGCGCTCCCCTGCAAAAATCGGGTGCGAGAAATACCGTGGGATCAGGGGGTTGTCAACCGAGAACGCTGAATGAACCAGATGTAGGGGGCCCTACCCCCCACGCAGGCGCACTTCGGCTTCCATACGCGACACGACCTCGTCCGCCGCGACGCCCGAGGAGTCTACCAGAACCGCGTCGTCAGCTTGCTTCAAAGGTGCGGCCGCGCGCGTGGAATCGCGCTCGTCGCGCTCGAGGATCTCCTTGAGCGTGGCGGCCTCGTCCACCGGCTTGCCGGCGGCGCGCAGCTCCTCGAAGCGGCGGCGCGCGCGCACCTCGGGCGAGGCAGTCAGGAAGAACTTGGCGCCAGCGTCGGGAAAGACCACCGTACCGATGTCACGGCCCTCGGCGACCACGCCGCCCTGCGCGCCCAGGCGCCGCTGCAGATCGAGCAGCGCCGCGCGCACCTCGGGCAGCGCCGACACCCTGGACGCGCCCTGCGAGATCTCGGGGGTGCGGATGGCGGCAGACACATCCTCGCCGGCCAGGCTGACCCGGTTGTCGCCGCCGTCGAAGCAGAAGTCGATGTCGAGCTCGCGCGCGATCGTCGCGACCGCCGGGCCGTCGTCCCAGGCGACGCCCCGGCGCAGCGCGGTCAGGGCCACGGCGCGGTAGATGGCGCCGGTGTCGAGCAGGCGGTAGCCCAGACGCGCGGCCAGGCGGCGCGAGACCGTGGACTTGCCGGCTCCTGCCGGACCGTCGATGGCGACCACGAGACGCTTCGTCATTCCACCGGGAAGGCACCACGGCGCCGCGCGCCAGTCAACAGGCTTCGAAGGCCGCGCCGCGGAGGAACCGCCAGGTCGCCAGCGACGCCCGCTCGGATTGACCCATTGCTGCAGGGAGGGATCGGGTTGGTCGGAGCTGGCGCTCCTGGCGCTCCTGGCGGCTCCTCTGCCCCGCGCCGGGGGATCCTCGTGCACCGGGCGCGCGTGGTAACGTCGACAGGTGCTGTCCGTCCTCGTCGGCGTCGACGACCACGCCTTCGGTGAAGAGCTGCGCCAGACGCGCGAAGCCGCGGGGCACGCGGTGCTGCTGGTCGGTCCGCGCGAGGTCGGGCAGTCGGGCTGGCCCGAGACGCCGCACGTGCTGGTGGTCGACGGCGACGCGCCGCAGCTCGACCTGGGCGTGCTGTGGGCCGGCTGGGGCCGGCGACCCGACAAGCCCGTGGTCATGGTGCTGGCGGCGAGCCCGCCCGCGCGCCGCGCTGCCGAGCGCATCGGCGCGCTGGTGGTGAGCAAGCCGATCTCGGTGGCGCGCCTGGCGGCGGAGATCGCGCAGGCGCGCGCCGCCCCCGGCGCACCCACGCTGACCGCATCGTACGCGCTGCGCACGATCGGCGAGGCGGTGGGCGGTCGACCCGAGGACGAGGCGGCGGCGATCGTGGCCGGCGCGGCGCGCGCGCCACTCGAGATCGTGCGCGCGGCGCTGCGTCCGGTCGCGCTGCACTACATCGCGCCCACGCCGCTCTTCGAGGTGCTGTGCGCGGGGCGCGCGCTCTCCGACGCCGAGGCGCACTTCGCGCTCGACCAGGCGGGCGCACGCACCCTGCGCACCGCCATCGACGCGGGCGGCCTGCCCGCCGAGCAGGCGGCGCGCCTGGCCTGGGCGCTGCTCTCGGGCGGCGCGCTGGTGGCGCGACCCGAGCCGCGCCTGGACGGCCCCGAACCGCACGAGCGGCTGACGGCGCGCTTCCGCGCCCACCTGCGCGCGCGCGCCAGCCTGCGCGGCGCGTCGGCGTGGCGCGTGCTCGAGATCGACCCGGGCGCGCCCGACCTGGAGGCCGAGCGGGCCGCCATCGCCTTCGCGGTGCGCTACGCGCCCGAGCGCTGGCAGGGCCTCGACCTGGGCAGCGACGCCGAGCTGGCCGCCGCGGTCTGGCAGCACATCCTGTGGGCGCGCACCACGCTGTCGACCGTGCAGGGCCGGGCCGCCCACGATCTGCGCTTCCCGCGCCCGGCCGGCGAAGAGATCCGCATGCGCCGGGTCGAGGCCGACGAGGCCGAGCAGGCCTTCCTGCGCGGACAGCGCGCGCTCGCCGCCGGCGACGCCTTCAAGGCGGTCTCCGAGCTGGCCGCGGCCGCGCGCCGCTTTCCCGACGAGCCCGACCACGACGCCTACGCCGCCTGGGCACGCGTGGTGGCCGAGGGCGCGCGCGGCGGCGACAAGACGAAGACCGCCCTGCGCGAGCGCAACTCGCTCGAATCCGCCACCTGGGGCCGGCGCCCGCGCCCGCGCTCCCTGCTCGCGCTCGGCCTCCTGTGCGACGCCGCGGGCGACGCACCCTTTGCGCGCCTGCACTTCCAGGAGGCGCTCGCGCTCGACCCGCGCTTCGTGCCCGCGCGGCAGGCGCTGGAGATGCTCGGGTAGGCGTGCGAACGCGGCCCGCAGGGCAGAAAATTGAAACGCCAGGGCTGCCAGGGGCGCAAGCTCGGACTGACCCGAGAATTCCCTTCTGGGAGTTGCGTGGGTTGCCTGCAGACCTGGCGCTCGGGTAGCCACCCTGGCGTTTCAAACTCCGCCTCTGCGGGTAGCCTTCCTCCCGCGCGCGTATACTCCCCCCGTGCCGTCCCCGTTCGATCCGCCCACCACGACGCTGGTGGTCACGCCCACCATCGCGCCGCGCTGGAAGATCTGGGCCGACGCGGTGGCCGCCGCGCTGGGCCTGAACGTGTGGGTCACGCTCGTGCTGGTGCCCGCGCTGTTCGTGGGCGCCTTCCGCACGCCCGCCGAGAGCGTGCTGGCCGCACTGCCGCTGGTGCCGCTCGGCGTGGGGCTGGCCAAGCGCTCGCCGGTCTGGCAGCTGCTGGTGTACCCGGCAGCGCTGCTGCTGCCCATCGCCTGGGCCCCGCGCGTGGTCACCGGCAACGTGCACGGTCGCTGGTCGTTCCTGGTCGTCTCGGCCAGCCTGGTCGCCTACCTGTTCTCGGTGTCCTTCTTCTCGTCGTTCCACGATCCCACGCCGCCCGCGCGCACGCGCTCGCTGTCCTCGGCGGCCAAGCCGGTCGCGCCGCGCTGGCGCCGTCGCTTCCGCCTGTACTACGTGCTGGCGGTGCTGTCCGCGGCGCTGCCCGGCGCCATGCTGTATGCGGTCAACTTCTCGTCGACCAACCTGGGCGCGCTGCGCGATCGCTACACCGGGCGCGTCGGCTCGATGGCGGCGCTGCTCAACCTGGGCGTGCTGGGCCTGTGGATGCTGCTGTTCGCCTGGGCCTTCGTGGGCGTGCTCAAGCGCCATCGCACCGGCGATCCCCAGCTCGCCGCCGAGCTGCAGGCGCTGCGCAAGAGCGCGCGCCGCGGCACGCCCCGCCCGGTCTTCTACCTGTGGGTCACGCTCGCGCTCGGGCTCATGGGCGCCCTGGTGTTTTTGCGGTATCGTTGAGGCGACCGTCGTGCGACGCCATCTGTTCGAGATCCTTTCCGTGCTGCTGATCGGCGGCAGCATCGTGTTCTTCTACGAGTGCGCCGGCTACCTGGCCAAGCGCGACTACGTGGCCTCGATCATCCTCATGGGCATCGGCGTGGCCGTCATCGGTGTGGGCAAGGAGCTGGCGCGGCTGGCCCTGGCCCAGAAGGACTGACGTGCGTGCGCGCGCCGCGACGCTGGTCCTGTGCGGCGTCGCCTGTACGTGCGCGTGCGGCGGCGGCAAGCCGGCCCGCGCGCCCGCGCGCCAGAGCCGCGTCGCGGCCGGCGAGCACTGGACCGGCTCGCTCTCGCCCCGGCCGTCGCCCGACGCGGTCGCGGTGGCCGAGGTGAACGGCGACACCATCTGGGACGCCGACGTGGCCCGCCACGCGGCCGCGCGTCACCTGGACGCGCGCGCGGCGCTCGACGAGCTCATCGAGCTCGAGCTGCTGGCGCAGGCGGCGCAGAAGCGCGGCCTGAGCGACGATGCCGAGGTCGCCGAGGCGCGCAAGCAGGCGCGCACACGCGCACTCCTGCACGGCGACTTCGCGGCCGGCTTCAAGAGCCCCGCCGACGTGCCCGAGGCCGACATCGACCTGGTCTGGGGCAACCCGAAGATCTACCTGCGCTTCAACCACCAGCTCTACCACGAGGTGCGCTACCTCCGCGTCGAGCTCAAGAAAGACGCCAGCCCCGCCGAGGTCGAGGCCGCACGCGTGCAGGCCGAGACCCTGCGCGCCGCCGCGCTCGCCGCCGCTCCCGCCAGCAAGGATGCCTTCGGCGAGGCGGTGATGGCGGCCGCGCAGCCGCTGGGCATCAAGGTGGTGATGGCGGATCACGCGGCCACCCAGGGCGGCACGGTCAAGGAGTTCCTCGACGCCGCCATGGCGCTCACCAGGGTCGGCGACCTCTCGCCGGTCACACGCACCCCGTGGGGCTGGGACGTGCTCTACCTCTACAACGTCATCCCTGACGTGCATCAGAGCAAGCAGCAGGCCACGCCCGAGCTGCGCAAGCTCATCTTCGAGGAGTCGCGCCGGCGCGCCTTCGTCGGCTGGGCCGAGCGCCTGGTGCACGCGGCGCGGGTGGTGCGCCACGACGAGCTGCTCTACGACGATCCCAGCGACGAGCCGCCGGTCAAGCCGCAGCCATGACCACGCCCTTCTCTGCCATCCTGCAGGAGACCGTCGAGCGCGTGCCCGGCGCCATCGGTGCCATCTTCGCCGACTCGGAGGGCGAGGCGGTCGAGCTGGCCGGCACCCAGCACCGCCACGAGCTGCAGCTGGTCGGCGCGCACTACGGCGTGATCCTGAACAACGTGCAGGCGCTGCTGCGCCTGTTCCACTTCGGCGAGGCGGTCGAGATCGTGCTCCAGCACGAGAAGGTCGATCTGTGCGTGATGGTGGTCGGCGATGGCTACTACGTGGTCCTGGCCATCGGCGCGGGCGGTCACCTGGCCACCGCGCTGCGCGAGGCGCGCGCCTGCGCCGCCGGGCTGCGCCGGGAGATGTACGCGTGACGCGCGTCGTCGCTTTTGCCGCCCTCCTCGCCGTCGTGGTCGCGGCGCGCCCGGCCCGCGCCACGGTGCGCGACTATGACTCCGAGAACCCCGAGTGGACCGGGCTGTCCGAGCTGACCACGCTGGCCCGGAATGCCGGCTACACCGTCGAGCCCACCGAGCATGCCGACTGGGAGAAGCTCGACCCCGCGCGCGACGTGCTGTTCATCCTCTACCCGACCATGCCGATCGATCCCGGCCAGGTGTCGACCTGGATCCAGGCGGGCGGGCACGTGCTCATCGCCGACGACTTCGGCAAGTGCGACGACGTCTTCGCGGAGCTGGGCCTCGTGCGCGAGCCCGCGCGCGGCGTGCACCCGGCGCGCTGGTACGAGGACAACCCGGCGCTGCCGGTGGCGTCGTCGTGGGCTGACGACCATCCGCTCGCGCGCGACCTCGACGAGCTGTACACCAATCACCCGGCGGTCTTCCGGGTCACGCGCGGCACGCCCGACGTGGTCTTCGGCTTCGGCAAGGGCGAGGCCGTGGTGGTCGCGGGCAAGCTGGGCGACGGCCGCTTCGTCGCCCTGTCCGACCCCAGCGTGCTCATCAATGGCATGCTCGCCTTCGACGCCAATGCCGGCTTCGCCAGCCGCCTGGTCGACTTCCTCGCCCCCGAGGCGAGCGTGTCGGGCTCAGGCGGCGCGCGCCTCCTGCTCATGACCCACGGCTTCGTGCTCTCGGGCGTGCCGCCCGAGCCGGCGCGCAGCGAGCTGGGCCTGCCCGGCGCCGCGGGCGCCCTGCGCGACACCGGCCGCTGGCTGCGCGAGCTCGAGCAGTGGCTGCCCGACGACCAGGCGCTGCGCGCCGCGGCCGTGCTGGTGGCCTTCGCCCTCGTGCTCGCCGGCATGGCGCTCCTGCCCCTGGCGCGCGCGCAGAAGCTGGACGGCTCGTGGACCAAGGCCCACGGCGGGCACGAGCGGGTCGACTTCGAGAAGCTGGTCGAGAACTACGACGATCCCAGGTGGGACGGCAACTTCGCCTTCCCCGCCGCGCTCCTGCGCGAGAACGTCGAGGCGCGCCTTCAGCCCTTCGCGGGCACGCCCGAGCCGCTCGGCCTGGCCGCCGACGAGCTCATCCGGCGCGTGCGCATCCGCGCCGGCGCGCGCGCCGCCGAGGCGGTCGCCGCCGACCTGGATCGTCT
>OBEQ012800106.1_pt1 | contig 10768 bp, 11 predicted proteins | sample 1670901 | NCBI WGS metagenome assembly OBEQ01 (sample SAMEA104232315, study PRJEB22302) | groundwater metagenome | biome: forest; feature: aquifer; material: groundwater | place: USA | collected 2011-08-07 | depth 5.4 m | reverse complement strand
CGGTTGTCATCAGAGACGGTCGAGTTGCTAACAGCACTTCTTGAGCATCCGGACATGGCAAGCAGCGTCAAGGATCGCCTTGGCTCTGTGCCACGCTCGGAAGTTTCTGTAATAATGGACCGACTGCTCGACCGGGCTCGTCAGGAGCAGGAATGGGGAGTACCGCCCATTTTGCAAGCATGTTTAGTGGTTGCCGAGGTCGACCCACCACAAGGGCAACGACTTGCAGGTTTTCTTAAAGAACGTCCGAGCGCGCAAGTCAGAGCGAACATTGTTCCGAAAATTGCGGACCAGGTATGGGCGAAAAGCGTCTTCTCAGCTTGGGAGAAGGATGACGATGTAAGCACGCCCGTTAAGAATGCGATCAAGCAGCGAGGGGAGAATGGGAACATCTCAGTCAAGTAATGGATCACCATCCGGTGTCCCAATGGTGCCGCCATGGGTCCCGGATATTCCATTGCCATCGTCACCTCCAGAAGGGAACCCCGAAGTTGCCCCGAATGATGGCGAGGAGCAAGACAGGCGACCTCGCACTGAGCCTAGACAACCTATTCCCATTGCACCGGCAGGACGGTTTGGCAATGCCAGACGCAGCTTGGGCGTATACGCGCACAGCGGAGACCGAGGCAGCATGCGGCGAGGAGTGGGAGGCTATATCTTACGCGGATATGGGGGGAGCACGACTGCTACGCGGCGTTTTGGCGGTACTGCCCAGACAGCAAACATCTTGTACTCTGCTCTTTCTGGTGGTGCCACCAATCCATATGCAGCGCCTGGAGGCCAACTTGACCCTGTTCTTATGTCGGGCCGTTCGGCTGATGCCGTCATGGATGCGGTAGTTGAGGCTGTAAGGCCAGTTGACGGCACGCAGGACGCGGAGGCTAGCCGCGCCGCGATCAAAGATGCACTTGCGGATGTGCTTACAAGGTTTCCCGATGCCGATTTATTGAACCTAGAAGAGCAGCATCGAGAGCTGGCTATTGAGCGCTTTGTCTCTTCGGACGTGTTTCGTCGATTCGATCTGGATATTGGGAAGACCATACGAGATAAGGCACCAAGCGCTGTGGCAGGACTTGCGAGACTCAAAGAGGTTCGCGAATACATCCGGGAGACTGTTGCCGCGTCATTCCGTAAACTAAGGGATGCTGGGCAACGGTTTGTGGCGGATCGCATCACGCAGATAGTGCAGAACGCACTTAGAGAGACTTTTCAGGTCTTCGAGGGGTATGCAGAATGAAAATCACCTGTGCACTTTCCGGTTTTGACTTTTCTACCACCGACAGCGATCTCAATATTGTCTTGTATGGTCATGCGGACGACCCCTCACGGGGTTCAGTTGGGGGTGCGTTGAAAAATAAGATTGTCCGGAGCAAACTTTTTCCAACTCCAAGAGCGTGGGATTTGTTGTCATTGGCATTGGCCATCGTTTCTACCGATCTGGCTGGTCATCGTGATCACAGTCCCGATGGATGGACGAGGGAGTTCGACCTGACCGTTTCGGTTGCGGACGCTCCATTCTGGAATGCCAATGCGGCGATAGTGCAGAGGCTACTTGCATATCTCACCACTGACCGATGGACGCTCCGATTCGTAGAAGGCGGACTACTTCCCGCTCCTGACAACAATCCGACCTTCCCAGTTGAAGATTGCGTTGTGTTACTATCGGGCGGACTAGACAGCTATGTGGGTACCATCGACCTGGTGTCCGCTGGGAAAAGGCCGTTCGCCATCAGTCAAATCGTGCGGGGCGATGCAGATAAGCAGAGCTCCTTCGCCGCTGAAATCGGCGGTGGGTTGCGACACTTACAGTTCAACCACAACGCGGATGTTCCCAATCCTGAAAATCCACCCTCTCAGCGGGCACGTTCGATCGTTTTTCTCGCCTATGGGGTGTTTGTAGCTACCACGCTCGCGCGCTACCACGCCGGCGAAGAAGTCACACTTTATGTTTGCGAAAACGGTTTTATCGCAATTAACCCTCCGTTGACTGGTGGCCGCCTTGGTAGTCTGAGCACTCGCACTGCCCACCCCCTCGTGCTGTCCTTATTCCAGCAATTGATAGATGCAGCTGGATTACGAGTTAGTATTGTTAATCCGTACCGCTTCAAAACCAAGGGAGAGATGTTAAAAGAATGCGCGGATCAAGTCTTGTTGGCATCACATGCTTTCCAGACAACGAGCTGCGGCCGCTTCAAGCAGTTTGGCTACAAACATTGCGGGCGATGTGTTCCCTGCCTTGTTAGGCGTTCGGCATTCCATGCCTGGAAGGGCGAAGACTTGACCTACTACAAGTATGGTAATCTTTCAATGGATGACAAAGACCATGCGCATTTCGATGATGTTCGTTCGACACTGATCGGCATTGCCGAATATGACGAAGTGGGGATTAACCGATGGTTAGGAGCGACGCTCAGCTCTGACCTTGTAGCAAACAAAGAAGAATTGCGACAAACTGTCGCACGTGGTCTGAATGAGATTCGAGCACTGTTTAAGGAACTGGGCGTTAAATGATCGATTTTCACATACATCTTGATCTGTATCGCGATCCACATGCAGTGGCTAGGGAGTGTAGAGATCGAGGCATCCATATTCTGTCCGTTACAACAACTCCAAGCGCGTGGAAAGGCACATCAGCGCTGGCAGTGCCAGGCTCGCGAATCTGGACCGCTCTTGGCCTGCACCCTCAAATCGCACACCAACGCAGAAGCGAACTGGATCTCTTTGACACTTTTTTGCCCAATGCGACATACGTCGGCGAGGTTGGCCTTGACGGGTCTCCAGAGTTCAAGAAGCACTGGGACGATCAGCTCACAGTCTTCAATCACATTCTTGAGAGCTGCACACGCGCAGGCGGGCGTACAATGTCCATCCATAGCCGTCGAGCTTCATCTGTGGTGTTGGATAGGTTGGAGTCATTTCCCAATGCCGGGATACCTATCCTGCACTGGTTTTCGGGGACTAGGCGCGATATGGATCGAGCGATTTCTTTGAACTGCTGGTTTAGTGTGGGTCCCGCCATGCTTATTACTGCGAAAGCCCGTGACTTGATTAGCCAAATGCCGCGTAACCGAATTTTGACGGAGACAGATGGGCCTTTTGCGCAAGTTGATGGGCAGAGTGCGATGCCCTGGGATGCGCAACGAGCTGTTGTTCAGCTGGCGGCCTTGTGGGAAATACCACTGAAGGATGTTGAACAAATGTTATTTAGCAATCTACAGCATCTCACTGCACATTTGTAAATATTGTGATTGAATTGAAGTCGATATTTTTATCAATAAGGACAGAATTTACTGATGGAATTCCGCATTTCTGACACATTTACTGACAGCCTCTCCAAGCTGACCGGCGAAGAGCAGAAGGCCGTGAAGACAACGGCCTTTGATCTGCAACTGAACCCCGCCAATCCGGGCATGCAGTTCCACAAGCTCGATAAGGCAAAAGACAAGAACTTCTGGTCAGTCCGGGTCAGCAGCGACCTCAGGATAATTGTCCATAGGAGCGATGAAAGTCTACTTTTGTGTTACGTTGCCCACCATGACGATGCATATCGCTGGGCAGAAAAGCGCAAAATGGAAATCCACCCGAAGACAGGTGCGGCACAATTGGTGGAAATTCGGGAGCGGATCGAAGAGATCACCATTCCCAAGTATGTTGAGGTGGTTCAGCCGACGCAACCTAAGCTGCCATTGTTTGCGCATGTCTCAGCAGATGTGCTGCTCAACTATGGCGTGCCGGAGGAGTGGCTGGAGGATGTACGAAAGGCTGATGAGGATTCTCTGTTGGTTTTGGCCGATCATCTGCCTGGGGAGGCAGCCGAGGCATTGCTCGACCTAGCAACCGGAGTCACGCCACAAATCGCGCAGCCAGTAGGTCCAGGAGCCGACCCCTTCAGACATCCAGACGCACAACGTCGGTTCCGGGTGATGAGCAACGTGGAAGAATTGGAACGCGCTCTAGACTACCCATGGGAGAAATGGACTATCTTTCTGCATCCGGCCCAACGGCAATTAGTTGAACGGGATTACAGCGGCCCGGCTAGGGTATCGGGATCGGCAGGAACGGGTAAGACTATCGTTGCACTGCATCGCGCTGTTTACCTTACTCGCTCCAACCCTGATGCAAGGGTACTTCTAACCACATTCTCAGACACCTTGGCGAATGCGCTCAGAACGAAACTGAAACGACTGATCGGCAATGAGCCGCGTCTCGGCGACCGGCTTGAAGTTCACGCTATGAATGCAATCGGCCGGCGGCTCTATGAGTTGAATTTTGGTCGGCCAAAAATTGCAACCCGAGAAGTGATAACAGATTTTCTGAATAGAGCCGCTCAAGGCGTTAAGGAACAAAAGTTCAGCCCCCATTTTTTGTTGACCGAGTGGGAACAGGTGGTTGATGCGTGGCAACTTGATACCTGGGATTCTTATCGTGACGTTACCAGACTGGGACGAAAGACTAGATTACCTGAAAAGCAACGGATCTTGCTCTGGTCAATCTTCGAAAAGATTCATTCCAGTTTGAATGAGCAACAGTATGTAACCTATTCAGGAATGTTTAGCCGGCTGGCATCCCATCTGGCAAAAGGCAAGCATCTGCCGTTCGACTTCACCGTCGTGGACGAGGCGCAGGATGTCAGCGTGGCACAGCTTCGCTTTCTTGCAACGCTCGGAGGCGGTCAGTCTAACAGCCTTTTCTTTTCCGGTGATCTTGGGCAACGAATTTTCCAACAGCCTTTTTCATGGAAGTCACTCGGCGTTGATGTCCGCGGACGCTCTCAGACTCTGCGAATTAATTACCGAACTTCTCATCAGATCAGGATGCAGGCTGATAGGCTGTTAGGACCTGAGCTGGCTGACGTCGATGGAATTACAGAAGAACGGCGCGGGACTATTTCGGTGTTTAACGGTCCGCAGCCGCTCATTGTGGCATATGCCACGCCGGAAGAGGAAATCGAGGCGGTGGGCAAGTGGCTTGCCGAGAGGATCGGCGAGGGTACTAACCCCCATGAAGTCGGTGTTTTCTTGCGGTCGGCGAAAGAGCTGGCCCGGGCACGTGCCGCAGTTGAGAAGGCCGGGCTCAAATTCAAGGTGCTCGACGAGAATGTGGAAACGGCGAGTGATTGCGTATCGATCAGCACTATGCATCTTGCGAAAGGCCTGGAGTTTCGTGCCGTTGTTGTTATGGCCTGTGACGATGAGATCATCCCCCTTCAGGCGCGCATCGAATCGGTCACCGATGACTCGGATCTTCAGGAAGTCTACGACACCGAACGGCATCTGTTGTATGTCGCCTGCACCCGTGCCAGGGATCATCTGCTTGTGACGAGCGGTGACGAACCGTCAGAATTTTTGGATGACCTGAGGATGTGAGTTAGAGGAGCGCAAGGACTGTGCAGATCCCTACTTAAGAAGCTCCCTGATATTTTGCTCTATATTACTTAAGTGCAATCCCAGCCATTCTTTTTTGTAGCCTTTATATTCTTCTGACAGCTTTGTTGCCTTGTCCTTTAATGCCTTCAGGTTGATCCTGGAAGAGTCAAGCTTGATATCAGCGAAGACGACCTCTTTTTTTAAGTCGTTGACAGCTACAAGATCAATCTCGTTCTGGTTTCCTCTTTCCCAATATGTTCCGATCCGGTTATATCTGCCGGACTCGGCGAAGACCTGCTGGTAGAAACTCTCAAGGATGCGTCCGGTATAGGTGGAATAATCTCTGTTGATGATTTCCCTGATATAGCTGAAATTGCCTGTCTCGACCGCAGAACGGTTTTTGAATATAAAACGGAACCAGAAGGCCAGGAAATTATCAATGATACGATACTTCTGGAGTCGTGAATTCGGTTTGGCATTTATAGGTTTGAGCTTTGCAATGAGGGCGTAATCGGTTTCAAGCTTTGCCAGATATGCCCCAGCATGTATTTCGAGCACAGATTCAATCTCTGTTCTGGCGGACTTGCCGGAAGCTATCAGTTCCAGGATCGAAAAGTACGTGCCGTATTCTTTGCCGAATTCTTCGACAAGAAGGCTCCTGCCCTCATTCAGAAAAGGAGAGTTGTCGACAAGGATAAAGTCAACCATGCTGTCAAACTGAAAAACATCATTTGATGCAAGGATGTCGATGTATTTAGGCATACCACCGGTAATAGCGTAACAATCAAATAGCGTTTGTCCATCCTTATGGCCATGATCAGCCAGAATGGTATGCATATCCCTGATAGAGAAGGGCCTGAGAAATAATATTCTGTCAGCCCTGCCGAACAGTGGTTCCTTTGACTCCTCAAAAATCTTATGCATGAGGGAATAGACAGAACCGATACAGATCAGGTTGAGCCTGCAGGATGATTTATTTACATCCCAAAGGTGCTGAATGTCGGAGTAGACCGAGGGATTGATATTATAGAACTCCTGAAATTCATCAATGATCAGCGTAAAGCGTTCCTTTCTTGAGAACTCAATAAGCAGCATAAAGATATCTTTAAAGGTCTTTATCTCTCCTATGACAGGGAGGGGAAAGTATTTTCTGATCTCTTCAAGATATTCCATGCAGAGCAGATGCTCAGATTTCTTCGAGACAAAGAGATAGAGATGTTTGTGTTTCTGTGTAAATTCGAGTGCAAGCATGGTCTTCCCGACCCTGCGGCGTCCTGTAATTACGGTCAATCTTGCGGACTTGGCGGCCTGATCGTAAAGCTTGCTCAACTCTGCCAGTTCGTTCTTTCGGTTATAGAATTTCATTTCATACCTTTATCGTAATATACATTACGGTAATTAAAATTACAATGAAAGCCATCAGGAAATCAAGTGCTTTTTAAGCTGCCCAAGTAATCGGTGCTACTACGAATATCTGGTATGAAGGATTCTTCGGATCGTACTTGCCACCGTCGAACATTGTGATGCAAGTGGATCGATAGTGTATCTTTGATGCTTTGCAAATATGATATTATTGATACCTTGGGCTAAGTCCATAAAAAGCCTCTAATCTCAATCAGTCGGTGAAGATTGCGTTGATCTTCTTTGGACCACTTTTGCTCTAACTTGTTGTGTTTGTCGAGAGCCTCGTAGTATTTCGCATACTTTTTCTTGTCGGGCTTAACCAACTCGGATAAATCTGAGTGAGGCGCTTCCTTCCATTTCATTGGAGGCGCAGTCAACCGCTCATCGTCAAGAGGGCTTTTCCTGTTTGGCCTGATCTCCTTCCACCAGCGATACAAGCTTTTTATTTCTCTCCATCCCCGCCTATGTAATCCGTCGGAATTCCAGTCGATTGTCTCAGGATGTTCTTTCTCAACGAAATCCACTAAGACCTGAAATGCTGCATGCAAAAGCACCTGATCTCTGTCGCACCATCCTTTGCCCAGAGTTTCTATCTTGAGGTATCTCATCTTCCTGACTCGTAATACACGTCTGCTGTTTAACGCAGGCGTCAACGGTAAATACGAAGTTCGCTCTTTCCGAAAAAGAATATAGCACAAAGCAAAATGTAAAGCAAAAGCCCGAAAAAAAGCACAAAGCCCCATTTTCTATTCATATGGGATATCACTTCCGCCGGCATGCCTCTTAAAATAAGGGCATGCCAGTCCATGCTGTTCTTAATCTTATGTCCGAGGACCTTAGTGCCGCCCAGAACGTCGGCTGTTGTCATCATCCTCATATAGCGGCGGCGATGAATATTGGGATTGTATCTCATAGTATCCAGAATTCCAATTCCCCCGTGGCCTTCTCAAAAACTTCCTGAGGCGTCAGCTTTGTCGTATCTATCTCGATTTCTGAAGGCAGATCCTTAGAATGCTTGAACATCTTTCTTACAAATTCATATTTGTCCCGATACTCATCGCTAAACAGCCAATCTCCGCCCCGCTCACTCTTCTTTTTCTTGCCGAGTCTCTCGTAAAGGACCTTTCTCAGCGCTGTCAGCTTGATCGTCACAATCCTTGAGAATGGAAATGCATCTCTTAGAAATCGTTCCCTGCAGTTCAGACCGGTCGTTTCAAGGATACAGTTCGCCCACTTTCGTCTTGAAAGGTCCCGAAAAAGGGCCACCCATGCATCTGCTTCGCCTTCACCGGTCGAAGGAAACTTGGCACGATATGCGCCGATATAATACACCGGCAGCCGATAAAATGATGAAAGCTTTTTGCCAAGCGTTGTCTTCCCTGCGCCGGGAAGGCCGATTATGTGAAGGATGGGTAGAGGTACCATGCAAAATAACGCTTATTTAAAAATGCCAGTCGTCCTAATGCAACGTTATGATTGATAGATGCCTCGTCAAATCGATCGGGGATTATGCCGACCAGGCCAACACCATCGCCGAGCTGGATGTTCGAAATTATTGAGGCATCGTAAAGGCCAGAGACGCGGAGCCGGCAGGTAACAAGTAAACTGTAAGACTGTAAAAAGTAAGCCGTCGTTTGTAAACCGTAAGATGGTGTATAGGGGTTCGCGGCCCAGGCTATTCTTCTTTAAGGTGGCTAAATAGCTTTACCACCCCCGATTGACGCTATCGGGCTTCGGGCTAACCTGCCTCACGGCAGTTTCGCACTTGCTCCCCTGTCTCTGTCGTCTCCTATTCGTCTTTATAGTTTACCGTCGCCGAATGATTAGCCGCATGAACCTGGTTAACCAGATGCCTGAGATCCCGAAGGCTGTCCTGGTACCCCTTGTATGTTTCAGTGAACTTGTGGCGCGGTTCCTGGACTATATCGCGTCCTTCCTTATGAATCACACGCCTGTAAGAAGACTTTTCAACCCGCGCGGCAACAGCCTTAATGTCGCCAAGCAAATTCTTCCTGACCTCTAACGCCTCCGCAACTGATATTTCCTTGCCCTCATATTCGATCTGCGTATCGAAATTCGTCTTCTGAATCTCCTGGTTGAGTTTGACACGTTTGGTCTGAAGTTTCTTGAGTCTGTTTTCGATCTCTTTCTGATTGAAGTCCGTTGCCGAGTCTTTGTCTTCATCGTCGTCATTGTGAAAGAAACCGCGCTTTTTGGAAGATTCGCCGAGAAGGCCCTCCAACAGTTCCGCATGGCGGTCATACTCGTTCCTGAGTTCAATGGCCTCATAAAGGTAGAGATTCCCTTTTTTATCCGGCATGGTTTACCTCCTTTTTTTGATGTAGGTGATGTTATTATACTTGTGTGTATATATTAAGTCAACTATTATTCATGTATGACATTGCCAAGCGCAGCCGTTTAATTGTAAACAAGATATGTGGAAAATCTCGGGCGGCGCTTAAAATACTATAGAGAACAAATCGGATTATCACAGATTGATCTGAGTGAGAAGAGTAACATCTCTCAGGCCAGCATAGCAAGAATAGAATCGGGGAAACAGAAGAACCTCAAGAGAGAGACAATGAAGAGACTTGCCGATGGACTGGGCATTTCCTTAACTCAGCTCATGGAGCCCGTCACTGCGGTGAGGGAAGAGGAAACTGTCTACGCCTCGGCAAGAATAGTGCCCGTCTTAGAAATAAAAGATATTGATGCCATGAAAGACCTGGGCGCCTTGGCCAGGAAGGCCGGTACCTCCGAACCTTCCCTGTCTTCAGACAAGAATGCCTTTTATCTTAAGGTTACTGCGGGTCTCACTGTCCGGCCCGTCATAGAAGAAGGGGACTTGATCTTAATTGAACCGAAAGCGGAGATTAAGGAAGGCGATATTATCCTTTTTTTGTCGGCTGAAAAGAAATGTCTCGGTAAAATTTACTTCCCTTACGATTATCTGTTGATTCAACCTCTTGATCAGGATTTGCCGCCTGTTATGCTCAGGAAAAAAGAAAAAAACAGGCGTCCCGTAAAAATACTTCGAGTCAGCGGGATAAAGAAATAATCTGCCGTTGCCGGGATAGGGGGGTATCATTCCCGCCACATGGCGGAAATGATACCCCCCTATCTTATTTCCTTGCCGAGCGCAGCATGCTCAACATCATAGTATATTTTGTGCGTAATTTGTCGTCTATTCGTTGATTTATTAAGCCTTTTGTATATTATTTCCTGATTTCACTCTATTGTGCAACCTCATCTCAAAAAGGTGACAAATACAAGGGGCAAGTTTCAGAATTCGCCATTATGAGATGGAGGAAGTGGGAGGCTAAAGGCGTGAAGAGGGGGGGGTAGAAAAGGGCCATTTGGCATTTTTCTACCCCCCCCCAAGACTGAGGTGACGGCCTTGGCAATTTCAGGGACACCACACCTAATTCACATTTAGGATGTGGTCATACCCGACACGAATTGCGACGACGTACCCGCTACGGTTCTGAAAGGCACTCCCAGAAGACCGTTGCGCAAAAAGTCGGTTGTGAGGCAGAAGAAGATCCCATCGTTAACAATTTTTTCTTCCTTTAGTGCATGGAACGCTTTTATAAGGTTGTTAATCTTATAGTCTGTCGGGCAAAGTACGATCACCGTGCCCGTCATTGACACTATTTTTCTAATTAATGTTCCAGACGAACGAGTACCTTCATCCAGTTCGATTTTTAGATACTTAACGTGTGTTCTGCATTCTGACTCGATAATGTCCGTCAAGACGATTAGATCCGGATACGTCGCTCTTCTTTCAGCAGCATTGACCTCTATCGTCCAGTAAGGATGCACGATACATTTTTCTAATTTGGCCTTATCTTGATTAATCGCTCTTATTACCTTCCTAACGCGGATTTCATGTTTTCGCAGCCAGCTTATCTTTTTAGTCTTTCTCGAAACTGTCCTGAACATATTTCCCGGCATTGCTGCGTTTCGTCTTTTCATTTGTCCTCCTTTGAAATATTCCT
>OBEQ012468364.1_pt1 | contig 10768 bp, 11 predicted proteins | sample 1670901 | NCBI WGS metagenome assembly OBEQ01 (sample SAMEA104232315, study PRJEB22302) | groundwater metagenome | biome: forest; feature: aquifer; material: groundwater | place: USA | collected 2011-08-07 | depth 5.4 m | reverse complement strand
ATCTCGCCCAACGTCGCCACGGCCACCGTGAAAAAGTCCAACTGGGGGCCGCCCTTAAGCGGGCGTCGCAATCCGAATGGTAGCTATACCATCGGGTCAGGCGACACCGCCTGGGCCATGTGGCTCAACTTTGCCGATGGGCAAAGCTGGGCAGATTTTTCAGCTGCCTTCGCGCAGCTGAATGGCTTGTCCGACGCTGGGAAACTCCAGGTCGGTCAAGTTGTGGTGATTCCGGCAGGCTAACGCCTCCGCGATTCACGACAAGCGTCCCCAACCCCGGGACGATAAAACAAACAGAGGCGTAATTTAGCTTCTGTGGGGGAAACTTCCGTTTCTCTTTCGAGGAAACAGAATGCAGTGTTTCGGGTTGCCGGGGCTGAAGCGGGATGCTCTTCCTAGGTGACCGTCTCACGGTTCTGTGGAATCGGAAGAAGACGATATGTTCCAGAGGTACGTAATCCTCTTCAAAAAACTACCAGGGGTAATCCATCCTCTGAGAAAAAAATGGCAAGGTTTTCAATCCTTGATCGGAAAATGACGGTTCTACCAAGCGGGTCACGTTGTGAGCGTGATACGCTGTCTCTCGTACCAAGGAGACTAAGACTAACCAAAGGCGGCTGGTAGGGTATTCTTCACCCACAGCAACCAAAAGTGACAGCTCTTTTTGAGCCATCGCTTACGCCTTTGGAAGAGGTAGCCTACGCACCCGCTTCACAGGAGCAAACGAGTCACCCCTCGGGAGCTCTGTCGCTGATGGATTCCTAAACCCCTTGGGAATCTTCTAAGTCAGGACATATCTGAAGCGGATCGCCCCCGGTTTGTTGCGAAGCCCCCTTCTCTAGAGTGGAATATTCCTTCACCTCATGGAGGAAGCCCATTTACGAGAAAGCCTTTGAATTCAATTCAAAGGTGCGAGCAGCAAACATTGCGGTCTTGGGCCATCTGGCCCAAGAGGAAGAGAATGTGATGTGGTCCCATGGGGGATCACAAAAGGTAAAAGAAGTAAGTAAAAGACGAGATTGCACATGCGTGCGATCACTTCCGATAGTTTTCTATCGGTAACGTCAGTTACTTTACTTTCCTTTTTCCTTTCACAGCCTTACCTCTTCCTTTCTTCTATATCCATCTTACTCCAGTTTGCAACTTCTTAAGTTGCAATAGCGGGTTAGATGGATATATACCGCCGTAGCCTTGTTGCATTTTCAAGGCGAAGGGGTATATCTACCAAGGTAGATAGCGGAAAGGAAGAGAAGCAAATGTTCTTCCGGAAGCGGAGGGCTGACTGTTGGCCCCAACACTATCGGCCCTCCACTCTTGGAAGAAATAAAAGATTGCCAAATTGCAAATTGTCTAATTGCGATATTTTTAACACATATGATGCCTGACAGATTTGGTCGACGAAGAGACAGACTACAACGAAGCTCCGGAATGGAGACTGCTTTGGCGGCTTCAAAGCTCATTTACGGAGACGAAAGTCTTGGCAAAATTTATGCCGACCATAGAATGACGCCGGCAGTGCGCATGGGTCTTGCATGGGTATGCCAGGGACTTAATTTATGCTTACCCGGCTCAAGCTTGTCTACCCCGGCTTTCCTTGAGGCACCCATAGGAAAGGATCGAGCAGTACTTTTTGATTTCCTTTGGCAGCAGATTAAACGGGCTCTCGTTGTAAGCGCAGTAGAACTGACGGATCTGTATGTAAGCCATGATCTTTTTGGCATGGCCAATGTCGAGATTCGTGAGTCATCCGTCATTTATTTGCTGAAACATATTAAAAATATACAGGACCTGCTCGAAGCTATCTCGAACGAACCGCTTCACCTCATAAAATCTCCGTCATCAAACGATGTGAGACGCATATACGCGGGATCAAATAGCATGATAATGGGATCATTTGAGGGTAAGTCACGAGTGAGAATACGGAAAAGAGTTGCTAATGAAAGCAACGTTCATTTTGAGCTTTACACTGGACGACCGCATCAAGATGAGGAAATTTTTTCCCACGAGCGAGGAGAGTATATGGGAGTCCGTCTGGATTTTAAACGCTTCAATTCGTCAGGACCGTCTCCGCATATAGATATTCTGCTTCCAGATGCTCAACTACTATTGGGAAATGATCTCGAACATCGGCTTTTCTCTGCCCCTCTTGAGACAGGGAAGTCAATAGAAGATTGGGACGATGTCCAGATGATTATCGATTACATTGATCTTTGGGCCGAGAGAAATGGGTAAATTCGATAGTACATTGACCCGACAAAAAAATGATGTCACAACTTGCACCCGCTGGCATCCCGCGGCTCAATCACTGCAATCCCTCTTTCCTGCATAATAAAGAACAATTACTTAGGCTATAAGTTATATTTTTTCCTCTTTGTTGTATACTGTGCGGACTCTCTCAAAGAGAGATTGGCCCGTTCAACGGGTATTTTCCCGTGCAATGGGACCTAGCACCTTAACAATAGAGGTAAGCGGAAACCCGAAGTTATAGGATGGATAACATATTGTGAGAACCATGTCTTGCTTGTTTCTTCACGATTGTTTTCCTTGCTTTTAACGAACGGTTATCCTCTTCTACAAAAAAGTTAATCATCAGCAGGGCTTACGCACCTCGTTCCTGTTCGAGCGTAGCGTGAGCGAAGTCGAGAACTTCTCGATTCGGCTTTGGAGCCTCGCTCGAAGAATAAAATGCGTAACTCCTGCATCAATTAGCTTTCTGTTGTGGGAAGCGAAAGGGAGAAAAGCTTCTTTCCTTTCTCTTGCTTCCCGCAACCACAATGGAGTGGATTTGTGCGAAAGCTTTCGTCCCGAGGCGGATGCCCGGGAACTTTTCACCCAAGGTGCGTAACCCCACCGGGTTGCGCGCACTCAGTCGGCTAAAGGGGGAAGAAGTCAAACTGCCGATCGAGCTAAAGGAGGTCAAACCATGGCTCGAAAGATTGCTGTACCCCTACTAATTCTAGTAGGGCTGGTCCTGACGGCTCACGCCGTTTGGGCCGACTGGGTCGAGAAGCCAATTCTCGATCTCACAGTCGACTGTAATAGTCGGCTGAACGCTACTGTTAGGGCAGCCCCTAATAGTGGCGGAGACGTAGACTTTACCGTTTACGTCTACCTCCGGGTGAACGATCAATATGTACTGATCGGCGATCCAGCGATCGCGACCCACCTGGAGCCGGGGGAGAGAAAAGACTTTTCTTTTCCTCTCTCGCGTAACACTGCTGAAAAGCAGGGTTACATAGACATAACCTGGCGAAGCCCTGGCGGGCTTGGTGCAGGTTACGGCCGGAGGAATTGGGACTATTGTGAAGCCCCTAGTCCTACTCCAATGGCCACTGGGACGCCACAGCCCACGGCTACTGCGACAGCATCGCAGACGCCTACGGCTACGGCTACTCCCACAGCCTCGCCCTCGCACTCGCCAACCGCGAGTTCGACGGCTACGGCTAGCGCGACACAGACGGCGACACCCTCGCCAACTGTGACGCCGTGGTGGCGGAGCAGAGTATGGTATTTACCATTCGTACTCTGGCAACCATCGCCAACGCCGACGTCGACGCCCACAGTGACGCCAACGCCGACGAACAGTCCGACGGTCACCCGCACTCCGAACCCGGAGTGGGATGCCCACGACTGTGAATTCTACGAAGTGCGTTCGGTGAATGCCTTCGTAGGATGGACGAGTATCAAGGACTACGGTCCTGAAGCGCTTGTCTTTGTCCAGGGTCTTGTAGAGACCGCTGGATCATCGCTGTCGGATGGCTTCTGGGTCCGAACGGATCCACAGCACCGTCCGATACCGCCTTGGAGGCGTCGCGATACCATTTGGTATTGGACGTTGTCTGTCAACAGCAGAGATCCTGTTGACATGATCCCGGGCCAACAAATCCCCACGCCCGTTCCATGGGTGGGAGAGAGGGCAGACTACACCTACGCGGTGTGGCTGCATCTCCCTTCTCGGGGAAAGGTAACGATGGGAGTTGCCGATATAGGTACATCGGACAATTCCGGATCGTTGCGCGGATTCGTGTGTCCTCCGATTGCTCGGGGATTTGCGAATCCAGAATCCTTCTTCAAGGAGCTCATGGCCGCAAGGTCACCAGAGCTTCTGAAGTAAGGAGTGGAAGAGGAGCGCGGATTGTCGCTAACGCGGCAGGGCACAAAAGGCGCCCATATACTGTAATTGCCAATTGCGGCGATTACCGTCTTTGGGTCGTTCCCTTTTTTTTGCCTTACTCCGTGCTTACCTCTTCCTTCCCAGTCATGAAGCGTTCATGATTGAGAAGGGAGGAATGATTCGACTTGACCATTGCGATTATTTTGTCAAAGGATTTTTTGGAAAGTATATTTGACGCTGGATGTTGGAATTTAGAAACTAGAATTTGAAGTTAGAAAATAGAAGATGGAAACTAAAAACACTTTAGTCCCTAGCCCCTAGACCCTGAACTTAGTTACTCATGTTACGCAGACCTCATTGTCATTCCCATGAAAATGGGAATCTATATAAATAATTTGTATAGATCCCCGCATGCGCGAGGATGACAATGCGTAAGGTGAGTTAGTTGAACGCCACTTTGATCCCCGGACTCATGGTGGACTTGAGGGTGACGGAGGTAATCTTTGTAGGAGTTACGGCGGCAATCATGCTCTTGTAATTTTCCACAAGCTTTTTATCGTCAAAATCCATTTTGCCAATCACTGTATGGATGATCGATTGCTCTGTCTCTGTCTTGTACTGCATCTGGCCGCCGGAAAGCTTTTTGACTGTTTCTTGGGGTTTATCGGAAATTGTCCCTGCTTTAGGATTGGGCATGAGGCCTTTTGGTCCCAAGATTTTGGCTACTCCTGCAATTTTAGACATCATCGTTGGGTGGGCAACTAAAATATCAAAATCAATCTGCCCGGATTTCACTTTGGCAATCACCTCATCATCAGCAATCACCACGCGAAGCTTTTTGCCTGTCCCATGGGGGAGGGTGACCATGCCGCGAAGTCCTTTTTCGAGCGTATTGATGTGGAGCTCAACCGTGCTCGTGAATTTGGTAAGTGTAATCTCCCGTAAAAGTTTTACTGCTTCGTCTATGGGGTAGATTTTGGCGGAATCTACTTTCATCGTTGCCTGCTTGTATGCTCGGGAGCGTTGTTGTTTTCTTGCTCTCTTCCTCTTTTTTTCACTATCTGCCGGCTTTTTCCCCGCAAACTCTGCTTCCATCTTTTCCTGTTCCTCGGACATTTTGGCGAGTTTATCTATCTCTTCATCGCTCGTCATTGCCACAGTGCGTTCGCCCCCCTTCATACCGGGGACATGCACTTTTTCCCGCTTCTTTTTCTCTTCTCTCTGGCGGTTTCGTTTATCTTTTTGTCCTTGCTCGGATTCCTGGTCACCGAGCGTTGCGACTCTGATTTTTCCCATATATGTTTAGGGGCTAGGAGCTAGGTGCTAGGTGCTAGGGGATAGTAATAAATATTTTCTAAACCCTGAACCCTACACCCTTTACCCTTCATTCAACTTGTATTCCCATGCTTCTTGCCGTACCCTCTACCATCTTTACTGCTTCATCTACGTTTTCTGTATTTAAATCTTTCATCTTTTCCTGCGCAATTTCCATCGCCTGGGCGCGGGTGAGTTTGCCTGCGGATTCCAGCGAGGCTTTGCCCGACCCTTTTTCGATTGTTAATTTTTTCTTGATCATTTCAGCCACAGGTGGAAGCTTGGTAACGAAGGAAAATGTACGGTCTACATAGACGGTGATGACTGCCGGGATTATTTGCCCTTTTAAGCTGGCAGTTTTATCGTTGTAGGCGCGGACAAATTCCATGATCGGAAGACCGTGTTGGCCAAGTGCTGGGCCTACAGGTGGTGCGGGTGTTGCGGCACCCGCGGGGAGGTTAAGCTTGATGACTGTCTTTATTTTTTTGGCGGCCATATTAATTTAGGGACTAGTTGCTAGAAACTAGGTGCTAGTTGCTAGGGACTAGTAACTAGGAACTAGTGACTAGGGGCTAGGAACTAGGAATTGGAAATAGGGGAATGAGGAAAGAAATAAAAAGAGAAAATTTCAAATCTTTCGGCCTTCCGCCTCCCTTATCTATTGCAATCAGGTACAGGGATTGTACAGCCCAATATATATACTGTCAAGATAAGTTTGACATCGATGCCCGATTCGTATTAGTGTGGAGTAGAGAGATAAAAAACTGCATTTGAAAAAAAGTGGACACGCAACAGATTATTGCATTTATTAAAGAAAAGAAAATTCCTCTTCTTTTTGGAGTTATAGTTCTTCTTGTTGTTTTTTCTCTCCCTTTTTCTTCGGGAAGCCAGCAAGCTAAACCCGCAGCTGTTGTTCCTTCGCCCACAGGCGCTAAACCACTGTCTACGGGTGTGCCACAAGCTATGACTACTTCAACACCCGTCATAGCGGTAGCTGATGTGGGTAAAGAGGTGATTTATCAAGCGGATTTAGGGACAGAACGTGCGGCGTATCCCATTCATGATGCCAATGCCGATACGCTTTTACAGGGCAAGCTGGTAGAAGATTCCATCATTCTTCAGGCGGCGCGTGATGAGGGACTCATCACTTTAGACAGTACCATTTTTAATTCACCTGCCAAAAGTTATGCAAAGCGAATTGAGGCAGTAGAGCAGGTAAAAAGCGCTATAGAAAAAAAAGTAGCGGGTATCGGGGGAACGGTCGTAAATGTCTGGTTTTTAAATGATTATGTTGGTCCCCTGGGCTATAGCAAGGCCAAGGAAGTTGCATTCCAAAAAATTACAGATGTACATGAAAAAGTGAAAAATAAGCAGATGACGATGGTGCAGGCAGCAGAAGTACTTCGACAAGATAAAAGTTTAGCTCAACTTGATCCACAGTATTTAGGGAACATTTCCTACAATTTTTCTGTAAGTCCCAATGAACAAATTTCCTGGGAACCGGCATTTGATGGGGTACTGTGGCAACTTCCCGTGGGCGGTGTATCCGAAATATTTGTGGGCAAATCTCGGGATTTAGGGCAAAATGGTGTACTTGTCGATGCGTATTATATGTTTGGTCAAGTAACAAAGAAAGTATCCGATGGTCCAGCAAGTTTCCAAGACTGGTTACAAGAGAAGAAAAATACCTATGAAGTCACGTATCGCTAAATTCACTCTATCATTGATCCTTTTTTTCCTTTTACTTACCACGCGGACAAAAGAAGCATGGGCAGTTGCCCCTGTGGTGTCTGGCGTAGTGCAGACAAGTACTGGGGCGCCAGTTGCTGGTGTTTGGGTAAAATGGGCAGATAGTTTTAATCCCTACGTGAGTCATCCGGCACAACAACGGTATGCCCAGACTGATGCAGACGGAAAGTTTATTTTTCCAAGTTGGCATCTATTTACCCAAGCGCAAAGAGAAGCAGAATACAACACCATGATTGATACGAATTTGGATGGTACGCTCGATACCCGCAAAGCAAGTGACCCCTATGAGCATCATTTTGGCTGTACCACCAGTCCGCATACATTTTCTGTGGTTTTCCCGGCGAATTGGCAGTATTCGGGATCTCCTGTAACGACTCAAGTAGGCGATATGGCAAATGGCTCGGGAAGTCTGGTGCTTCCTCCACTCGTTGTTTCTCCGCAAGCGCCATTACCCACGCTCACTCCATCACCATCACCATCACCAAGTCCAACGCCAACTCCAAGTCCGACTCCAACGGGAGTTATCTCGTGTGCTTGCGATGGGGTGAGTCTGACTGGTAATTTGGTTGCCGGTTCAACTTTGACTTTAACGGGAAAAGCAAAAGTGGTCGGCGCAAGTACACTCTCGAGCCGAGTCGATCACATGACGTACCGCACGAGTGTGGGAGGAGCGGCGTTGACAAATTCGGGATCGGTTCCACAAGCAGGGCAACCGGCGCTGGTGCCGACGATTACGACTGATCCGGCTAATGCAACTATTCCTTTACATCAGTATTTAACGACATGGACATTTCCGATACCAACACCGCAAGCGAGTCAACTTGGGACCGCGGTGCGCTACCGTGTCGATGTTGACACAACTTGCGTTGCCAAAATGGCCATGGGAAGACGTATTGGGTCACGCGTACTGGGAGCGCAAGATAGTGGAGGGCAGAATATTTTGGATGGCTTTTTCCGTTGGATCGGTAGTATTTTTGGAAATAGTGGCGACCAAGATACCGGTCCCACGCCCACAAAGACCCCGCAACAGGCCTCTCTCCAATCCGAGCATGCGTCATCCGGTCAAGTTCAAGAGCTTGTTCCTACGGGATCAAGATCTCTCCAGTTGGGTACGTATATCGTCCCAACTATAGCGCCATATATAAATCCCCAGTGCACATTTGTGGAATTCGACATCAACTACTAGCCCCACTTTTCTCGTGCTACAATCTCTCGTGTATGAACATTATCCGATCATCAAATCTCCAATTTGTACCCGCAAGCCATGAAGACGCCAAAAATCCCGGATCTTTCAAAAAGGTGCTTTTTGGCAAAGATGATCTTTTGGATGGTCGTATTGCCATGGTAAATTGGGCCAAACTTCCCCGAAGAAAATCATTCCGCGCGCACTTTCATGAAGATATGGAGGAAGTATTTATCATCATGAGTGGGAAAGTTGAGATTACCGTTGAGCAGGAATCGGCAACCCTTGAAAAAGGAGATGCAATCGTCATCCCAATCCATGCCGTGCACACGATGAAAGCAGTAGGGGAGGAAGACACAGAATATATTGCCATGGGAATTTCTCTTGGGAAAGGCGGGAAGACGGTTGTGACCCAATAATCATGAGACCCCAGGTGTGAAGCTATTCCACCTCGGAGGTGTGAAGTGGTAAATTATGACACCTATGCAGCGATTCCTAGCCGTTTTCTGCATCGGTTTTCAGCTGGTATAGTATCTACTCCAATACTATCTAGTGCGTCCGCAAATGTTGGTACATCGTTTCTATAAGCTCGTTGAGTTAATGCGCAAATAGCCATGAGAGAAGAAATGTTCGGGAGTTCGGGATAGAGAGTGGTTTTGATAGCTGTGCCTACTTCTTCCGAAACAAAGCAGCAATATTGATATGCAATATTATTTTTGGGTGGCCTGCGGTCATGATGAAATATACCGTTTTTCTCGATGCTTGCGATAGTTGGAATAATTATCGTTGGTTGCTGTATTTCTCTTCTCAACCAATCAATTGGTCTTTGCTGATTTAGTCCAACAGCCAAAGCCTCATGGATCCATAATGGCCAAGCACTGTCTAAATATTCTGTTGGTAAACCTAAAACTTCCGGTATGATGACATGAATAAACTCATGTGCACTGCCATCAATATTATCTGTAGGAAACGTTTCTCTATCTTTAAGCCAACGAACATACATATTGGTATTTACATACCCTCGTACCCAATCTGGCAACTTATCAAACCTTGATGGTTCTGGATAAAGAGAACGAAACACATCTGGGTTGTGGGTTATCACGATATTAGCTTGTGGGAAAGCGGTTAATTGTGTATGAGATCTATCATCTCCACACACCTGTTCCATGTATCTAATATATGCCGCGTGATATGCATTAAGTATAACATCCATTGCATCAGGGTCTATTTCCTCAAATAATTTGGGAGTATCGGCATAGATTATTAAATTTGAAGATTTGATACGAGCTAAAGATGATAATACATCTGCTGGTTGGGATATTTCCGTTGACATAGGAGAATAGATGACGTTAGAGTTTGCTTACCTGGAGAAAATCGAGCTCTACCGGAGTTTCGCGGCCGAAGATGGAAACGAGGACTTTTACTTTTCCCTTGTCTTCATCTATTGAATCCACAGTTCCCAAAAAGTCTGCAAATGGGCCATCGATGATCTTCACTGCCTCTCCCATAGTAAAGCTAGCTTTGTACTTTGGCGCTTCCATCTTCATAAACTTCAAGATTGCCTCTACTTCTTTTTCGGAAATTGGCGTGGGTTTGTTGCCCGTGCCCACAAATGCAGTTACTCCGGTGGTGGTGCGGATCACCAGCCAGCTATCATCGGTGAGAATCATGTGCACGAGAATATAGCCGGGGAAGATTTTTTCCTGGAGTTCTTTTTTCTTGCCGCCTTTGACGGTAATCACATTGCGGGTGGGGACGACGATGTCAAAAATTTTATCCTTTATGCCCATCGTCTCAATGCGCTGTTTGAGGGTAGCCGTAACTTTATTTTCATGCCCGGAATAGGTGTGAATCACATACCATTTAGCGTCATCTTGCGGTGATTTCACCTTCGGCTGGATATCTACTTCTTTTGCATCTGCTACTGGTTGTACTGCGGTGTCGTTCATATTTTTTTAAATCCTAATTCCTAAATTCTAAATCCTAAACAATTCATCTTTTCACTAATAATTGGACAATATTAGTCAGGCTAAAATCGAGTCCGCCGATAAATAATCCAATAACCAGAGAAACAACAACAACAACAACCGTTAGTCGTATTGTCTCTTCCCGTGTCGGCCAGACAACTTTACCAAGCTCTGTCCGCACTTCCTGAAAGAATACTACTGGTGATTTTACCATATACGGGGATTTTAGCATACCCGGTAGGGAATGAACAGGTATGTTGGCGCTCTTTTTTTAAAAAAATTGGGGAATTTTAGTGTATATTTTTTTGTAAACACAATTGATGGTGAAAATAAATGGGTTGAAGAGGCAGTAAAATTAATGAACTATTACGCGGCTTGGTAGCGACCTAATTTTTGGTTAGCTCTTGCTAAATTGCGAACCCTCTGTTGATCTTTCATCCT
>OBEQ012250243.1_pt1 | contig 10768 bp, 11 predicted proteins | sample 1670901 | NCBI WGS metagenome assembly OBEQ01 (sample SAMEA104232315, study PRJEB22302) | groundwater metagenome | biome: forest; feature: aquifer; material: groundwater | place: USA | collected 2011-08-07 | depth 5.4 m | reverse complement strand
TAAAGCTGCCGCTTTTTTTGGGAGGGATTTTTCTTTTGCTAGTACTCCTTTTTACTGCCAAGCTGTACGGAGCAATAACTGCTCCAGATATTCAGTGTACTACGACTCACACAATAACTTCTCAGCCGCCGAAGCAAACAATAACTGCACAAGATTATTTTGAACTGGGAAATTATCATTACGATGTTGGTAAATGCACAGAAGCAGTTGCAGATTATACCCGTTCGATATCATTAAATCCAAGTTATCCTCAGACCTACAATAACCGCGCGTATACCAATATGCGCATGCGCAATTACAAAGACGCGCTGCCGGATTTGGATAAGGCGATTTCACTCAATCCGAATTACGTTCAGGCGCTAATGAATCGGGGAGATATTCATAATTACTATTATCAGATTGATAGAAAAGTAGCACTTGTAGATTACAATAAAGTGATTTCTTTAGGCGCCATTCACGACACGAGTGTTTGTGGACACAAAGCCATGGCAGAAACAAACAATTTTATTCCGCTCGCATTTTTAAACTTCTTTTTTCACGCCTCTTGCAGATAGACAAATATGGAATAAATTATTGTTCTAAATCTCTGCTATAATTAGCTTCATCCTTCGACTTTGCTCAGGATAAATAATATGAACCTTTCTGTCGGGATAGTTGGTTTACCAAATGTAGGCAAGTCGACGTTGTTCAATGCGCTTTTGAAAAAGCAGCAGGCGTTGGCTGCGAATTATCCATTTGCAACAATAGAACCGAATATTGGTGTTGTTGCTGTGCCAGACGAAAGACTCACAAAACTTGCAGAGATTACTCAGCAGGAGGAAAAGATGAGTTCATTGCCACCTTTTAAGCCGGCGACTGTTCAATTCGTCGACATTGCAGGTCTTGTAAAAGGTGCAGCAGAAGGAGCAGGTTTAGGAAACAAATTTTTGTCCCATATTCGGGAAGTTTCGGTTATTGCTCATGTTGTTCGGGCGTTCGAAGACGAAAATATTATCAAAGAAGGTGCGGTTGATCCAAAATCCGATTACGAAACTATTAATACAGAACTTGCGCTTTCGGATTTACAATCGTTAGAAAAGCAACGGGACAGTAAAGCAATTAAAGCAGATCCAGTAAAAAAATCTGCAATCGATAAACTCATTACAGGGCTTAATACTGGAAAACCAGCACGAGATGTTCAATTGACTGATGAGGAAAAAGAAGCCGGGAGAGATTTGTTTTTATTATCTAGTAAGCCAGAAATAATTGTTTTAAATGTCTCGGAGAGCGAATTAAAAAACGCCGAACAAATCATTCAAGAGTATGCAAAAAATTTAGAAGTTAACAGTGAGAAGTTGGTGGTAATTTCCGCACAGATTGAATCCGAACTTGCAGCGCTTTCGGAAGATGAACAAAAAGAGTATCTGAAAGATCTGGGTTTGGAAAGTTCAGGATTAGAACGACTTATTCAAAAAGCATACCAGACGCTCGGTCTCATTTCCTTCCTTACAGCAGGAGAAAAAGAAGTAAAAGCCTGGACTATAAAAAAAGGTTCAACCGCTGTTCAAGCATCTGGTGAAATACACACTGACTTTGAGAAAAAATTTATTAAAGCAGAAGTGGTATCCTACGACGATTTCGTTCAAAACTCTGGTTGGAAGGGGAGTCGCGAACATGGCAAAGCCAGATTAGAGGGAAAAGAATATGTGATGAAAGACGGGGACGTGGTAGAATTTAAGATAGGGAGTTAAAATGGCCAACGAAGCTAATTCATACCATCCAGGTCAGGAAAAACAGCATTTGATACAAAGAAGCCTTGAGTCAGGTACAGTTACTCCACAGTTTGCACAATTATTATCTGAGATCAAGATTAGAGAACAAGGAAGAGTTGATGATGCTAATAAAGTAAGATTAGTACTAGCTCTTAGAGAGCGTTTGGCTGCTGATGGGATAGGAGCCGGGAGAGTTGCGTACCCTGCATCAGGACGTGACTGGCAATTTCCTGTGGCTTTAGGATGTCGTCGAATTGATATGATAGATCCTAACCTGCGCTTGGAATCAGAAAGACAAAGGCTTATCGAAAGTACTCAATCTTTTGGTAGGGATGTCATCTTAGCAGGAGATACTGTAACTTTTTCTATTGATTTAGGTCGTGGTTTAGAAGAAGTTAATTTGACACTTTACCCTCTTTATGATGAAGAATATGTCGGCGCTGAGCCTCTTGTTGGAGTATTGGAATATCTGCCACCTCCTAAACATACTGTTGGGCCGGTTAAGGGAAATATTGCTAAAGCGCTAAAGAGTGGAGCTATTATTGCTAATTTTGGTGATAGTCGTCTTCAAGCAGGAACAGCTGTAGATGAACAAGCACGAGGTGTGAAACGAGTTAATGTAAATGGCGCGGCATATTATATTGTTACTGATCCAGAGAAAGTATATCAATGGTCCCTTGAACCAATAGATATGGGTGGTAGGCCAATACCCAAAAATCCTCATCATGATCAAAATGCTCGAGGTGGGGTTGTAGATATGAGTTTACTTAGAGCAGTTGCAGCTGATATAGCGCGAATAAAAAAGAGAATAGAAGGGGGAGAAAAAGTAAGAGCTTTAATTGGGAGACCCAAATCTTTCGAAAAAAGATTTTTAGATGCATTAGGGCAACAAACTGCTCTTGGGAAATCAGAAACTATTATCTCTGACCAAGAAAGAGAACGTTTACTTAAAACTATTGATGAAGTGCGCGGATTGGTTATGAAAGATGGTGAGCCATGGTTTAGTGTTAATCCAGAAGATCGAGATTACTACGGGGATGAACCCGAAGTTTTAGAGGCACTAGAACAAACAGTCTGTTTAGGCTCACAGTCGATAAAAGCCCATGCCATGATAGTTGAAGACATAGACAGGTTTCCTCATGAAGAGAGTCTGGGTTTTTATGCGCATGAAGACCAATTGTTGCCTAATGATTCTCAATTAAATTTTTATCCTGATGGTTCTTATAGTCTTGATCTTGCGGGAGAGCACACGTATCATTCTGGGCTAGACCCACAGCCTCTAGAGTCAATGTCAGATGAGGAGTACCGCATTGCAATGTACGTTCTGACTGCTTTTCAAAGGCAATATAAACTATTTTTTAACTAATGCTTTCATAATATACTCCTTTTGTATTTCCTCGTTTTCGAATAAATCCTTGATCTTTTAATCTTTTGAGATGATACCTAAGAGTTCTTGCGTTAGTTGCTACAAAATTTCTTCGGAGCGTTTGAAAATTGATTAGTTGATGTTCTTGAATTACTTCCAAAATCGCAGCTTGTTTGATAAATAATTTTTCTTCAGAAACTGACATTGCCTAATCTTACCAAATATTACCAGATGTTGCCAGATATTACCTAATATTACAAAATGTGCGAGGTGGAGTGTAGAGTTTAAGATTGGTTCTTAGGGGTTTTTGTGAAATCGACAATTGTTTCTTTTGCATGTCGAGTTCGGGGTGCTATTTCATTTCGTAGATATTCCACACAAAGATCAACAGTTGATTCTGATATTCGAAGCATTTCTGCAATTTGTTTGTGGATGTTTTCCTGCTGTTTCGGTAATCATAAAAGGACTAGTATACCAAAAATAACCTATAGCGGCAATTTCGAGAAATAGTACTTGTTTTTGAGAGTGGCGTTTGGTAAGATGGAAAAACTATGCGAACCTATGAACTGGCGCTCGTTTTTCGACCATCTTTAACAGAAGAGAAAAGAAAAAAATTGCTTACCACAATCAAAGGAATGTTAAAAGATGCGAAAATCGAAAACGAACTCGAATGGGGGCAAAAAGCACTTGCTTATCAAATAAAGCACGAAAAAATCGGGTTTTATCATATCCTTTCGCTTGTAACTGAGATTATTCCATCGGATTTTGAAAAAAAACTGTTGGTTTCGGAAGAAATCCTTCGGCATTTATTAGTTAGGACAAAAGACAAAAAAGAAGAGAAAGAAGGGACAAAAGAGACAAAAGTAACAAAAAAAACCAGAAAAACGAAGAGTTCATAAACTATGGCACGAAGTTTAAATAGAGTTCAGTTAATCGGGAATATGACCAGGGATCCGGAATTGCGCTACACGCCAAGTGGTGTTGCAGTATGTAGCTTTGGTATTGCAACAAACAGGGGTTGGACAACCGACACCGGCGAGCGAAAAGAAGAAACAGAGTTTCATCGAATCGTTGCCTGGAATAAATTAGCAGAACTGTGTAGTCAGCATTTGGCAAAAGGGCGAAAAGTATTTGTCGAAGGACGCTTAGCAACACGAAACTGGACTGGGCAAGATGGCACGCAAAAAACAACTGTTGAGATTGTTGTTGATGATGTTATTTTTTTAGATAGTAAGAGACCAGAAGACGGGAGTAGGCCTGCTCCAACGCCAAGAGAAGAAGTAGTTGTGGCAGCTCCTGTTCCAAAAAAGCCAGCAAAAAAAGAAGAACCAAAACAGGAAGAAGAGACACCGAATATGAGCGAGGAGATTTCTCCAGACGACATTCCATTTTAATAGTTTATGAGACCAACACGAAGAATACAAAAACGAGTTTTTCAGGCGCCAAAGGATTGTTTCTTTTGTAAAGAAGACAAAACTCCTTGGTATAAAGACGTCGAGGTGTTACGCCGATACGTTACTGAGCGGGGGAAAATATTGGGGAGAAGCAGAACGGGTATTTGCGCAATGCATCAGCGAAGACTTTCTTCGGCTATAAAACACGCAAGACACCTTGCTTTATTGCCATTTATCGCTAGAACTTAAGAATCTCTTGCCCATGAAAACAAGCAAACTATTTTTTGTTGTTGCCCTTGTTGTTTCCGCTCTTTTTGGGTATTTCTTTGGAGTTAATAAAGTAGCGTTTGAATGGAAAAATTACCATCCGCAAATCCATGTTGCCAACAAGCTGCCACCGCAAGCGACCGCACAAAATGTTGATTTTTCGCTGTTTTGGACTGTGTGGGATAAGCTACAAACAACCTATTACGACAAAAAAGTTATTGATTCCGGGAAGCTTTTAAATGGCGCGATTTCTGGTATGGTGCAAAGTTTGGGTGATCCATACACGGTTTTTTTGCCACCAACCCAAAACACTGATTTTAAACAGGGTATGGCAGGACAATTTTCTGGCATAGGTGCTGAACTTGGTATGCAAGGCAAGCAAATTATTGTGGTTGCGCCCCTCGATGGGTCTCCGGCAGAAAAAGCTGGTATTAAAACCGGCGACGCTATTGTAAAAGTTGATAGTCAAGCAACTTCTGGATGGTCTTTGTCGCAAGCTGTAGAAAAGATTCGCGGGCCCAAAGGGAGCAAAGTAACCATTTCGGTGTTACACAAAGACGATCAAAATCCAAAAGATATCGCAATTACAAGAGACACAATTACTGTAAAAAGTGTCTCTTCTTGGGTTAAGAAAGTAAAGGATATAGACACGGTAAAAATTCCAAATACTGTTGATGCGTCGGTTGCATACATTCGGCTTTCGCAGTTTGGAGATAACACCAATCAAGAATGGCTTGTTATAGTAAATAAACTGGCCATGCAAATAAATCAAGATAAAAATGTTAAAGGCGTTGTGTTTGACCTTCGCAATAACCCAGGTGGGTACTTAACCGATGCTGCGTTTATTGCATCGGAGTTTCTCAAAGACGGGGTGATTGTAAAAGAAGACAACGGTACTGGCTTGGAAAACAGCTTGTCGGTAAATAGAAAAGGATTGTTAACCGATGTTTCGGTTGTTGTTTTAATTAACAAAGGTTCAGCTTCTGCAGCAGAAATTGTTTCGGGGGCGCTTCGGGATCATAACCGTGCAAAACTTGTTGGCGAAACATCGTTTGGAAAAGGAACAGTCCAGCAAGCAGAAGATTTGGGAAATGGCGCAGGGCTTCATGTAACGGTTGCAAAATGGCTCACACCAAATGGCACATGGGTGCATGGCGTTGGATTAAAACCAGATGTCGAAGTAACGCAGAGCGAAAAAGAACCAACCCACGACCTGCAGCTTGAAAAAGCAATCCAAGAACTGCTCAAATAAATCTAAATTTCAGATTCTTTTCAGATGTCGTGTGGTATAATGCCAAGGCATGAGAAGACTTATTCTTTTAGTTGTCTTTCTTATCGTTATTTTAGGCGGATTGAGCGCTTTAGGTAAGTATCTTCCAAATCTCCCCAAAATTATTAACCAGCCACAGATTTCTCTTCCTGGAGAAAAAGTAAGAGTTGTAACCGAGGAATCAGTTATTATCGATGTGGTTAAAAAAGTAAAGCCGTCTGTGGTAACAGTTTCTGCACAGCTTCCCCAGATGTCGCAATCACCATTTGATTTTGGACCTTTCTCTGTCGACCAAAATCAACCTTCACAACCACAAAATATTGGCTCTGGGTTTTTGGTAAGTTCGGATGGGCTTGTGGTAACAAACAAGCATGTTGTTTCGGATTCGTCAATAAAATATCAGGTTATTACCAACAACGATAAAAAATACGATGTGCAAAAAATTTATCGAGATCCGTTAAACGACGTTGCGATTTTAAAAATTGATCCATCCCAAAATTTTGGCAATTCTTTAACACCAATCGAACTTGGTGATTCGTCAAATTTGCAAGTTGGGCAGCTTGTTTTGGCATTTGGGACGCCCCTTGGTCAATTTAACAATACTGTTACAAACGGCATAATTTCGGGTCTTGGCAGAGGGATTACAGCTTCGGATCAGTTCCAAGGATTTGTCGAGCAGCTTTCAAACGTGATCCAAACCGATGCGGCAATTTCTCCTGGCAACAGCGGCGGGCCACTGGTTAATTCTTCTTCGCAAGCAATTGGTGTAAATACTGCAATTGCATCAGGTGGACAAAACATTGGGTTTGCGCTTCCGATTAATGTAATTAAAGATTCAATTAAAAACTTTAACAACACTGGGCAATTTAACCGGGCGTATTTGGGGATTGCCTATAAAATTGTAACTCGTGATTTGGCAATTTTAAATAATTTGCCCGAAGGCGGGTACATTCAAAGAGTGATTCCTGATTCATCTGCGGACAAACCAGGCATAAAAAAAGGCGATATTATTACAAAAATAGATGACACCAGAATTTCGCAGAATCAAGAGATCAGTACAATTATTAGTAAGAAAAAAGTGGGGGATACAATTACCATTACCTATTGGCGAGATGGAAAAACACAAGACGTTAAAGTAACCCTCCAAGCCGCCCCGAATCAGTAATTATTCTTCTAAAGAACTCTCTTTTAGTTCTTCGAATACTTTATCCATGTTGCCATCCATAATAGTTTCTAAATTGCTCCAGGATTTGTTGATTCGGTGATCGGTTAAACGATCTTGTGGAAAGTTATAGGTTCTAATTTTTTCTGCCCGCATCCCACGGCCTACCTGGGTTGATTTTAGAGAACTAATTTCTTTATGCTGTTTTTCAAGTTCTATTTCCCAAAGTTTTGCACGTAACAGTTCCATGGCAATTTCTCTGTTTTGCAGTTGCGAGCGCTCTGCTCGGCTTACAACAACAATTCCGGATGGTTTATGAACAATGCGAACCGCACTCGAAACTTTGTTTACGTTTTGTCCGCCATGACCGCCAGCACGGAATGCCTCAAAGTCTATATCGTCTGGGTTAACGTGCAAGTCAATATCTTCAAGTTCAGGAAGTACAGAAACTATTGCTGTTGAGGTATGAATTCTTCCACGTTTTTCTGTTTGGGGAATGCGTTGCACTCGATGAACTCCTGCTTCGTATTTAAACGCGCCAAATGTCCCGCCTGCATCGCTATGCGAAGCATTGCGGGCAGGGCCACTTCCGTTAATTTTCATAACAGTTTCATCAAGCTGTTCAACTTTAAAACCTTTTATGGTTGCAAAACGGTTATACATACGAAGTAGTTCTTGTGCCCACAAGCTTGCCTCGTCTCCTCCGGCTGCACCGCTAATTTCCATGATAATATTTCGATCATCCAATGAATCCTCACTCGTGTCACTTTGCGAAGAAGTAGAAAGGCTCTCTTCTATGGCCTTTTTTTGCTGCTGCAGCTCATCGATTTCTTTTTGCGCAAGTTCAGACATCGCTTCATCAGCAAGAAGACTTTTAGTTTCTTCTATTTTTTTTTCAAGCTGCTCAATCTGTGTATACCGATAATCGTCCATAGAAGTAGGCCGGAGCTATTGTATTCCTTGTAGCATTTCCCGAAGTGTCTTGGGTGCTTGATCCTTTTGCTTTTTTGATTCTTCCTTTTTTACTTTTTTACTCTTAAATCCAACTGATGCTTGCTGTTTTGCTTGGAATTTTTGGATTCGAGACGCACTATCAACAAATCGCTGCTCGCCAGTATAAAATGGGTGGCATTTGTTGCAAAGCTCTATATGAATCGTTTCTTGGGTTGATCCTACAGTAAACCGATTACCGCAAGCACACATAACTTGCGCCTCGGGAAAATAGGTTGGGTGTGTATTTGCTTTCATGAGTACTATTATATACAATTTTAGAAGCTGTGGCAAGCACAGCACTCTTTAAGTTTGCTGGCCTTTGTGGAAGACGTGGTGGATACTTTTCCCCATGGTTCCAAAATAGACGCCAGCAACAACAAGCACCGCGCCGATTAAAAAAGAGGGAGAAATTGATTCTCCCAAAAGGGGAATTGCGACAGTAGCTGTTACCGCAGGTTCAATGTAGTGGAAAAGATTTGCTTGAGAGACATTTGCTCGTTTAACCGCCCACACCAGTAGCAAGTACCCAACAGTTGTGGCAAGAAACACGATGTACAAAAAGCCCATGATACCTCCCGTGCCGACTTTGGAAATCCATCCTGGGTCAATCTTGTATTCGACAATGCTTGGCAGAAAAAAGCTGATCGCACCAATTCCGAAGGTTAGGGTTGCAATAACAAGAGGCGGGTAGGTTTTTACAAGCTCTTTAGAAAACATAAAACCCAAAACAACTGCGATGCCAGAAAGAAGCACCAAAATATCGCCGATAAGTTTTGAGGTTGCAATCGATCCTGCGAGTAAAAACGGCAGGCCAAGCACTATACACGCGCCGGTAAACCCAATAAGCATGCCAACCAAATTTATTCTAAATATTTTTTCTTTAAAAAATAGCCAACCAATAACAATCGAGGTAAGGGGTAAAAACAGTCCTAAAAGCGAGGATTCAATAGCGCCCGTGTACAAAAGACCAGTGTAGCCAAGCGCGTTGTTTATGGTAATCATACAAAGGGTTGTTAAGAGCAAAAGGGTAAGATGTTTTTTGTGAAAGGTGTGTTTTTTAAAATAGGAAAATAGAAATGGCGATAGCAGCAGAAATGCTATGGAAAACTTGGCAAACTGAAGCGACATGACAGGAATTTCTTGAATCGTTATTTTTGCAACCACACTATTTACCGCCCAAATCACATGGGCAGAAAAAATTGCAACGTAGGGAAGGGGGTCTTTGACAATTTGCGAGCGCATTCTTTATTATTGAAGTTTTTTGATTGCTTCGTCAAGAGAGAGTGTTTCTTGCGTTCTCTTTTTAAGGTCTTTAAGAGTTAGTGTATTATTTTTCGCTTCGTCCGGGCCGATAATCACAACGTACGGAATACCTTTTTGGTCGGCATATTTTAACTGTTTCTCCATTTTTGCATTTACGTCAGGATAAAATTCCGTATTAATATTCTTCGAGCGAAGGAAAGAAGCAGTTTCTAGAGATTTCTCTTTAAGCTCTGGAGAAAAAATTGTTACTAAAACTTTCGTTACTGAAAGTTCATTCGGGAATAAGCCGAGTTCATCCATGGCTTCCATGAGTCTGTCAAATCCAAACGCAAACCCAACTGCTGGAATTTGTTTTCCTGTGAACATACCAATAAGTTCATCATACCGTCCACCACCACATACAGAACCAGCGCTGTATCCATCTATTTCTATCTCAAAAATTAATCCTGTATAGTAATCGAGTCCTCTTGCAAGTGTTGGAAGAAATTCAAATTTATTTTTCTCGACACCAAGCTCAGTAAGATATTCCATAACTTCAGAAAGCCGCTGTGTAGATTCTTGAGTTTCGATTGCTTGTAAAATGTAAGTTGCGCGTTCTGTGGGAATTCCAATTGCAATAATTTCTTCAAGAACTTTTTCCCGTCCTATTTTTTTGATTTTATCTATTGCTCGGACTATGGGCATAAGTTCTTTTTCTTGAAGAACAGATTCTCTCTGCATAAGTAGAGAAAAAACCACTCGATCGTTCAAAAGTATTTTGTAGTTTGTAAACCCAAGTTTTTCGAGTGCTTTTGCCGAAGTTGCAATAACTTCTGCGTCCGAAAGGGCGGATGTGGTACCAACAATGTCGCAGTCGCATTGTAAAAATTCTCGAAATCTGCCTTTTTGCGTGTTTTCTGCGCGCCAGACATTCTGAATTTGATAGCGTTTAAATGGCATTGCAAGTTCATTCTGATATTGAGCAACAACTCGGGCTAAAGGCACAGTTTGATCGTAGCGCATTGCTACTTTTCGATCACCATTATCGGTAAATCGATACATAAGTTTATCTCCTTCTTCGCCATATTTTCCAAGCAAAATTTCTTCGTATTCAAGCGCTGGCGTTTCTAGGGGTTCAAATCCATAAGACTCAAACACTTTTTTTAAAGTGTCTACGACATACTGCCGTTTTCTTGCCTGCTGTGGAAGAAAATCTCTAAACCCTTTTAATGTTTTTGGCTCAACAGTTTTCATAGGCTAATCATATCATATTTTCTTTATGGTTCTGGTCGAACAAAAAGAGTAATTTCGGGTGCAGGTTTT